>Ga0154441_1301_pt1 | contig 22421 bp, 18 predicted proteins | sample RifGroC2_FD_115945 | JGI IMG/M metagenome (GOLD analysis project Ga0154441, IMG submission 115945) | Candidatus Rokubacteria bacterium GWC2_70_16 | reverse complement strand
TCTCGGCGATGGTGGCGGCGATCTCCAGCGCCTTGGCCCGCGCCTGGCCCTTCGGCACCAGGTGGTTCACCAGGCCGATCGCCTTCGCCTCCAGCGCCGGCACCCGCCGTCCCGTGAAGATCATCTCCCGGGCCAGCGGGCCGCCCACGATGCGGGGCAGGTACTGGGTGCCGCCCACGCCCGGGAAGATCCCGCGAGTCACCTCCGGCACGGCGAAGACGGCCGTCTCGCCGGCGACGATGAAGTCGGAGGCGGTGGCCAGCTCGCAGCCGCCCCCCAGGGCGAAGCCCTCCACCGCGGCGATCACCGGCACGGGACAGCGCAGCACGCGGAAGGTGGCCTCCTCGAAGATCTGGTGCTGGGCGCGCCAGGTCTCGTCCGACATGCCCTCGCGCTCCTTGAGGTCGCCGCCCACGGAGAAGGCCCGGTCGCCGGCGCCCGTGAAGACCACCGCGCGCAGGGTGCGGTCCCACTGAAAGCCCTCGAAGCAACGCAGGAGATCCTCGCCCATGGCCGTGTTCATGGCGTTGAGCGCCTCGGGCCGGCAGAGCTCCACCGTGACCACGAAGCCGTCGGCCGAGCCGGTGACGTTGAGCGTCCTATAGTCCGATGACATGGCGGTCCGCGAGCCTCCTGATGGTGTCCGGATCGTAGCCGAGCTCGCCCAGGATCTCGGTCGAGTGCTCCCCGAGGAGCGGGGGGACCCGGGTCACGGGCGGGCGTGCGCCGTCCCACCTGATGGGCAGCCCCACCGCGCGGTAGTCGGGCAGTCGCGGGTGCTTGGCGGGGATGAGCATGCCGCTGGCCTCGGTCTGGGCCTCCGCCGCCACCTGGTCCACCCGGAGGATCGGCGCCGAGGGGACGCCGGCCTTGGCGAGCCGGGCCAGGAGATCGTCGGCCGGCAGCGCACGGGTCACGGCCGAGAGGGCCTCGACCAGCGCCGCGCGGTGCTCGACACGCTGGGGATTGCTCGCGAAGCGCGGGTCTCCCGCCAGGGCCGGGGCGTCCAGCGCCTCGCAGGCCCTGGCGAAGAGCGCATCCGACCCGGCGGCGATCATCACCCAGGCGTCCCGGGCGGGGAAGGCCTCGTAGGGCGCGATCATGGCCGTGCCCGAGCCCTGGGGGGTCGGCACCTCGCCCGTGGCCAGGTAGAGATTCGTCTGGAACACCGTCCACGCCAGGGCCGTGTCGAAGAGCGCCGTCGTCACCTCGACGCCCCGGCCCGTGCTGTCGCGCTCCCTCAGCGCGCCGAGGATCCCCGCGACGGCCCACATCCCCGTCCCCATGTCCACGAGCGACACGGGCACGCGCGCGGGCGGCTGCCCCGGATGGCCGGTGATGGACATGATGCCGGAGTAGGCCTGCATGAGCGGATCGTAGCCGGGGCGGTCGCGATACGGCCCGTCCGGGCCGAAGGCCGCGACGGAGCAGTAGACGAGCCGCGGATTCAGGGCCTGCGCCCGCGCCCACCCGAGCCCCAGCTCCTCGATGGCGCCGGCGCGGAGCGACTGGACGAAGACGTCCGCGCGGCCCACCAGGCGCTCGAGGATCCCGAGCCCGTCGCGCGCCTTGAGGTCCACGGCGAGACTCCGCTTGCCGCGGTTGACGGCCATGAACGTGGCGCTCTCGCCGCCCCAGTAGGGCGGCGCCCAGGCGCGGGCGTCGTCGCCCCGCCCGATCCGCTCCACCTTCACCACCGCAGCACCCATGTCCGCCAGGATCTGGGTGCAGTAGGGGCCCGCCACGTTCTGCGTGAGATCGGCGACGAGGAGACCGGCCAGGGGAGCGTCCATGGGCGTCACATTATAGCCCGGCCGGGCTTCTCGTCGCAGCGCGCCGCCGCTACAGGTCCCGGAAGCGCTTGCCCTCCCGGGCCAGGCGCTCGAGCAGCGGCGCCGGCTGCCAGAACTCGCCGTGGACCTTGTGGAAGCCGCAGATGGTGTCGTACACGGCGCCGAGCCCCACCGTGTCAGCGTAGAACATGGGACCGCCGCGATAGACGGGGAAGCCGTAGCCGTAGATGTAGATGACGTCGATGTCGCTGGCGCGGAGCGCCTTGCCCTCCTCGAGGATCCTCGCGCCCTCGTTGATCAAGGGATACATGCAGCGCTTGAGGATCTCGTCGTCCGAGATCTGCCGCCGCTCGATGCCCTGCTCCTTCGCGGTCCTGAGGATCAGCGCCTCGATCTCGGGGTCGGGGATAGGCGCGCGGCTGCCCTTCTCGTAGCGGTACCAGCCGGCGCCCGTCTTCTGGCCGAAGCGGCCCATCTCGCAGATCCGGTCGCCGATGGGCGAGTAGCGGAGATGCGTGGGGCGCGTCGCCGCCTTGCCTTTGCGGATGCGCCAGCCCACATCGAGCCCCGCGAGATCGCCCATGGTGAAGGGCCCCATGGGCAGCCCGAAGTCGTAGATCACCCTGTCCACCTGCTGGGGCAGGGCGCCTTCCGCCAGGAGGAACTCCGCCTCGCGGATGTAACCGTGGAGCATCCGGTTGCCCACGAAGCCGTCGCAGTTGCCGACCAGCACCCCCACCTTGCGGATCTTCCGCGCCAGGTCCATCGCCGTGGCGATGGTCTCCTTCGAGGTCCGGGCGCCGCGGACGATCTCGAGCAGGCGCATGACGTTGGCGGGGCTGAAGAAGTGGGTGCCGATGACCTGCCCCGGACGCGAGGTCGCGGAGGCGATCTCGTCGATGTCGAGCGTGGAGGTGTTGGTGGCGAGGATGGCGTCGGGGCGGGCCGCCTTCTCGAGGATGCCGAACACCTGCTTCTTGACGGCCATCTCCTCGAAGACGGCCTCCACCACGATGTCGGCCGAGCCGATGTCGCCGTAGGACAGGGTGCCGCCGATGAGGCTCATCCGCCTGTCCATGTCGGCCTGGGAGAGCCGCCCCTTCTCCACGGTGGCCGCGTAGTTCTTCCGGACGACGGCCAGCCCGCGGTCGAGGGCCTCCTGCGACATCTCCAGCACGCGCACGGGGATTCCGGCATTGGCGAAGTTCATGGCGATGCCGCCGCCCATGGTCCCGGCCCCGAGGACGGCCGCGCTCCCGATGGGCTTGACCGGCGTCTCCTTGGGCACGTCGGGGATCTTCGTCACCTCGCGCTCGGAGAAGAAGATGTGGATCTGGGCCTTGGACTGCGTCCCCTGCATCAACCCGGCGAACAGCTCGCGCTCCCGCTTGAGCCCTTCCGCGAACGGCAGCGTCGCCGCCGCCTGGACGGCGTCCGCACAGCGCTGGGGCGCCTCGAAGCCGCGCGCGCTCTTCCCGAGCCCCTTGCGGAACTCGTCGAAGAGGGCCGGCGCCACGTCCCCCACCTTGTCCTGCATCTCCGAGATCTTCCGGAGGGGCTTCCCCTCGGCGGCGAGCCGCTCGGCGAAGGCCACGGCGCCGTCCAGCAACTCGCCCTGGACGATCTCGTCCACGAGGCCGAGGGCCTTGGCCTGGGCCGCGGGAATCGGATCGCCGCTCGTGATCATCCTCAGCGCGGCCTCGACGCCGACCACGCGGGGCAGGCGCTGAGTGCCGCCGGCGCCCGGCAGGAGGCCCAGCTTCACCTCGGGGAAGCCCAGCTGCGCGGTGGGCACGGCGCAGCGATAGTGGCAGCCGAGCGCGACCTCGAAGCCCCCGCCGAGCGCCGTGCCGTGCAGCGCCGCCACCACGGGCTTCGTGCTCTGCTCGATGTGCCGGATCACCTCGTTGAGGTCGGGCGGCTGGAGCGGCTTGCCGAACTCGCGGATGTCCGCTCCCGCGATGAAGGTGCGGCCGGCGCCGATGATGACGGCGGCCCGGGCATCCGGGTCGGCGGCCGCCCGGGCGAGCCCGTCGGCGATGCCCTGGCGGACGGCGGTGGACAGGGCGTTGACGGGCGGGTTGTTCACGGTGATGACACCGACTGAGCCGCGGCGCTGGTACTCGACCGGGGTGGACATGGCGTTCTCCTTGAAGTGGTTCTCCCTGGAGTGGACGGTGGACGGGGCGATCGGCGTGATCAGGGGGCGCGCGGGGCCAGGATCGCCCAGGCCGCGTCGGCGAGGGGACGGGCCCGCTCGCCGCGCAGCCGCGCATTGGGATCGTTGGCGGTGCCGGCCAGCACCCGCCCCATGATGCCCTGGGCGATGGCGGCCAGCCTGAACATGGAGAACGCGACGTAGAAGTCCCAGTCCTCGATGCCCGCGCGTCCCGTGCGCTGGCAATAGGCAGCGAGGTATTCCTCCTCGGTGGGCAGCCCCATGCCGGGCAGGTCGGCGCCTCCGACCCCTTCCATGGCCTCGGCGCTCAGGTGATAGGCCATGCAGTTGTACGCGAGATCGGCCAGCGGGTGTCCCAGCGTGGCCAGCTCCCAGTCCAGCACGGCCAGCACGCGGGGCTCGGTCGGATGCAGGATCATGTTTCCGAGCCGGTAGTCGCCGTGGACGATGGTCGTGGTGTCGTCGGCCGGGATGTGCTCGGGCAGCCACGCGGTCAGCCTATCCATGGCCTCGATGGTCCCGGTCTCGGAGGCGCGGTACTGGGAGGTCCACCGGTGAATTTGCCGGGCGAAGTAGTTGCCGGGCTTCCCGAAGTCGGCGAGGCCGACGTCCTTGTAGTCCACGTTGTGAAGCCGCGCCAGCACGTCGTTCATGGCATCGTAGGTCGCCGCCCGCTCGGCCGGGCTCATCCCAGGCAGCCGCACGTCGGTGAGGACGCGCCCGTGCACGCAGTCCATGATGTAGAAGGGCGTGCCCACGACCTCCGGGTCCTCGCAGAGCGCATAGGTGCGCGGGACCGGCACATCCGTCCGGCCCAGCGCCGTGATGACGCGGTACTCGCGGTCCACCGCATGCGCCGAGGGCAGCAGCTTGCCCGGCGGCTTGCGGCGGAGCACGTATTCCCGCGCGGGCGTCTGGAGATAGTAGGTCGGGTTGGACTGCCCACCCTGGAACTGCCTGATGGTGAGAGGCCCCGAGAAGCCCGCCACGTGTTCCCGCATGTACCGCTCGAGCGCGGCCACGTCGAAGCGGTGGCTCTCCCGCACCTCCACCGTGCCCGCCGCGGGCTGCCTCTGACCTGCCATCCGGGTTCCCCTCCTGCGCTGTGCCCGTCCGGGACTGTAGCACGCGCGCGGCCGCTCCGGGGCTCACCCCCGTCCGGCGAGCTCCTGGCGCGCGAGGACGGCGCCGGCGGCCAGGGCCTGGATCTTCTGGTTGCACATGTAGCGGGGGGACCAGCCGAAGCCGCAGTCGGGGTTGACGTAGAGGCGCTCGGGCCTGCACACCGCGAGCACCCGGTGGATGCGCCGGGCGACGTCCTCGGGGGTGTCCGGGTAGAAACCCTTGACGTCGATGACCCCCGCCCCCAGCTCGCGGTCCTGTCCGTGCTCCTTCCACAGGTCGAGCTCCGACAGCTCGCGCCCGGCGAATTCCAGCACGAACTGATCGGCGCGGGCGTCGAGGAGCCCCGGGAAGTAGGGCCGGTAGGAGCGGTCGAAGCGCGAGCGGCCGAAGCGGTTGCCGAAGCAGATGTGGAAGGCGAGCTTCGCCTTCACGCCTGCGGTGGCGAGGTTGAAGAGGCGCGCCATCTCCTCCCCGGAGACATTGCCGCGCGCCGGCTCGTCGATCTGGATGAAGTCGGCGCCGGCGGTGACCAGCCCCTTCAATTCCTCGTTGATCACTTCCGCGAAGCGCTCGGCCACGTCCACCACGCCCCGGTACATCTTGCCCGGATGGATGCGGGAGCCGAAGGTGAGCGGCCCCGCGCAGGTGGCCTTGGTGCGTTTCGCGGTATGGGCCTTGAGGTAGGTGAACTCCTTGACGATGCCGAGCCCGCCGGGCGGGGTCTCGATGCGCCCCACGGCCTCGTAGCGCGTCTGCTGATCATAGCCCCAGGGGCCGGCCTTGCGGCGCGCCGGCAAGGGCGCGATCCCCTTGATGATGGCGTAGTAGGAGTCCACGTAGCCGTCGAGCCGGCGCACCTCGCCGTCGGTGATGATGTCGAGCCCCGCGCGCTCCATGTCGCGGATGGCCGTGTCGGCGGCGTCGTCGAACATCTCCTCCATGTCGCCGGGACCCAGCTGGCCCGCCTCGAAGGCCTTGACGGCGGCGTACCACCAGCCGGCCTTGCCATGCGACCCGCAGACGGTGGACGGGATGAGCGGGAGGACTGGCGTCATGGTTTCGCCTCCGCGCGCGAGCCGCGGGGCGGTGGGGGGGTCCGGGGCGCCTGGCGAGCCGCAGCCGCAGGCGAGGCGAGCGGAGAGAGGCGATTCCGGCGAGCGGGAGCGAGCCGCGGCGCAGCGCTCCCCCCCGGGTGGTCAAACGGGATGAGCGGGAGCGGCGCGGTCATGGCGTCACCTCCATCGGGGATTCCTCCTTGTCATCGACTATAATGCCGGACATGGCCGAGAGCGACGTCCACGCGAGCCTCGCCGCGCTGCCCGCCCTCGTCAACGGGAATGCCGCGCTGCTCAGGCGCGGCCGCTTCCTGACGACGACGTTTCTCGTGCAGGTCGACGAGGCGCAGTACCTCATCCGCGTGACCGAGGGGCGCATCGCCGCGGTCGAGCGCGGGCCCTTCCTCATGCGCCCCTGGAGCTTCGCCGTCCGGGCGGCGGCGGATGTCTGGAGGCGCTTCTGGGAACCCGTGCCGGCGCCCGGCTATCACGATCTCTTCGCGATGAAGAAGGCCGGCGTGGCGCAGGTCGAGGGCGACCTCGTCCCGCTCATGGCCCACCTGCGCTACGTCACGGACGTGCTGGCGGCGCCGCGCGGGGCGCGGCCGGCCGGCGGCGGGGAGGCCTCCGGGCGCGGCGGCGTCGCCGGGACGGGCGCCCCGTCCGGATCCGGGACGCCGGAGGACCTTCCGGCGCCGCTGGAGCCCATCGTCGGCCGCTACCTCCGCCTCACCCTCGACGGACGTCCCCACCGCGTCTACTTCGAGGAGGCCGGGCAGGGCATCCCGCTGGTCTGCCTGCACACCGCCGGCGCCGACGGCCGGCAGTTCCACCACCTGATGAATGACGGGGCGGTGACGCGGCACTACCGCGTGCTCGCCTTCGACATGCCCTGGCACGGCAAGTCGCTGCCCCCCGAGGGCTGGCAGGAGCAGGAGTACCGGCTCACGACGGCGGGCTACGTGGACCTCATCCTGACCTTCTGCCGGGCGGCGGGCCTCCAGCGCCCCGTCGTGCTCGGCTGCTCCATCGGCGGCAAGATCGTGCTCGAGCTGGCCCGCCTGCACCCGGAGCGCTTCCGGGCGCTCATCGGGCTGGAGTCGGCCGCCTACCAGGCGCCCTGGTACGACGACACGGGGTGGCTGCACCGGCCGGACGTCCACGGCGGCGAGGTGTGCGGGGCGCTCATGTCCGGCCTCATCGCCCCCCAGAGCCCGGCCGAGACGCGCTGGGACACGCTGTGGGGCTACATGCAGGGGGGCCCCGGCGTCTTCAAGGGCGACCTCCACTTCTACCGGGTGGACGGAGATTTCCGGGATCGGGTGGGCGAGATCGACACCTCGCGCTGCCCGCTCTACCTCCTCACCGGTGAGTACGACTTCTCGTGCACGCCGGGGGACACACGCTGGACGGCCGAGCGCATCCCCGGGGCCCGGCTCACGATCATGCGGGAGATCGGGCACTTCCCCATGAGCGAAAACCCCGCCCAGTTCCGCGGCTACATCCTGCCCGTCCTCGACGAGATCAGGCAGAAGGCGCGCTGACCCGTCGGGGCGGCCGGCCCGGCGGCTCACGCGGCCCCTCCGATGACGCGCATCACCGCGCGGTCTCCGTGGACGTCCTCCGGCTTCCCGGCGTAGATGATCTCCCCCCGCTCGATCACGTACAGCCGCGCCACGAACTCCGGCACGTGGTGGATGTTGGACTCGGCCATCAGGATCGCATGCCCGAGCCGCGTGATCTGGGCGATGCCCTCGCTCACCGCCGGGATGATGGCGGGGGAGAGCCCCTCGAAGGGCTCGTCCAGGAGGAGCATGTCCGGGTCCAGCGCCAAGGCGCGCGCGATGGTGAGCATCTTCCGCTCGCCGCCGCTCATCTCCGGGCCCTTGCGGGCGGCGTAGCGGCGCAGCACCGGGAAGACCCCGTAGGCCAGATCGAGGCGCTCCGCGGCCGGGCGGCCTCCGGGCCTCGTCCACGTCGAGATCTCGATGTTCTCGGCCACGGTGAGGTCCGCGAAGATGCCGCTGTCCTCGGGGGCGAAGCCGATCCCGCGTCGCGCGATCTCGTGGGTGGCAAGGCCGTGGATCGGCGCGCCCTTGAAGCGGATGCTGCCGGCCCGCGGGCGCAGGTAGCCCATGATGGTCCGGAGCGTCGTGGTCTTGCCGGCGCCGTTGCGGCCCACGAGGCAGACGACCTCGCGCGCGCCCACCTCCACGGAGAGGCGCCGGAGGATGTGGCTGGCGTGGATGTAGACGTCGATCTCGCTGACCATGAGCATGGGGATCCTCCCCCTCACCCCGCCCGCTCCCCCGCCGGGGGGGAGGACGGGGGCGGCGGGCTTCCCGCGCGCGGCAGGTGCCGGCGGCCGATCACCATGTCCACGACGCGCGCGTCGGCCCGGATCTCGGCCGGCGGGGCGTCGGCCAGGACCCGGCCCTGGTGCAGCGCGATGATGCGGTCCGAGTAGCCGAAGACGATGTCCATGTCGTGCTCGACCTGGAGAATGGCCCGGATGCCGATGCGGCGGGAGGCCGATACCAGGATCTCCATGATGACGGTCTTGTCAGCCGTGCTCACCCCGCTGGTGGGCTCGTCGAGCAGGATGATCTCGGGCCGCAGCGCGAAGGCCGAGGCCACGTCCAGCAGCTTCTTGTCCCCCTGAGGCAGCTCCTTCGCCAGCGCGTGCTGCTTCCCTCCGAGCCCGAACAGCTCGGCCACCTCCAGCGCCCCCTCCTGCACCTCGCGGTCGCCCCGGAGGGAGGCGAAGAGGCGCGTGCCGCGGCCGAGGCGGGAGACGACGGCGGCCTGCAGCGTCTCGAGCACCGTGAGGTCCGGGAAGATCGGGACCAGCTGGAAGGAGCGCGCCATGCCGAGCCGGGCCAGGGCCACCGGGCCGATGCCCCGGATGTCGCGCTCCTTGAAGCGCACCGTCCCGGCGCTGGGCCTGAGCACCCCCGTCAGGACGTTGATCAGGGTGGACTTGCCCGCGCCGTTGGGGCCGATGATCGAGACGAATTCCCCCGGGGCGATGGCGAGGCTCACCCCGTCCAGCGCGCAGAACTCCCCGTAGAGCTTCCGCACCCCCTCGGCCTGGAGGATCATCCCCGCGCCACCTCCACGGGCCGGCGGCGGGCGAAGAGCCCCATGAGCCCGCCGGGAGCGAAGATGACCATGGCGGCGAGGATGGCGCCGAAGACGAGCCGCCAGTACGGCACCAGCGACATGACGAAGTCCTGGAGGTAGATGAACACGAAGGCGCCGAGGAGAGGGCCGAAGAAGCTCCCGAAGCCGCCCAGGAGTGTCATGAAGACGATGTTGCCCGAGTGGGTCCAGTAGGCGAGGGTCGGGTCCACGTTGCCCGTGGGCGGGCCCAGCAGCGCCCCGCCCGCGGCGGCGTACGCGGCGGAGATGACGAAGGCGTACCAGCGGTAGCGCGTGACGCTCACGCCGAGGGTCTCGGCCTTGACCGGGTTGTCGCGGATCGTCTTGAGGCACAGGCCGAAGGGCGAGTGGACGATGCGCCACATGCAGCAGGCGGCCGCGACGAGCACCGCCAGCGAGTAGTAGTAGTAGGGGCCTGCCAGGTAGTCGGTCTTCGGCATCCCGCCGAGATCCTGCCCCAGCAGGAACGGGCGGAGCACGGGCATGCCCTCGTCGCCGCCCGTCAGCCGGTAGAACTTCAGGAGGAACGTGTAGAAGACCATGCCGAAGGCGAGCGTGAGCATGCCGAAGTAGATCTTCACGTAGCGCACGCAGAGGGCGCCCACCGGCATCGCCACCAGCGCGCCGAGCACGCCTGCCACCAGCACGATCGCCTCGAGGTGCCGCACGCCGAGGCGCCCCGTGAGGAAGGCCCCCGCATAGGCGCCCACGCCGATGAAGAGCGCATGCCCGAAGGAGACGAGGCCCGTGTAGCCGAAGAGCAGGTTGAGGCCGAGGAGGACGACGCCATAGGCCATGAACGGCAGCATGAGGAGAGTGTGGTAGGTCGGCGCCACCAGCGGGAAGGCCAGGGCGGCGGCCCCCGCCAGCGCCAGGACCACGCGCCCCGTCACGCCGCAGCGCCCCCGAAAAGGCCCCGCGGGCGAAGCACCAGCACCGCGATGACGATGAGGTAGATCAGGAGCATCTCGAGCTCGGGGTACACGGAGATCGCGACGGAGCGCAGGACGCCGACGACGAGCGCGCCGACGAAGGCGCCGCGCATGCTCCCGAGCCCGCCGATGACCACGACGGCGAAGGCCTCGACGATGAGATCGATGCCCATCTCGCTCATGGCCGCCGTGGCGGGGATCACCAGGGCCCCGCCGAGTGTGCCCAGCGCCGTGCCCAGCGTGAAGACCTTGGCGTACACGCGGCCCATGTTCACGCCGAGCGCCTCGGCCATCTCGCGGTTGTCGGCGGTGGCCCGGATGATGCGGCCGAAGACGGTGCGCGTCAGGAGCCAGCCGATGCCCAGCGCGATGGCGAGGCTCGCGCCGATGACGATCAGGTTGTAGACGGGCACGATGGCCCCGAGGATCCGGACCTGGCCGTAGGTGAGGTAGAGCGCGGACGTGGAGCGGGGCGCGGTGCCCCAGGTCAAACGGATGGCGTCCTCCATCATGAGGACCAGCGCGAAGGTCAGGAGGAGCTGGAAGGTCTCGTCGCGATCGTAGACGAAGCGCAGGAGGCCCCGCTCGACGATGACGCCCACCGCGCCCACGCCGAGGCCGGCTGCGGCCAGCGGGAGGACGAACAGCCACGGCGGGCCGCCGGCGCTGGTGAAGGCCTGCACGGCGGAGACGCCGACATAGGCGCCGAGAGCGTAGAAGGAGCCGCAGGCCAGGTTGAAGATCTTCTGGACGCCGAAGACCACCTGGAGCCCCGCCGCGACCAGGAAGAGGATGGCGGCGTGGAAGACGCCGCTCATCACCACATTCACGACATGCTGGGTCACGATCTCGATCGCGCCGGCCAGGCTAGCAGGCTGCGGAAGAACCCTGCAGGCTGCTCAAGAAGGTCCAGATGCGAGGCGGCGCCCGAGGGCCGCACGCGAGGCGTACTCGCTGTACGTTGAGCGTGCGGCCGAGGGCGCCAACGAAGCAGATGGGCCTTCTTCAGCAGCCTGCTAGAGTTTCCAGGAGTTGATCCAGTCCAGCAGCTTGGCGCCCGCCGGCTTCATCGCCTGCTTGGTGGACACCACCTCGATGGGGTTGATCGTCACGAAGTCGTAGGCGTTCTTGTGGGTCGTGACGCCCTGGTAGAAGTTGCACATCTGGATGTGGTCCTCGCGCCACGAGCGCTTGCCGGAGAGCGACTCCACCTCGATCCCCTCCAGCGCCTTGACCAGCTGCTCCTTCGCCGGCCACTGCCTGGCGGAGGCGTAGGCCTTCTCCACGGCGACCTTGTAGGACTCGGCGCAGAAGTAGGCGTGGTCGCACTCGTAGGGCGGGTACTCGTTGTACTTGCCCTTGTACTCGCGGACGAACTGCTTGAGGAGCGCGCTGCCCTTGGGGTCGTCGAAGTACATGGAGTTGTAGCCCAGCAGGAGCCCCTCGGGCGTGAACTCCTTCTTGAGCGAGTCGTGGACGCCGCCCGCCGTGGTGAAGACGCCCTTCATGGTCTTCAAGAGGCCCACCGCCGTGGCCTGCTTCATGAGGATGGTGGCGTCCCCGGACCAGAAGGAGGTCATCAGGAGGTCGGGCTTGGCCTGCTGGATGGCCGCGATGTGGGAGGTGAAGTCGGTGACGCCGAGCTTGGGGAACAGCTCGAGCACAGGCTTGACCTCGACCCCCAGCTTCTTGAGGACAGCCTGGTAGGACTGCCAGCAGTCGTGGCCGTAGGAGTAGTCGTTGTTGATCCCGGCGACGGTCTTGATGCCCTTGAAGTACTTGGCGGTGAGGATGCCGGCGGCGATGGCCTCGACCTCGTTGTCCACGCTCCGGAAGGCCCACTTCGGGTTCGGCATCGTCTCCTCGACGCCCTTCTGCGTCGTGCCGTCCCAGGACAGCCACGGGAAGGCCATCTCCTCGGCGGCCTGCCCCAGGGCCAGCGTCACGCCGGTGGAGATGCCGCCCAGCACGATGTCCACCTTGTCCTGCAGCACGAGCTTCCTGAAGCGCTCGACGGTGTCCTTCGGGTTCGATTCCTCCTCGACCACGAGCTGCACCGGCCGGCCGAGGATCCCTCCGGACCTGTTCACCCGTTCGGCCCACCACTCCGTCCCGCGCAGCCCGGCCGCGCCGACGGGAGCGGCGATGCCGGCCCGGATGGGGAGGACGCCGATCTTCACGGGGGTCGCGGGGACGCCCGGCCGCGCCTGGGCCCGGACCGCGCCCGGGAAGCCGACCACCGCGCCTGCGCCGACCCCGGCTCCGGCCTGCTTGAGGAAGTCACGCCTGCTGGTTCCCATAGAGCCCTCCTTCGTCGTGTCCTGGTTAGCCACCGAGCCGCCTCCGCGCGAGCTTTGCTCCCGCCGCGAGGCGCTTGAGCTTCTCGAACGCCACCCAGCGCGGCACCGGGAAGAAGCCGCAATCCGGCACGAGGGAGAGCCGCTCGGCCGGGATGTGCTCCAGGCACAGCGCCACCCGCTCGGCCACGTCCTCGGGAGTCTCCATGTAAAACGACTTCACGTCAACCACGCCGCAGGCCACCTCCCGGTCCACGCCGATCTCCTTCCACATCTCGATCTCGGCCATCTCGCGGTTGGCGTACTCGAAGACGAACTGCTGGCACCGGGCCTCCAGCAGCGCCGGGAACATCCAGCGGTACGACCGCTTGCCGCGAGGCCGCGAGAGCAGATTGCCGAAGCAGACGTGCAGCCCCAGCTTGGCCTCGACGCCCTCGACGCAGGCGTTGAACATCTTGATGTACTCGGCGGCCTGCCCCGGGACGATGGCCGCGGAGGGCTCGTCCACCTGGATCCACGTGGCCCCCGCTGCGACGAGCGCCTTGAGCTCCGCGTTCACCGCCGGGACCAGGTCCCAGCACAGCGCGAGCCGGTCGTTGTCGTAGGCATCGCCAGGCCGCGTCTGGATGTGGATGGACAGCGTCACGGGGCCCGGGCAGGTGGCCTTCACGGGCCGGTCCGTCTGGGTCAGGAGATACGTGAACTCCTCCACGGTCCCCAGGCCTTTCGGTACCGTGATCCGCCGCGTGGGCCGGTAGCGCGGGACGCTGTCGTAGGCGTAGAGCCCGGTCTTGCGCAGGGGATCCAGGTGCTCCAGCCCCTCCATCTTCCCGTAGAAGGTCTGGACGAAGAAGAAGCGCCGCATCTCGCCGTCGCAGATGACGTCGATGCCGGCGCGCTCCTGGTCCCGGATGGCCAGCTGCGTGGCGTCGTCGAAGGTCTCCCTGGCGTCGGTTTGCCCGTACTCGCCCGTCTTGATCTTGTCGAGCGCGGTCCAGAACCAGCCGGGGAAGCCGTGACTTCCCATCACGTGAGTCGGGAGGATCGGCAGCGTGGCAGCCATTGGGTGGTCCTTTCTCAGAAGAGGTGTTTCTGGATCTTCCCCACCGAGGTGCGGGGGAACGCGTCCCGGAACTCCACCGCCTCGGGGACCTTGAACGCGGACAGCCGGTCGCGGCACCACGCCCGGAGGTCCTCCGCGGTGGCCGCCGCGCCCTCCTTGAGGATCACGTACGCCTTGATCGCCTGGTCGCGCACGGGATCGGGGACCCCGACCACCGCGGCGTCGAACACGGCCGGATGCTGCCTGAGCGTCTCCTCCACCTCGGAGGCGGCCACGTTCTCCCCGGCGCGCTTGATCATATCCTTCTTGCGGTCCACGAAGAAGAAGTAGCCCTCCGCGTCCACCCAGGCGTTGTCGCCGCTGTGAAGCCACCCGTCGCGGAGGGTCTCGGCCGTGGCCCGGTCGTTCCTGAAGTAGCCCTTCATGAGGGTGACGCCGGGCACGCCGGAGACGACGAGCTCGCCCACGGTGCCCGGCGGCACCTCCTTGCCGGCCTCGTCCACGACCATGCACTCGTAGCCGAGCACCGGCATGCCCATGGAGAGCGGCTTCCGCGGGAGATCCAGCGGCTGCATGAGCGGCAGGCTCATGGTCTCCGTCATGCCCCAGATCTGCATCAGGGGCGCCCGGAAGCGCTCGTGCCACTCCTCCCACTGCCCGAGGGTCACGTTCTGGGCGTAGGAGCAGGCCCTGAGCCGCGTGCTGCCGTCGGCGGGGGAGCGGGGCTGCGCCAGCAGCATACGGATGGGCGCGCCGAAGAGCGCCGCCAGCGTGGCCTCGTGGCGGATCGCCTGCTCGATGAAGCGGCCGGCGCTGAAGCGCTCCATGAGGGCGATGCTCCCGCCCACGAGGAGCATGGGCAGACAGGCGTGGAGCTGGGCGCCGGCGTGGAAGAGCGGCAGGATGACGATGTGACGGTCCGTCGGCAGGACCCGCATGGCCTTGGACATGACCTCGCCGCCGTAGAGGTAGTTGGCGTGGGTCAGCAGCACCCCCTTGGGCTTCGAGGTCGTGCCCGATGTGTACTGCATGGAGATCTCGTCCGACGGGGCGACGCGCACGTCAGGCGGTGTCACGGGCATCCCCCGCAGCAGCGGGTCGAGGGGCCTCACCTCCAGCACCTCCCGGAGAGCGGGGCAGCGGTGTCGCACCTGATGGACGGCCTTCGCGTATTGGGCTTCAGTGACGGCCAGGCGCGCTTCCGAGTGCGCGAGGATGTACTCCATCTCGGCCGGCGTGGAGACGGGGTTGGTGGGGACCATCACGGTCCCGGTCTTGGCGGCGGCCAGCCAGAAGACGAGGAACTCGGGGCAATTGCCGAGATGGAGGTTGAACTTGTCGCCGTGGCCGAGCCCGCGCGAGAGGAGGAGATGGGCGGCGCGATTGACGTCCCGGTCGAACTCCTGCCAGCTCCAGCGGCCGCCCGGCGCCCCCGAGGCGTCCTCGAAGATGAGGAAGGGAGCATCCGCCAGGCGGCGGGCCTTGTCCTCGAGCGCCGTCCCGAGCGTCCGGTTGCCGATCACGAGCATGCGGTCAGGCGCCTCCCGGCTTGCCGCGGGCGATGAAGGCGGCGATGCGGGCCTTGGCGGCCTCGTCCTCCCTGAGGGCCGCCGCATAGGCTTGCGACTCCGCGGCGGGCCGGCCCGCCCGGATGTCGGCCACGATGGTCTTGCTGGCGGCGAGCCCCCCGCGCGGATGCCGCGCGATCTCGGCCGCCATGCCCGCGGCGGCCGCCTCCAGCGTGCCGTCAGGGACCACCCGGGTGACCAGTCCCATGCGGTGGGCCTCGGCGGCCTCCACCATGCGCCCGGTGAGCAGGAGGTCCCGCGCATGCGCCCCGCCCAGGATGTCCAGCAGCCGCCCGATGCCATAGCTCGGGTTGAAGCCGAGCGTCACCTCGGGAAGCCCGAACCGCGCCGAGGCCTCGGCGATCCTCAGGTCCTGGGCGATGGCCAGCATGAGGCCGCCGCCGAGGGCATAGCCGTGCACGGCGGCGATGGTCACCTGCGGCAGGCGGGCGAAGCGCTCGACGATCGCGGCCCAGCGCTCCGAGACGGCCCGGGCCTCGTCGGGCGAGAGCGCCGGCATCTCGGCGATGTCGTTGCCGGCGCAGAAGGCGCGTCCGCGCCCGGAGAGGATGACCACTGAGGCCTCCTGCGACTGCTCGAGCCGGCCGAGCGCCTCCTCGAGCTCCGCCGCGACGGCGCGGTTGAGCGCGTTGAGCGACTCGGGGCGCTCGAGGGTGAGCCGCGCCACGGCCCCATCGGTGGTGAGCGAGACCGTCACAGGCCGAATCTCCTCCTGACCGCTTCCGGCAGCGCCGCTGCCTCCAGGCTGTCGGGCGCTGCCTTGACCTCGCCGGTCATCACGGCCATGTGCAGGGCGCCGAAGGCCGGGTGGTCCACGCCCACGTCCACGAGCCAGCAGAGCGGCACGCCGTCCTCCGCCAGGCGGCGCTGCAGCGCACGGCGGAGCACGGGATCGGCGTGGACCTCTGCCGGGTCCTTTCCGCTCTCGAGGCTCCACGCGGCCAGCGTCCCGGCCGCCTCGCCCACATTCCACTCCACGGGATGCAGGCGATAGCAGCCATTGGTGATGTGGGTGGTGCCGAGGTTCTTCGCGCCGGCGAGGAGGTTCCTCACCCGCCGCGGGATCAGGGCGCCCATGGGGATCTGGAAGGGCCGCGTCCGGCACGAGACGCCGACATCCTCGGGCCCCGAGTTGTGGATGTCGATGGGGTACCAGCCGATGCCCACCGAGTCGTCGAAGTGTCTCGCGCGGGCGCCGGGCTGCGAGTCCGCCGAGACATCGTGCTCGAGCACCGTCGCCAGCGCCCGGATCCGCCGGCACTCGCGGATGTAGGGGTGCTTGCCGAGCGCGTCCGGGGTGGCGAAGAGATCGGGACGCGGCCTGAACTCCGGGAAGCCGGGCGGACTGCCGGGGCGCGGGGCCTCGGTCTGCATCCAGTGCAGGAAGCCGAGGCTCACGCGCTTGCCGTCCTGGAGCGCGCGGGCCTGCTCCTGCGGGCTCCGGTCGAGCAGGCTCTCGTCGCGGTAGTCGTTCCCGGGCCAGTTGATCATGCTGATGTCGCGAGGGTAACGGGCGCTGCCGGGGAAGTTCTCGGCGGCGACGAGCCGCCGGTACGTCCAGAGGCCGCCCTTGGTACCCGGGGCCTGCTCGAGCATCCGGTACTCGAGCCAGCCTGTCTCCTCGCTGTAGATCTCGCCGCCGTGGACGTGGATGCGGAGGGAGTAGGGCTGGCCGTCGCGGTAGCGCTCGTACTTCTCGGGCCGCGGGATCGCGTGGCGCTCGCCGGGCGCCATCCGCTCCAGCACGACGGTGTAGGTGAAGGACTGGACGCAGCGGGCGCTGGGGGCCACGGGCTGGGCATGCGGCTCCCCCGTCTCGGCTCTCGCCTCGGCGCCCACCACGTACGCGGCCCCCACCAGCGGCAGCACATCCCCCAGCTCGGTGGCGTCGATGACGATGCGCGGGAGGATGCGCAGCCAGCGCCGGTCGTCGAGGTTCACCGCGAGGAGGGCGGTGATGCGCTGGTCGGCCACCTCGGCGCGCGCCGCTTTCGTGCGCGTCAGGATCCTGAGCCGCCCGGCGTCCACGTGAGGCGCCGCCATGCCCAGCAGGACCTCCAGCGCCACGCGGGGCTCGAAGGCCAGCCGCGTCACCCAGCATGAGCCCGGGTTCGGGTGGGGCCGCGCGGCCAGGATCGGAGACAGGCGCCGGTAATGGTCGCGGATGCCCTCGCGGAGCGCGTAGTACGACCGCGTGCCGCCGAAGCGCTCGATATGCTCGTGCTCGTCCAGCGCCGGGACCCCCTGGGCCGTGAGCTGGCCGCCGACCCAGTCAGTCTCCTCCAGCAGGAGGACGCGGGAGTCGCCCGCCTTCAGTGCCGACCCGGTGCGGGCCGCCGCCAGCGCGGCGGCGATGCCGCCGGTGCCGCCGCCCACCACCAGCACGTCGCAGGCGATCTCCTCCACGCGGGCTCCGGGCTCTCCGCAGTCGAGCACGGCCACCGCCGGGTCGCCGGAGGCGGGCACGGCCATGACGTCGAGCAGCGTCGTCACTTGATCATCATGCTCGGCAGCCAGAGCGCCAGCTGGGGAAACGCCATGACGCTGATGAGCGCCACCACCTGGAGCGCCATGAAGGGCCAGATGGAGTGGAAGATGTCTCCCACGGTGATGTCGGGAGGCGTCACGCCCTTGAGGTAGAAGGCGGCGGGGCCGAAGGGCGGGGAGAGATAGGAGATCTGCATGTTCATGCAGAAGAGCACGCCGAACCAGATGCTGTTGAAGCCGAGGCTCTCGATGATCGGCACGAAGATGGGCGCCGTGAGCAGCAGGATCCCGATCCAGTCGATGAGGCAGCCGAGGATGACCCAGATGAGCATCATGAGGGCGAGGATGCCCCAGGGCCCGATGGGCAGCGCGGTGATGGCCTGCTTCATGAAGTTGGTGCCGCCGGCCAGGGTGTAGACGCCGATGAGCGTGGAGGCGCCGAAGAAGAGCCAGTAGAGCATGCAGGTGACGCGGGTGGTGTCCACCACGGCGCGCGTGATGTTCTCCCAGGTCAGGCGCCGGTGGACGGCCGCCGCGACGAGCGCGCCGAGACAGCCCACTCCTGCCGCCTCCGTGGGCGTGGCGAGCCCCGCGTACAGCGAGCCCAGCACGCCTCCCGCCACGAGGCCAGGGAGGATCAGCCCCCGCAGGAGCCTGAGCTTGGCGCTGAGGGGCATGCCGAGCTCTTCAGCGCTGGCGGGCGGCGCCAGGTGCGGCTGGAGATGGGCGCGCGTGACGATGTAGGCGATGTAGAGCCCCGCGAGGAGGAGGCCGGGCACCACGCCCGCCATGTAGAGCTGGCCCACCGAGACCCCCGCCGTGAGCCCGTACATGATGAAGACGACGCTGGGCGGGATGAGCGTCGCCAGCCCTCCGCCGGCGCAGATGGAGCCCAGCGCCAGGTCCTTGTCGTACTTCCGGCTCAGCATGGCCGGCAGCGCCACCACGCCCATGGTGACCACCTCGGCGCCGATGACCCCCACCATGGCCGCCATGATGGCGCAGGAGATGATGACGGCCACCGCCAGCCCGCCGCGCAGCCGCCCGGACCAGACGTGGACGGCCTGGAAGAGATCCTCGGCCACGCCGGCCCGCTCGAGGATGCAGGCCATGAGGATGAAGAGCGGCACCGACACCAGGACGTAGTTGCCCATGAGCGTGAAGACGCGGCTCACGATGAGGTTGAGGCTGCTGGGCCCGAACAGGAGAAGCGCGAAGATCACGGCCACGGCGCCCGTCGCGAAAGCCAGCGGCAGCCCGGCGGCGAGGATCGCCATGAAGGAGAGGATCATCAGGACCGTGATCCACTCGATCGTCATGCGCGCGGGCTCCTCTGCGCGGCCCGGAAGTCCCGGACCACATTCGCGATGCCCTGCAGCAGGACCAGCGCCGCGGCCACGGGGATGGCCGACTTCACGGGCCAGATGGGCGGGTTCCACGGCGTCCCCGTGGACTCGCCGAGGCGGATCGAGTCCCACGCCCACAGGGAGCCGGCCCAGATGAGGGCGCCCAGGTACAGGACGAAGAAGCCGAGTGTCAGGACGTCCAGCCAGGCCCGCGTCCGCGGCGAGAAGCGGGCGTAGACCACGTCCACCGCCACGTGGCGGCGGTGATGGAGCGCATAGCCTCCGCCCAGGAGATAGGCGACGGCCGTCACGTAGATCATGGTCTCGTTGGCCCAGGTGGTCGGGGCGTTGAGGCCGTAGCGGGCCACGACCTCGTACACGATGACGCCGACGATCAGCAGGATCTGGAAGCCCACGATCCACCCGCACCAGTCGTTCACGCGGTCCACCGCCCGGAAGAAGCGATCCATCGTCTCCTCCGCAGGCTGCTGAAAAAGGCCCATCTGCGTCGTTGGCGCCCTCGGCCGCACGCTCAACGTACAGGGAGTACGCCTCGCGTGCGGCCGTCGGGCGCCGCCTCGCATCTGGACCTTTTTTGAGCAGCCTGCTACGCCAGCAGCCCCAGCTCCCTGAGCCACGCCTTCTGCGAGTCCGCCGCGCGCTTGGCCAGCGGGCTCTTCTTGGCCCAGTCGTCCCAGGTGGCCTGGGCCAGCGCCCGGAGCTTGCGCAGCTCATCCTCGCCCCAGGACACCATGGTCACGCCGCCCTTCTGCTTGAGCTCCTGGACGACGCGGATGTCGTCCACGGCCACGCGCACCACCTGGTCCCACGTCCACTCCCGCGCGGCGCTCTCGAGGATCGCCTTGACGTCGTCCGGGAGCGCCTTCCACGCGTTCATGTTCACCGCGAACTCCTGCATCGGCATCGAGTGGAAGCCCGGGTAGATCGGGAACTTGGCCACCTCGTGGAAGCCCATGCGCTGGTTCATGGAGATGGAGGCCCAGTCGGCGGCGTCCACCACGCCCTTGTCCAGCGCGGAGTACACCTCGCCGCCGGGCAGCACCACCACCGAGGCGCCGAGCTTGGTGAGGATCTCGGCCGTCATGCCCTGGGGCGAGCGGAACTTGACGCCCTTGAAATCGCCCATGCTCCGGATCGGCTTCTTGGACGGGATGGACTCCACGCCCCACCAGGACAGCCCCACCACGTGGATGTTGAACTTGTTGTAGGCCTCCTCGAGCATCTGCAGCCCACCCTTGTGGCGGAACCAGGCCTCGTGCTGCCAGGGATGGGTGTAGCCGAAGACGAAGTCGCTGATGACGGCGAGCCCCGCCTCCTTCCCGGTCCAGTAGCCCGGCCAGGAGGACTGCGCCTGGAGGACGCCCGCGCTCACCGCGTCCAGCGTCTCGAAGGCGCCCGTGACGGCGCCGGCCGAGAAGGGCGTGATCTCCAGCCGTCCGCCGGTGAGCTTCTTCACGCGCTCGCAGAACTCCTGGAAGATCTTGAAGGTCAGCTCCTGGGCGCTCCAGAGCGATTGCGCCTTCCACCTGTGGACCTGCTGGGCGCGGGCGACGTGGGGGAAGGCCAGGGCGGCGGCGCCCGCCGCGGCTCCGGCCGTCTTCAGGAAATCCCGTCTCCGGTTGCTCATCTGCGCCCTCCGTGGGTGTGGGGTTGGCTGCGGGGACGGCGTGATCCAGGAGCGCCGGATCACGTCAGGAGCCGCTTCGCGATGATCTCGCGCATCACCTCGGAGGTGCCCGAGGCGATGGGGTAGAGCCGCACGTCGCGGAAGAAGCCCTCGACATGGAACTCGCGCATGTAGCCGTAGCCGCCATGCAGCTGCACGGCGTGGTAGGCGACGCGGTTGGCGACCTCGGTGGCGAAGAGCTTGGCCATGGAGACCTCGCTGATGCACGCCTCGCCCGCCGCGTAGAGCGCGGCGGCGTGGTAGACCAGCCGCCGCGCCGCCTCGATCTCGGTGGCCATGTCCGCCACCCGGTGGCGCAGCGCCTGCTTGGCGGCCAGCGGCTCGCCGAAGGCCTGGCGCTCGCGGAGATAGGCCACGGTGTCCTCCAGCGCCTGGGCGGCGCCCGAGAGCGCCAGCACCGCCGCCATGGTCCGCTCGCGCTGGAGCCCCGCCGCGAGCTGCTGGAAGCCGCGCCCCTCGACGCCCAGCAGGTTCTCGACGGGGACGGGGCAGTTCTCGAAGGCCAGTGCGGCCGTGTCCGAGGCGCGCATGCCCATCTTGTCGAGCCGGCGGCTCACCGTGAATCCCGGCCACCCGCGCTCCACGAGGAACATGGAGATGCCCTCGTGGCGCCGGCCGGGTGGGCCCTCTCCGGTGCGCGCGGCCACGAAGTAGAGGTCGCCGTAGACCCCGTTGGTGATGAAGATCTTGCTGCCGCTGAGGAGGTAGTGGTCGCCCCGGCGGACGGCGCGAGTCGAGAGCGCCGCCATGTCCGAGCCCGTCCCGGGCTCGGTGATCCCGAGCGCGCAGACGGTCTCTCCCGCGATGATCCCCGGCAGGTGCTTCCGCTTCTGCGCCTCGGTGCCGTAGCGCGTGAGCCAGGGCGAGGACATGTCCGTGTGCACCAGCACGCTGAAGGCGACGCCGCCGGAGCGGCAGCGCGCCATCTCCTCGCCCAGCACCACGCTCGAGAGGAAGTCGCCGCCGCCCCCGCCGTACTCCACGGGGAAGTCGAGGCCGAGGAGGCCGAGCTGCCCCATGCGCCGCCAGAACTCGCGCGGGATGCGCCCGGCCTCCTCCCACGCGGCGACCTGCGGCGCCACCTCCTTCTCCACGAAGGCGCGGATGGTCTTTCGCAGCATCTCGTGCTCGGCGGTGAAGATGTTGTGCTTCACGGCGCCCTGCCTTCCCCTTCCGCCGCTCGCGTGACGATGGCCGCCCAGATCTCGGCCAGCCCCAGGCGGGTTGCCCACTCGGCGACGTACCGCGGGTCGATCTCTCCCCCCGATACCTTCAGCATCCCCAGGATGTCGCGGACGTGCACCTCGGACCCACCCTCGCGGTAGTAGAGGATCTTGTAGAGGATCACGTCCTCGGCCCGCGCGAAGTAGGCGTACCGTCCTGGAACGAGTGGCAGCTGGTGCCGCCGCTGCAGGCTCAGGCGATCGTACGGCGTGTCCTTGGCGATGAAGATGTCGATCTTGAGCCCGGACTCGGGATGGATGATGTTGAACTGCCCGCGCGTTTCCACCGCCTCGCGCGCCGCCTCCTCGCTCGCGTAGAACGCGGGCGCCGGGAACCGCTCGAGAAGGGCGGCGACTCGGGCGGCGTCCAGCCGCGCCACGATGTCGATATCCTGGGTGAAGCGAGGCTCGCCGTAGTATGTCGACGCCTGCGATCCGCCGATCATGTACTCGATCCCGAGG
>Ga0154441_1149_pt6 | contig 22503 bp, 19 predicted proteins | sample RifGroC2_FD_115945 | JGI IMG/M metagenome (GOLD analysis project Ga0154441, IMG submission 115945) | Candidatus Rokubacteria bacterium GWC2_70_16 | reverse complement strand
TGGCCGCGTCGTACTGGGCCGTCCGCCTGAAGGCCTCGTGGGCCAGCCGGTACCGGGTCTCCAGGGACAGCGTGCCGTCGCCCCTCCGGAGCTCCTCGAGCACGCCCGCGTACTGCGAGGGGTCCGTGACGACGCCCACGCTGTCGTGGTTCTTGGCGGCCCCGCGGATCATGCTGGGGCCCCCGATGTCGATGTTCTCGATGGCCTCCGCCAGCGTCACGTCGGGGCGGGCCACCGTCTGCTCGAACGGGTAGAGCGCCACCACCACGAGGTCGATGGGGCGGATGTCGTGCGCCGCGAGCGCCGCCATGTGCTCCGGCGATCCGCGCCGCGCGAGGATGCCGCCGTGGACCTTCGGGTGGAGCGTCTTGACGCGCCCGTCGAGCATCTCGGGGAAGCCCGTGACCTCCGCCACGTCCACCACGGCGATCCCGGCCCCGCGCAGCAGCGCGGCGGTACCCCCCGTGGAGAGGATCTCGACGCCGAGGGCGGCGAGCCCCCGGGCGAAGTCCACCACGTCCGTCTTGTCGTGCACGCTGATGAGCGCGCGGCGCACTCTGCTCATGGCTCCCCCACGATGCGAACGCGGCGGCCCTCGAGGCGGAGCCGCCCCTCGGCGAAGAGGCGGATCGCCTCGGGATAGATCCGGTGCTCCTCGGCCAGGATGCGGTCGGAGAGGCTCGCCTCGGTGTCGTCGGGATGCACGGGCACGGCGGCCTGCAGCACGATGGGGCCCGTGTCCACGCCCTCGTCCACGAAGTGGACCGTCGCGCCCGAGATGCGGACCCCGTGCACGAGCGCCTGGCGCTGGGCATGCAGTCCCGGGAAGGCGGGGAGCAGCGCGGGGTGGATGTTGAGCAGCCGCCCCTCGAAGTGGCGGACGAAGCCCGGGCTCAGGATGCGCATGAAGCCCGCCAGGCACACGAGCCCCACCCCCCGCTCCTCCAGGGCCGCGGCCAAAACCTTGTCGTAGGCCTCGCGGCCGGGATGCTGCCCCGGGTCCACGAACAGCGCCTCGACGCCGTGGTCCCGCGCGATCCCGAGCGCCCCCGCCCCGGCTCGATCCGAGACGACGACCACGACCTCCGCCCGCATCCGCCCGGCCTCCACGGCGCCGAGGATGGCGCGGAGGTTGGAGCCGCGGCCCGAGGCCAGCACGCCGACGCGGATGCGCAGGACCTCAGGCATACTCCACCCCGCGCTCGCCCTGGCGGATCTCCCCGACCTCGAAGACCTGCTCCCCGGCGGCGTGGAGATGGGTCGCCGCGGCGGCGGCGTCTCGCGGGCGCAGCACCAGCAGATAGCCCAGCCCCATGTTGAAGGTGCGGCGCATCTCCGCCTCCTCCACCTGCCCCGCCTCCTGGATGACGTGGAAGATGGGCGGCACCGGCCAGGCGCTCCGCTCGATGACGGCGCGCGCGCCTTCCGGCAGGACGCGCGGGAGGTTCTCCGTGACTCCCCCGCCGGTGACATGCGCCATGGCCAGCACCGGCACGGCCTGGAGCAGCGAGAGCACCGGCTTGACGTAGATGCGGGTGGGCGCGAGCAGCTCGTCGGCGCAGCGGCGCCCGACCCCGGGGATCGGGTCGTTCATGCCAAGCCCGAGCCGCTCCAGCAAGACCTTGCGGGCCAGCGTGTAGCCGTTGGAGTGCAGCCCCGAGGAGCCGAGCCCGAGCACGCGGTCGCCGGGCGCCACCTCGGCCCCCGTCACGATCCCGCTCCGCTCGACGACCCCCACGGCGAAGCCCGCCAGGTCGTACTCGCCGGGGGCGTAGAAGTCCCCCATCTCGGCCGTCTCGCCGCCTACCAGCGCGCAGCCGGCCTCGCGGCAGCCGGCCGCGATGCCGGAGACGATGGCCTCGACCCGATCGGGCTCCACGCGGTGTACCGCCAGGTAGTCGAGGAAGTAGAGCGGCTCGGCGCCGTGCACGAGCAGGTCGTTGACCCCCATGGCGACCAGATCGATGCCCACCGTGTCGTGCCGGTCGGCCAGGAAGGCGATCTTGAGCTTGGTTCCCACGCCGTCCGTGGACGAGACCAGGACGGGCTCGCGGTAGCCCGGCGGGATCCGGCAGAAGGCGGCGAAGGCGCCGATGCCCCCGAGGACTTCCGGCCGCTGGGTGGACGCGGCCAGCCGGGCGATGCGCCGGACCGCCTCGTCCCCGGCGGCGATGTCCACGCCGGCGGCCCGGTAGGTGAGCGGATCTGGACTCAGGAGCCTGTTCCTCGAGCGTCGGGCGCGCGAGCGCCGCGACGGCAGATCATGCTTCGAAGAGCTGGAGCTGGGAGCGGTCGGGGGACTCGAAGCCCACGCGGTACTGCCCGGTGAAGCAGGCGTGGCAGAAGTCGTGGGGATCGTTCCCCGTGGCCTTGAGCATCCCCTCGAGCGAGAGGTAGCCCAGGGAGTCGGCGGCGAGGTAGCGCTGGATCTCCCGCACGTCGTGGCTGGCGCCGATCAGCTCCTTCCGGGTCGGCGTGTCGATGCCGTAATAGCAGGGCCACTGGATCGGGGGCGAGGAGATGCGCATGTGGACCTCGCGCGCCCCGGCAGCCCGGATCATCTTGACGATCTTGCGGCTGGTGGTGCCGCGGACGATGGAGTCGTCCACCACGACCACGCGCCGGCCGCTCAGCACCTCGCGATTGGGGTTCAGCTTCACCTTCACCCCGAAGTGGCGGATGCCGTGGCTCGGCTCGATGAAGGTGCGCCCCACGTAGTGGTTCCGCACCAGCCCGCTGTCGTAGGGGATGCCCGCCTCCTCGGAGAAGCCCAGCGCGGCGCCCACCCCCGAGTCCGGCACCGGGATCACGAGGTCGGCCGGCACCGGGTGCTCGCGCGCGAGCTGATGGCCGAGCGCCTTGCGGACCACGTGCACGTTGCGCCCCCAGAGGACAGAGTCCGGGCGCGCGAAGTACACGTACTCGAAGACGCACTGCAGGCGCTCCCGCGGCCGGAACGGCCGGTAGCTCGTGAGCCCGCGCTCGTCGATGACGAGCACCTCGCCGGGCTCGATGTCCCGCACGAACTTGGCCTCCATGAGATCCAGCGCGCAGGTCTCGGAGGCCACCACCCAGGCCTCCCCCAGGCGGCCCAGGGAGAGCGGCCGGAACCCGGCGGGATCGCGCACCGCGATGATGGAGGAGCGCGTGAGGAGGAGCAGGCTGTAGGCGCCACGCACCTGCGACAGCGCCAGGGCCAGCTGCTCCACCAGGGTGGCGCCCTCGGCGCGGGCCAGGAGGTGCAGGATCACCTCGGTGTCGGACGAGGACTGGAAGACGGCGCCCTCCTGCGAGAGCTGCCGCCGCAGCTCCTCGGCGTTCACCAGGTTGCCGTTGTGGCCGATGGCCACGGGCCCGTGGGCCGTCTTGGCGCTGATGGGCTGGGCGTTGCGCAGGTTGGAGCTGCCGGCGGTGGAGTAGCGGACATGCCCGATGGCGCGGCTGCCTGGCAGGCGTCGGAGCCGCTCGCGGCCGAAGACGTCCGCCACCCAGCCCATGGCCTTCTCCACGTGGAAGTTGTCGCCGTCGGTGGCCGCGATGCCGGCCGACTCCTGGCCGCGGTGCTGGAGCGCGTAGAGCCCGAGGTAGGTGACATTGGCCGCCTCGGGGTGGCTCCAGATCCCGAAGAGGCCGCACTCGTCGTGGAGCTTGTCAGGAGACATGACGCTCAAAGCCGGCCCTCCACTCCTGCGCGATCTGCGTCACCGGCAGGCTCACCGCGCCGGCGCCGCCCATTCTGACGACGAGCCCGTGGCCACCCACCACGCCGATCCAGCGCCACGGCACCGCGAACTCCCCCATCAGGGCCTCGAGCGCCCGGCTGGCATCGGCGGGAACCGAGACCACGATCCGCGACGGCCCCTCTCCGAACAGCGCCAGCTCCGGCCGCGCGCTCCCGGGCAGGTCGATCTCCGCGCCGATCGCCTCGGGCCCGCTCACGCAGGCCTCGGCCAGCGCCACCGCGAGCCCCCCCTCCGAGCAATCATGCGCCGAGCTCACCAGTCGCGCCTCGATGGCCGCGCGACAGGCGTCCTGGACAGCCCGCTCGATGCGGAGGTCCAGCGCGGCCAGCTGGCCCGCGAGGATCCGGTGAAGCGTCCACAGATACTCCGACCCCCCGAGGCTCACCGCGTCCGGGCCCAGGAGCGCCACCCGGTCTCCGGGCTCCTTGAACCACTGGGTGCAGCGACACTCGGCGTCCTCGATCACTCCCGCCATCCCGATCACGGGCGTGGGCAAGATCGCCTGCCCCAGCGTCTCATTGTAGAAGGACACGTTGCCGCCCACCACCGGGATTTCCAGCGCCCGACAGGCCTCGGCAATGCCCGCCACCGCCTCCTTGAACTGCCACAGGATCTCGGGGCGCTCCGGCGAGCCGAAGTTCAGGCAGTCGGTGAGCCCGAGGGGCCGGGCCCCGCTGGCGGCCAGGTTGCGCGCGGCCTCGGCCACGGCCATGGCCGCGCCCCGGCGCGGGTCGAGATAGGTGAAACGGGCGTTGCCGTCCGTGGTTACAGCGACGGCCTTCGGGGTTCCCTTGATGCGGAGAACTCCGGCGTCGGAACCCGGCAGGACCAGCGTGTTGATCCCCACCTGCTGATCGTATTGCCGGTACACCCACTCCTTCGAGGCCACCGTGGGCGATCCCACGAGGGCCAGGAGCGCCCGCTCCGGATCGCTCCCGGCAGCCAGGGCGAGGGGGTCGAAAGCCTCGATCGCATCCTGCCAGCCGGGCCGGGCCGTGGGCTTCTCGTAGACAGGCGCCTCGTCGGCCAGCGCCTTGACGGGCACCTCGGCCACGACCTCGCCGTGCATGCGCGCCCGCAGCATCCCGTCGTCCGTCACCGTGCCGATCTCGACGGCATCCAGCTCCCACTTGGCGAAGACGCGGCGGATCTCGGCCTCGCGCCCGCGGGCCGCCACCAGCAGCATGCGCTCCTGGGACTCGGAGAGCATGATCTCGTACGGGGTCATGCCCGGCTCGCGCTGGGGGACGCGAGAGAGCTCCACCTCCATCCCCGTCCCCGCGCGGGCCGGCATCTCGGAGCAGGCGCAGGCCAGCCCGGCGGCGCCCATGTCCTGGATGCCGACCACGGCCCCGGTCTGCATGGCCTCGAGGCAGGCCTCGAGCAGGAGCTTCTCGGTGAAGGGGTCCCCCACCTGCACTGTCGGACGCCGCTCCTCGGCCCCCTCGTCGAAGGTGGCCGAGGCCATGGTGGCGCCGTGGATGCCGTCGCGGCCGGTCTTGGCGCCGACGTAGAGGACGGGGTTGCCGGGCCCCTCGGCGCGCGCGCGCAGGATGCGGTCCTTCCGCACCAGCCCCACCGCCATGGCGTTCACCAGCGGGTTGCCCGCGTACTCGGGCCCGAAGCCCACCTCGCCGCCGAGGTTGGGCACGCCGAAGCAGTTGCCGTACCAGCTGATGCCGGCCACGACGCCGTCGATGAGCCGGCGGGTCTTCGCATCCTCCGGGTCCCCGAAGCGCAGCGAGTCCAGGATCGCGATGGGCCGGGCGCCCATGGTGAAGATGTCGCGGAGGATTCCCCCCACACCCGTGGCCGCCCCCTGGAAGGGCTCGATGAACGAGGGATGGTTGTGGCTCTCGATCTTGAACGCGAGCGCCAAGTCGCCGCCGAGGTCCACGATCCCGGCGTTCTCCCCGGGCCCTTGCAGCACGTGCGGCGCCTGCGTGGGCAGCCCGCGCAGGAAGACGCGCGAGTGCTTGTAGGCGCAGTGCTCGGACCACAGCGCCGAGAAGAGTCCGAGCTCAGTGAAGGAGGGCTCGCGGCCGAGCCGCCGGATGATACGATCGTATTCCTCGGCCGTGAGGCCGTGGGCGAGAGCGAGCTCCTGCGTGACCTTAGGCTCGGCCCCGGTCACTCCGTCCCCACTCCATAGCCCAGGCTCCTAGTACTACTGTGTCAATAACGTTAGGAGATTCACGGGGTACGCTGTCACCATTGGCGTATGCCCAACCTTGCGACCGCCCTTGTCCAGCGGTTTTCGGCGTATGTTGAGCGTCTCGCCATCGTCCTGGGCCATCGGGACCGGCATGAGCCGCTGCGGGCCTACGTCAGCGGCCTCTGCTTGCCCGGGGACCGCAAGAGCATCGAGCCGATGGCCGCGCGGGTCGATCCGCGTCACGTCCGCGCTCGCCATCAGTCGATGCACCACTTCGTCGCCAACGCCGCCTGGGACGACGCCGCGGTGCTGCGCGTGGCCCGCGACACGATGCTCGCGGCCCTCGCTCCGCACGGGCCGATCGTCGCGTGGATCGTGGATGACACCGGCATCCCGAAGAAGGGACGGCATTCGGTCGGGGTGGCCCGGCAGTACTGCGGGGTCCTGGGCAAACAGGACAACTGTCAGGTGGCGGTGAGCGTGTCGTTGGCCCACGAGCAGGCGAGCGTGCCGGCGGCCTACCGCCTCTACTTGCCGGAAGCGTGGGCGCGCGCCCGCGCGCGGCGTCGGAAGGCCGGCGTTCCTACCGCCGTGAAGTTCCGGCCCAAGTGGCAGATCGCGCTGGAGCAGATCGACCAGCTCCGCGCCGAGGGGGTTCCGCCGGCGCCCGTCCTCGCCGACGCGGGCTACGGCGTCATCACCGCGTTCCGCGATCGGTTGACCGCCGGCGCACTGCCGTACGTCGTCGGGCTCTCGAGTGAGACCACCGTGTGGCCGTCCGGACAGGCGCCGCTGCCGCCGAAGCGGTACAGCGGGCACGGGCGACCGCCGGCGCTCGTGCGCCGAACGCGTCGCCATCGGCCCGTGAGCGTGCTCGGGCTCGCCCAGCAATTGCCGGCGGGCGCTTGGCACACGGTGGCCTGGCGGGAAGGCACCCACGGGGCGATGCGCTCGCGGTTCGCGGCCGTCCGCGTGCGCCCGGCCCATCGTGACGAGGAGCGAACCGAGGCCCGCCCCGAAGAATGGCTCCTGATCGAGTGGCCGCGCGGGGAGGCGGAGCCGACGAAGTACTGGCTGTCCACGCTGCCCGCGACCCTGTCGCGCCACGAGTTGGTGCGGCTGACGAAACTCCGCTGGCGCATCGAGCGGGACTATCAGGAGCTGAAGGACGAGCTCGGGCTCGATCACTTTGAAGGGCGCGGCTGGCGTGGCTTTCATCACCACGCCTCGCTCTGCATCGCCGCGTATGCCTTTCTGGCCGCCGAGCGATTGGCCCATTCCCCCCCTCAGCCTCTGTCCTTCCTCCGCGCCGCTCCGCTACCCGAAGGTTTCACCCCGCGGGGCGCTGCCGGTGCGTCCTGAGCGGCACGTGCCGCACTCGATCGCGACGATGTTCCGGCTCCTGGCGTCGGCGTTGGCGCAGCGTCTGCCATGCTTGGCGTGCGGTCATCGGCCACGCGCGGGTTAGTCATATGTCATTTAATGACACAGTAGTACTAGCAGGCTGCTGAAAAAGGCCCATCTGCTTCGTTGGCGCCCTCGGCCGCACGCTCAACGTACAGCGAGTACGCCTCGCGTGCGACCGTCGGGCGCCGCCTCGCATCTGGACCTTTTTGAGCAGCCCGCAGGGTTTTCCCGCATCCTGCTAGCGCTTGAGGAAGCTGCCGTCCTCGACGAGGCTGCCGAGGAGGGAGTGGAAGATGAGCAGGCCGTCGGTGCCGCCCATCGCGTTCTCGGCGGCCCGCTCCGGATGGGGCATCATGCCCAGCACCGTGCCGTCCTCGTTGACGAGGCCCGCGATGCTCTCCAGGGAGCCGTTGGGGTTCGACTCCTTGGTGATCCGGCCGTCCTCGGTGCAGTAGCGGAACACGATCTGCTTCTTGGCCCTGAGCGCGCGGAGCGTCTCCCAGTCGGCGTAGTACTTCCCCTCGCCGTGGGAGATGGGCATGCGCAGGACTTGGCCAGGCCGGAGCGCGCGCGTGAACGCCGTCTCCGCGCTCTCCACCCGCAGCCAGGTGGACTGGCAGCGGTACTGGAGACACTCGTTGCGCATCAGGGCGCCGGGGAGGAGCCTGGCCTCGCAGAGGATCTGGAAGCCGTTGCAGGAGCCCAGCACGAGGCCGCCGCGGGCCACGAACTCGGGGAGCGCCTCCACCACGGGGGACCGGCCCGCCACGGCGCCCGCGCGGAGGTAGTCGCCGTAGGAGAACCCGCCCGGAAGGATCAGGCAGTCGAAATCGGCCAGGTTCGTCTCCCGGTGCCAGACGTAGCTCACCGGTTGATGGAGCACCTCGCTGATGACGTAGTGGAAGTCGCAGTCACTCCACGTGCCGGGGAAGACGACCACGCCGAATTTCATGGGGCTGGGTGCTCCTCCTTTCGCGTTACAGTGTCACTCTACCGTGCAGGAGGGGTTCTGGCAAGAGCCAGCGCATCGAGGAGGGGCCCATGGCAGAGGATCTCTGGAGGTGGGACGCCGTGACGCTCGCGCAGGCGATCGCGGCCCGCGACATCTCGGCGCGAGAGGCGGTCGCCTCCTGCCTCCAGCGCATGCGCGCGGTCAACCCGGCGATCAACGCCGTCACCGTGGACCTGTCGGCCGGGGCCCTCGAGGCCGCCGACCGCGTGGACCGGGCGGTGGCGCGCGGCGAGCCGGTGGGGCCGCTGGCCGGCGTGCCCGTCACGGTCAAGCAGAACACGGATCAGGCCGGCTGCGCCACCACGAGCGGCGTGGTGGCGTTCGCCGGCGTGATCGCGGAGGCGGACAGCCCCGTCGTGGCGCAGTGGAAGGCGGCCGGCGCCGCCATCATCGGCCGCACGAACACTCCCGCCTTCAACCTCCGGTGGGACTCGGTGAACGACCTCCACGGCCAGACCCGCAACCCCTTCTCGCGCGGGCGCACCCCGGGCGGCTCCAGCGGCGGCGCCGCCGCCGCCCTGGCCGCAGGCATCGGGCCTCTCGCCCACGGCACCGACCTCGGCGGCTCCATCCGCTACCCGGCCTACGCGTGCGGGGTGGCGGGCCTCCGGCCCACGCCCGGACGCGTCGCGCTCTTCAACGGCACGGCGCCTGCCGAGTGGCCGCCCGCCATCCAGCTGATGGCGGTGCAGGGCCCCATGGCCCGCCGCGTGCGGGACGTGAGGCTCGGCTTCGCGGCAATGCTCGCTCCCGATCCGCGGGACCCGTGGTGGATCCCGGCGCCGCAGGAGGGGCCGCTGCCCCCGCCTCCCATCCGCGTGGCGGTGGTGGAGGACCCCGCTCACTTCGGCGCGGCGGCAGCGCATCCCGATGTCCGGGCCGCGGTGCGCCGGGCCGCGGTCGCCTTGACGGCGGCCGGCTACGCCGTGGAGGCGATCCCCACGCCCGGGTTCGCTCGCGCCGCGGAGCTCTGGATCTCGCTGATGCGCGTGGAGATCCGCCGGCTGCTCCTGCCCCTCATCGAGAGCCTCGGGGACGACGGAGTGCGCACCGCCACGCGACTCTTCCTCGGCGGCGGTCCCGAGCCCACCATGGAGGACTACCTGCGGGCCCTCGCGGAGCGGACGCGGCTGGCCCGTCAGTGGAGCCTCTTCCTGGAGCGCTGCCCGCTCGTCCTGGCCCCTGCATCGCTCGAGCCCCCCTTCCCGCTGGGCTTCGACACCGAGAGCCAGTCACGCATGGACGCGGTGCTGGAGGCGCAGCGCCCTCAGCTCGCGGTCCCCCTGCTCGGCCTGCCAGCCGTCGCGGTGCCCACGGGGCTGGCGGGAGGGCTGCCGACGGGCGTGCAGATCATCGGGCCGAGGCTCCGTGAGGACCTCTGCCTGGCGGCGGCCGAGGCGGTGGAGGCCGGGATGCCCAGGCTCGGCCCCTGGGACCCGGCAGCGTAGCGCGGCCGCCCTTGTATCGGCGGGGGCGCCTCTGCTATCGTCCTTGGCCAAGCCACCGGCCCACGCGGGATGGCTCGACCACCCAACCTGAGGAGGAGTCACCATGCGCGTCCTTCGGTTCCTGATCCTGGCCGCGGCAGCCGCGGCCGCCCTCTGCTCCGCCCCGGCGGCCGCCCAGACGACCCTGCGTGCCGTCATGCACTCCGACCTCAAGATCGTGGACCCCATCTGGACCACCGCGTACATCACGCGGAACCACGGCTACATGGTCTACGACACGCTTTTCGCCACCGATGCCAAGGGCGAGATCCAGCCGCAGATGGTGGGCAAGTACGACATCAGCGGCGACAAGCTCACCCACACCATGACGCTCCGGGACGGGCTCCTCTGGCACGACGGCAAGCCCGTGACGGCCGAGGACTGCGTCGCCTCCATCAAGCGCTGGGCCGTCAAGGACACGCTCGGGCAGAAGCTCATGTCCTTCGTCAAGGACATCACCGTGGTGGACCAGAAGACCTTCCGCATCGTCCTCAAGGAGGTCACGGGGCTGGTGCTCACGGCGCTGGGCAAGCCCTCGTCCAACGTGCCCTTCATGATGCCCAAGCGCGTGGCCGACACCGATCCCGCCACTCAGATCTCCGACTTCACTGGCTCCGGCCCCTTCGTCTTCAAGCGGGACGAGTGGAAGCCGGGCGACAAGGCGGTGTACGTGAAGTTCGCCCAGTACAGGCCGCGCCCGGAGCCGGTGTCGGGGCTGGCCGGGGGCAAGGTGGCCAAGCTGGACCGCGTCGAGTGGCGCGCCGTCGCCGACCACCAGACCGCCATGAACGCGCTGCTGACCGGCGAGATCGACTACATCGAGTCGCCGCCCCACGACCTCCTGCCGGTGCTCAAGGGCGACGCCAACGTGAAGATCGTGAACTACAACCCGCTAGGCAACCAGTACACGTTCCGCGCCAACCATCTCCACAAGCCCTTCGACAACCCGAAGATCCGCCAGGCCCTCTGGTACGCCTTCAACCAGGGGGACTTCCTCAAGGCTGTCATCGGCGACCCCGCCTACTACAAGGTGTGCAAGGCCACCTTCATCTGCGGCACGGCGCTCGAGTCCTTCAAGGGGATGGACGGGCTGCTGGAGTCGAACTTCGACAAGGCGCGGGCGCTCCTGACGGAGGCCGGCTACGACGGCACGCCCGTGGTGCTGATGCACTCCGCCGATCTCGCGGCGCTCGCGAACCTCGCTCCCGTGGCCAAGTCGCTCATGGAGAAGGCCGGCTTCAAGGTGGACATGCAGTCCATGGACTGGCAGACGCTGGTGGGCCGCCGGACCAAGAAGGACCCGCCCGCCCAGGGCGGCTGGAACGCCTTCCTCACGGCCTGGGTCACGGCCGACATCCTGAACCCCGCCATGGCCGCCTTCCTCAACGCCTCCTGCGAGAAGGCCATGTTCGGCTGGCCGTGCGACGCCGAGATGGAGAAGCTCCGCGACCAGTACGCCCGGGAGACCAACCCGGCCAGGCTCAAGGCCATCGCCGAGGCGGTGCAGGTGCGCAACACCCAGATCACGGCATACATCCCGCTCGGGCAATGGGTCACCCCCGCGGCGGCGCGCAAGAACGTGGACGGCTTCGTCACCGGCCCCGTGCCGGTGTTCTGGAACGTGGAGAAGAAGGGCCGGTAGCCCGGACAGGCTGCCGGGGCGCGCCCGGATCGGGCGATCCGAGCGCGCCCCTCCCCCCCCCCGTGCACGCCTACATCGCGCGCCGACTCGCCGCCACCCTGCCGGTCATGGGGGTGGTGGCCGTCTTCGTGTTCCTGCTCGTGCGCCTGACCACGGGCGATCCGGCCGCGATCATCGCCGGGGATGCCGCGACCTCCCAGCAGGTGGCCGAGATCCGCGCGAAGCTCGGGCTCGAGCGGCCCATTCCCCAGCAATTCGTCATCTGGCTGGGGAACATCCTGACCGGAGACCTCGGCGAGTCGTTCTTCTTCAAGAAGCCCGTCGCGGAGCTGATCGTGGACCGGCTCGAGCCCACCGCGGCGCTGGCCGTCTGCACCGTCCTGCTGGCCGTGGCCATCGCCGTGCCGCTGGGGGTGACGGCCGCGTACCGGCAGGGCACCTGGATCGACCGGTTCGTCATGGGGCTCTCCGTGCTCGGCTTCTCGGTGCCCGCCTTCGTCATCGGCTACGCGCTCATCTACGTCTTCGCGATCCAGCTCGGCTGGCTCCCCGTGCAGGGCTACCAGCGCCTCGGGGAGGGGTTCGGCGGCTTCATCGAGCGCCTGATGCTCCCCAGCCTCACCCTGTCGGTGATCTTCGTGGCGCTGATCGCGCGGATCACGCGCACCAGCGTCCTCGAGGTGCTCGGCGCCGACTACGTGCGCACCGCGCGGGCCAAGGGCCTCGGCGACCTCAGCGTGCTCCTGCGCCACGCGCTGCGCAATGCCGCCGTCCCCATCGTCACCGTCATCGGCCTCGGGATCGCGCTCCTCATCGGCGGCGTGGTCGTGACCGAGTCTGTCTTCAGCATCCCCGGCCTCGGCCGGCTCACGGTGGACGCCGTGCTGGCGCGGGACTACCCCACGGTGCAGGCGGTGGTGCTGCTGTTCTCGTTCGCCTACGTGCTCATCAACCTGCTGGTGGACCTGAGCTACACCGTGCTCGATCCGAGGATCCGCTACTGAGCATGCGTGAGCCCCCTCATGGAGGTCGCGGCGTGCCGCGACCGTCGATCACTCGATGACGGATCGCGCAGAGATGCTCGCTCTCCCCCGGCCCGCCGCGCCCGCGCGCGCCGGCACGGCGCGCAGGCTCGCCCGGAACCGCAGCGTCGTCCTGGGCGGCATCGTCCTGGCGCTGATCGTCCTCGCCGGGCTGCTGGCGCCGCTCCTCGGCACCACGGACCCGGCGCAGATCGACCCGTCGTACCGGAACAAGGTGCCAGGCTTCGAGCGTACGGTGCGGACGGTGGGCGGCGAGGCGCGCTTCACGCACTGGATGGGCACCGACAGCCTCGGACGCGACGTGTACAGCCGGGTGGTGTATGGCGCCCGCGTCTCGCTCATCATCGGCGTGGCGGTGGCCCTCCTCAGCGTGACGATCGGGCTCGTGATCGGGGTGCTGGCGGGCTACCTCCGCTGGCTCGACTCGATCGTCATGCGGGTCATGGACGGGCTGATGGCGGTCCCGGCCATCCTGCTGGCGATCGCGCTCGTCTCGCTGGCCTCCGCGGGGCTACGCACCGTGATCATCGCCATCGTCATCCCGGAGATCCCGCGGGTGGTGCGGCTGGTGCGAAGCGTCGTGCTGTCGATCCGGGAGGAGCCCTACGTGGAGGCGGCGGTGGCGCTCGGCGCACCGACGCCCCTGCTACTCCTGCGCCACGTCCTCCCCGGCACGGTGCCGCCGCTCATCGTGCAGGGGACCTACGTCTGCGCCTCCGCCATCGTGGTGGAGGCGATCCTCTCGTTCCTCGGCATCGGCATTCCCCCGCAGACCCCGACCTGGGGGAACATCATGGCGGAGGGGCGGGCGCTGTTCCGGGTCTTCCCCCACAACATCCTGTTCCCGAGCATCTTCCTCTCGCTGACGGTGCTCGCCGTCAACATCCTCGGGGACGGGCTGCGGGACACGCTGGACCCGCGCATGCGCAAGCGCCTGTAGCCGGCCGCCGATACAAGCCCATCTGCTTCGTTGGCTCCCTCGGCCGCACGCTCAACGTACAGAGAGTACGCCTCGCGTGCGGCGGTCGGGAGCCGCCTCGCATCTGGGCCTGTCTCGGCGGCCTGCCCCGCATCGCACGGGCCCCGAGGCGGACGGTCAGCCGAGGAGCTCGACCGTGAAGTCCTCGGTGACGGGGTTGGCCAGGAGGCGGGCGCACATCTCATCGATGCGGCGCCGGGCCGCCGCCGCATCCAGCCCGTCCAGCTCCAGCTCCACGACCTTGCCAATCCTGATGTCCCGCACCTCGTCGAAGCCGAGCCCGCCGAGCGCGCGCTTCACGGAGGCGCCCTGGACGTCCAGGATCCCCGGCTTGAGCCGCACCAGCACCCGCGCCCTCATGCCCGGGCCCCCAGCCGCCGGCGCGCCCGGACGGTCAACGCCGTGCCCTTGCAGAGCCTGTCCGGCTTCTCCATCGGGAGGGTCCCCTCACCCCAGCCCCAGTCGCTTGTAGATGGCATCCACGTTCCTCACGTACCAGGCGGCGTCGAAGCAGGCGTCGAGCTCGGCCGGCGTCAGCCGTGCCATGACCTCGGCGTCGGCCGCCAGCAGGTCCCGGAAGGCGGTCCGCTCCTGCCACGCGCGCATGGCGTTGCGCTGGACCAACTCGTAGGCCTGCTGCCGCGGGAGGCCCCTGTCCGCGAGCGCCAGGAGCACCCGCTGGGAGAACATCAGTCCGTAGCTCCGCTCCATGTTCTCCCGCATCCGCTCCGGGGAGACGCGCAGCCCCCCGACGATCCGCGTCATCTGGTGCAGCATGTAGTCCACCAGGAGCGTCGAGTCCGGCAGGATCACCCGCTCGACGGACGAGTGGCTGATGTCGCGCTCGTGCCAGAGCGCCACATTCTCCAGCGCGGCGTGCGCGTTGGCCCGAACGAGCCGCGCCAGCCCGCACACCTGCTCGCACGACACCGGGTTGCGCTTGTGGGGCATGGCGCTGCTGCCCTTCTGCCCCTCGGTGAACGGCTCCTCGGCCTCGAGCACCTCGGTACGCTGGAGCGACCGGATCTCGAGGGCCACCCGCTCGAGGGAGGCAGCGAGGATGGCGAGGGTCGCGCAGAGCTCGGCGTGGCGGTCGCGCTGGAGCACCTGGCTGGAGATGGGCGCCGGCTCGAGCCCCAGGAGGCGGCAGACCTCCTCTTCGACGTCGGGGGCAACGTGGGCGAAGGTGCCGACGGCGCCCGAGATCTTGCCCACCCGGACGGTCTCGCGGGCGCGGCGCAGCCGCTCCAGGTTCCGTCCGGCCTCGGCGTACCACCCCGCCGGCTTCAGCCCGAAGGTCATGGGCTCGGCGTGGATCCCGTGCGTGCGGCCCACGCAGAGCGTGTCCTTGTGCCGCGCCGCCAGCGTCTCCACCGCCTCCCGGAAGCGCTCGAGGCCGGCGAGCAGGAGGTCGCACGCCTGCTGGAGCACGAGCGCCTGGGCCGTGTCCACCACGTCGGACGAGGTGAGCCCCATGTGGACGTAACGGGAGTCTGCGCCGATGGCCTCTTCCAGGTTGGTGAGGAAGGCGATGATGTCGTGGCGCGTCGTGGCTTCGATCTCGTCGATCCGACGGGGATCGACCCGTGCTCGCGCCTTGATCCGGCCCAGCGCCACGGGTGGGATGAGCTCGCGCCGCGCGTAGGCCTCGCACACGGCCAGCTCCACCCGCAGCCAGGCGGCGTACTTCGCCTCCTGCGTCCAGAGACGTGCCATCTCCGGCCGGCTGTAGCGCTCGATCATGCTAGCGCAGGGTGAGGTCGCGAGGGAGGTGGCGCCGATCCACGGGCCCGAGCGCCAGCAGGCAGAGCTGCTCGTCGTCGAGGACCCGGTGGATGAGGGCGTCGATCTCGTCCAGCCGCACGGCATCGATGGCGGCGAGCATCTCGTCCACCGACAGGAAGGAGCCGAAGCGCAGCTCCTGCTTGGCCAGCCGGTTCATCCGGCTCGAGGTGGACTCCAGGGAGAGGATCAGGTTGCCCTTGAGGTGATCCTTGGCCCGGCGGAGCTCCTCGGCCGTCACCCCGTCCTTCTTGAGCGCGCGCAGCTCCTTCAGAAGCGCCCTGAGCACCTTGCCGAAGTTGGCGGCGTCGGTGCCCGCGTAGACGTAGAGAATCCCGGCATCGTGGAATGCCTGGGTCCCGGAGTGCACGGAGTACACGAGGGCCTGGCGCTCGCGGACCTCCTGGAACAGCCGCGAGGACATGCTGCCGCCGATGATGTCGTTGAGGAGGTAGAGGGCGTAGCGCTCCGGCGCCCCGTCGGGGATCCCCGGGAAGCCCAGGACCACGTGGACCTGCTCCAGCGGCTTGTGCACGACGTGGATGCCGGGGTGAAGCGCCGGAGGGCCGCTCCGCCGCGGGACGGCCGCGCGCTGGAACCCTTCGAAGCGCGGGGCGAACAGGTCCACCGCCTGCTCCGGCTCGACGTGCCCCGCCACCGCCACCGTGATGTTCGTCGGGGCATACTCCTCCTCGAAGTGGGAAAGGATCGTCTCCCGCCCGAAGCCCCGAACCGACTCCCAGGTGCCGAGGATGGGCCGCCCCAGGGGATGGCCCGCCCAGATCCGCTCGGCGAAGAGATCGTGGATCAGATCGTCGGGCGTGTCCTCCACCATCTTGATCTCCTGGAACACGACCGACTTCTCTTTCTCGATGTCGTCCGCGGCGAAGCGCGGGCGCATGAGGATGTCCGTCAGCAGCTCGGTGGCCAGGGGGAGGTGCTCGTCGAGCACGCTCACGTAGAAGCAGGTGTGTTCCTTGGCGGTAAAGGCGTCCATGTGCCCGCCGACCCCGTCGATGGCGCGGGCGATCTCCTCGGCCGACCGCGTGGCCGTCCCCTTGAAGACCAGGTGCTCGATGAGGTGGGAGATCCCGCCGCGGCCCTCGGGCTCGACGCGGGAGCCGGTCTCTACCCAGATGCCGACGGCCACCGACCGGACATGAGGCATGGACTCCGCCACCACGCGGATGCCGCAGGGCAGGACATGCTTGCGGTACCCCTCCGGCACTAGGCCTGACCTCCGGTCGGGGCCAGCTTGAGCTTCTCCCGGTCCGCCAGCGCCGGCTGCTCGCGCAGGGCCGTCTTCCGCGACAGCCGCACCTTCCCGTTGCTGTCGATCTCGATCACCTTCACCAGCACCTCGTCGCCCTCGGTGAGAACGTCCCCCACGGCGCGGATGCGGCTCTCGGCGATCTGCGAGATGTGCAGCAGCCCCTCCGAGCCGGGGATCACCTCCACGAAGGCGCCGAACTCCTTGATGCTCTTCACCCGGCCGACGTAGATCCGATCCAGCTCCACCTCGCGGCAGATGTCCTGGATCATCCCGAGGGCCATCTGGGCCGCGTCGTTGCTCGACGAGAAGATCGTGACCTTGCCGTCGTCCTCCACGTCGATCTTGGCGCCCGTCTTCTCCTGGATGCCGCGGATCACCTTGCCGCCCGGACCGATGATCTCGCGGATCTTCTCGGGGCGGATCTTGATGGTGACGAAGCGGGGGGCAAAGGGCGACAGCTGCGGCCGCGGCGCCTTGATGGTCTCGGCCATCTTCTGGAGCACGAAGAGGCGCGCCTCCCTGGCCTGCGCCAGGGCCTGGCGCATGATGTCCACGGAGACGCCCTTGATCTTGATGTCCATCTGGAGCGCCGTGATGCCCTGCTCGGTGCCGGCGACCTTGAAGTCCATGTCGCCGTAATGGTCCTCGCTCCCCATGATGTCCGTGAGGATGCCGACCCGGTCCCCCTCCTTCACCAGGCCCATGGCGATGCCGGCAACGGGCGCCTTGATGGCCGCGCCGGCGTCCATGAGCGCCATGGAGGCGCCGCAGACGGTGGCCATGGAGGACGAGCCGTTGGACTCGAGGATGTCGGAGACGATGCGGATCGTGTACGGGAACTCTTCCTTGCTGGGCAGGACCGCCTCGATGGCCCGGTGGGCGAGCGCCCCGTGCCCGACCTCCCGGCGGCCGGGGTTGCCGAAGCGCTTCACCTCGCCCGTCGAGAAGGAGGGGAAGTTGTAGTGGAGCATGAAGCGCCGGTAGGTGTCCCCCTCGAACGACTCCATCTTCTGCTCGTCGTTCTTGGTCCCGAGCGTGGCGGCCACGAGCGCCTGGGTCTCCCCGCGGGTGAAGAGCGCGGAGCCGTGGGCGCGGGGCAGGTACGCGACCTCGCTCCAGATGGGCCGGATCTCCTTCACGCTGCGGCCGTCCACCCGGATCCCCTTCTCCACGATGAGCCGTCGGACTTGCGCCCGCTCCACCTTCTCGAAGTACTCGCGGGCCTTGGGACGCCCCGTCTCGTCGACGCCGAGGGCCTGGCAGACCTCATCGAAGACCGCCTCCAGCGCCTGCCCCCGGCCCTGCTTCTCGTGGATGGACAGGGCCTGGACCACCCTGGCCGTGGCGGCCTCCCTCACCCGGGTTTCGAGCGCCGGGTCCGCCCCGGCGGCGGCATCGAAGGCCCAGCGCGGCCTGGCCGCCTTGGCCATGAGATCCTTCTGCATCCGGGCGAGCCGCTTGCACGCCTCGTGGCCGAAGGCGAGGGCCTCGAGCATCTGCTCCTCGCTGATCTCCCTGCCGCCGGACTCGACCATGAGGATCGCGTCCTCGGTGCCGGCGATGACGAGCTCGAGCGGCGAGGCGAGGAGCTGGGCGTAGGTCGGGTTGGCGACCAGCGCGCCGCCCACGAGGCCCACGCGGACGGCGCCCACGGGCCCGTCGAAGGGGAGCCCGGACAGCGACAGGGCGGCGGAGGAGCCCAGCATGGCCAGCACGTCGGGATCGTTCTCGTTGTCGGCGGAGATGACGAGGTTGATGACCTGCATCTCGTTGCGCAAGCCCTTGGGGAAGAGCGGGCGGACCGGGCGGTCGATGAGCCGGCACGTCAGCGTCTCCTTCTCGTCGGGCCGCCCTTCGCGCTTGAAGAATCCCCCCGGGATCTTCCCACCGGCGTAGGCGCGCTCGCGGTACTCGACCGTGAGCGGGAGGAAATCCCGCCCCTCCATGGGCGTCTTGGTCGCGACCACCGTGGAGAGCACCATCGTCCCGCCGTAGCGGACGACCACCGCTCCGTCGGCCTGCTTGGCCACCCTCCCCGTCTCGATGGACAGGACGGTGCCGTTGATCTCGGTCTGAACAGAGTGACTCATATGCTGAGTGAACCTCCAGGTCGGGGGACTGCGGGGATGTGAGGGGCCCGGCCACGCCGGGCTCGCTGCGGCAGAATGACATCCGGGTCCGCGGTCACTTGCGGATCCCGAGCCTCTCGGTCAGGGCGCGGTACCGCTCCACGTCCTTCTTGCGGAGGTATTCCAGGAGCCCGCGGCGCTTTCCGATGAGCATCAGCAGCCCGCGCCGGGAGTGGTGGTCCTTCTGGTGGGTCTTGAAGTGGTCGGTGAGGCTGTTGATGCGCTCCGAGAGGAGGGCGATCTGAACTTCAGGTGAGCCCGTGTCCCCATCGTGAACCTTGAACTGCTCGATGAGGTTCTTCTTCCTGTCGGTGGACAGGCGCATGCAGGTCTCCTTCCGGGGGGTCCCCCCCCAATCGCCACGCCCCCAGAGTCCAGGCTGCGACTCCGCCGAGACGGGTTCCGAGAGAAATGCGCAAGGCCCTTATACGTACCGCCTGAGGCTACCACGGACCCGCCCGAGTGTAAAGGCGAGGGGCCGCGTCAGCCGTTGCTGGCGTCCGGGGGCCACGCCTCGGCGAACCGCCGCCCGGCCTGGATGTCGGCCGCCACCTGGCGTCTGAGGGCCTCCACGCTCTCGAACTTCCGCTCGGCCCTGATCCGCTCGATGAAGCGGAGGGTGAGCGGCTGGTCGTAGAGGTCCCCGTCGAAGTCGAGCAGGAACGCCTCCACCCAGTACTCGTTCTCGTCGAAGGTCGGACGGTACCCGACATTCACGACGGCCGGCGCGCGCCCGCCGGACCACGTGGCCTGCGCGATGTAGACTCCGGGCGGCAGGATGAGCGCGCGATCGGGCCTCAGGTTCGCCGTGGGAAAGCCCAGCCCTCGCCCGCGCCCGGCCCCGCGGAGCACGGGACCCGTCACCGCGTACGGATGGCCCAGGAACGCGCGCGCGCGGGCCAGATCCCCGTCCCGGAGCGCCTCCCGGATGGCGCTCGAGGAGACGGTGAGCCCGTCGACCTGGAGCGGGGGCACCACGTGCGCGAGGAACCCGTACCGCTCGCCCAGCTCGCGCAGCAGCGCCGCCGTCCCGCGGGCGCCGCGGCCGAAGGTGTGGTTGAATCCCACGACGACCTCCCGGACCCGCAGCGTGTCCACCAGCACCGTCGTGACGAACTCCTCGGCCTCGAGCCGCGAGAACTCCATGGTGAATGGGATGACCACGGCGGCGTCCAGCCCCGCCTGCGCCATCCGGGACAGGTTCTCCTCGTGGCTCGCGATGGGCGCAGGCGCGCGCTCGGGGCGCAGCACCGCGGCCGGGTGGGGATCGAACGTGCACGCGAGCGCGGCGCTGCCGAGGGTGCGCGCGCGCTCCACGGTCGTGGCGAGGATCTTGGCGTGGGCCAGGTGGATGCCGTCGAAGGCTCCCAGGGCCGTGACCGAGGGGACGAGCTCAGCCGGGAAGGACGTCAGGCCGTGGAGGATCCGCATGGAGCAGTCTCTCGGGCTTGACGGCGCCGCCGCGGCCGAGCCCGAGGCCGAGGAACGCGCCGTCGGGAGCGTAGGCGCGCAGCGGGCCCTCGGCGGCGCCCGGAACCGGGACAGCCCGCCCGTGGAGGAAGGCCGGCACGACGCTGGCGTCGAGCGTGACCGCCGGGAACCCCTGGATCGGCGAGTCCACGGGGAGGAGGCGCTCCCAGAGCCTGGCGCCGTCCCGCGCCTCCCGCACCTCGGCCCACGGCACGGCCGCGGCGAGGTCGTATGGCCCCACGCGCGTCCGCACCAGCGCCGACAGGGCGCCACCGCACCCCAGCGCCTCCCCGACATCGGCGGCCAGGGTCCGCACGTAGGTGCCCTTGCCGCAGTGGACGCGCATCGTGAAGCGGGGGAGGGCCAGCGACTCGAGCGTGATGGCGTGCACCCTGACCCGGCGGGGCCGGCGCTCCACCTCGCCGCCCGCCCGGGCGATCTCGTAGAGGCGCTTGCCGCCGTGGTGCAGGGCCGAGTACATGGGCGGCACCTGCGCGATGTCCCCGATGAAGCCCTCCAGCACGGTCCGGAGCTGCGCCACCGTCAACGGCGGCACCGCCCGCGTTTCGAGGACTGCGCCCGAGGCGTCCTGGGTGTCGGTGACGAGGCCGAGCGTGACGGTGGCGAGGTACTCCTTGTCGAGCTCCGCGAGGTACGGCGTGAGCTTGGTGGCCTCGCCGATCAAGATGGGCAGGACGCCGCTCGCGTCGGGATCCAGCGTGCCGCCATGCCCGACCTTCGGCGCCCGGAGGAGGCGACGGAGATGGGCCACGACCTGGAACGAGGTGACGCCGCGGCCCTTCTCGACCGACAGCACGCCGGAGCGCTGCGCGTGGCTCACCGCGCGCGGGACGGAAGGGCTTCGCGGACGGCGCCCAGCACGGCGGCCATGGCCTCGTCGAGCGTCCCGGCCACGGTGCAGCCCGCGGCGTTCTCGTGCCCCCCCCCGCCGAAGCGCGCCGCGATGCGGTTCACGGGGACCTCCCCCTTGCCCCGCAGGCTCACCTTGACCATGCCGGGGGCCTCCTCCCGGAAGAGCAGCGCGACCCGGACGCCGCGCAGCGAGCGCGGGTACGTCACCACGTCCTCGGCGGCCATGAACGACTCGGAGACGAGCCCTCGCGGCACCGTGAGCCACGCCACCTGCCCACCGTCGCTGACCGCGAGCCCCTCGAGCACCTGCCCGAGCTGGCGGAGCGTTCCCGGTGGGCGCTGCTGGTAGAGGCGGTCGGACACCAGGGCGGGCTGGGCCCCGGCGGCCGTGAGCTCGGCGGCGATGCGGAAGGTGCGGGCCGTCGTGTTGGAGTACCGGAAGGAGCCCGTATCCGTGTGGATGGCCGTGAAGAGGGCGAGCGCGACCTCCGGCGTGACGGGAAGCCCCAGCGCGCCGAGGAGATCGTGGATCATCTCGCCGGTGGCCGCGGCGGACGGGTCGATCCAGTTCACCGTCCCGTAGCGCCGGTTGTCCGGGTGGTGATCGATGTTGAGGACGTGAGCTCCGGCGGCGCGCGCCTGCTCGAGCAGCCCTTCGGTCCGGGCGTGATCGGGGCAGTCGGTGAGCGCGATGACGTCGAAGGTGCGCGGCGCCGCGCTCCACACCTCCCAGCGGCTGGCCCCCGGCAGGAAGCGGAGCACCTCGGGAACGGGATGCGGCCCGGCGAAGGTGACCGTCCACCCCGCGCCTTCCAGCGCCAGCCCGAGCCCGAGGAGGGTGCCCAGGACGTCGCCGTCCGGATGCACGTGCCCGAGCAGGAGCGCCTGCCCGCGCGGACGCGCCAGGACGTCGAGTAGGGTCGGGGGAGGCGCCGCGAGAGGTTCAGTCACGGGACCGCTCAGTCCTCCTCACGTCCCGGCGACTCCTCCCGCTGGAGGCCTGCCAGGAGGGCCTGCATGCGGGCGGCATGCTCCATGGAGCGGTCCGGACGGAAGAGCAGCGCGGGCGTCACCCGGAGGTCCAGGTGCTTCCGGAGCCAGCTCCACACGAAACCCCGCGCGCTCTCGAGCGCCTTGAACGAGGACACCCACTGCTCCTCCGGGCCGAGGACGGAGACGTACACCTTGGCCTGCTTGAGGTCCGGGGTGACATCCACCTCCGTCACCGTGACGAACCCCAGCCGCGGGTCCTTCAGCTCGCGCAGCAGGAGCGTGGAGATCTCCTCCTTCACGAGCTGGTTCACCCGTTCCAACCGTTTTCCTTGCACTCCACTCGTTCTCCGTAAGATCGGACGGCCTTGTTACCATGGCGCGGGCACCCGGGCTGTCGCCCGCCCGCGCCTGCCGCCTCGCTCCGCTCGTCCTCACCCCGCGGCGCGGGCACCCGGGCTGTCGCCCGCCCGCGCCTGCCGCCTCGCTCCGCTCGTCCTCACCCCGCGGCGCGGGCA
>Ga0154441_1247_pt1 | contig 22692 bp, 24 predicted proteins | sample RifGroC2_FD_115945 | JGI IMG/M metagenome (GOLD analysis project Ga0154441, IMG submission 115945) | Candidatus Rokubacteria bacterium GWC2_70_16 | reverse complement strand
CGCCGGACGCGGAAGCTCTTGCGGCTCGTGGACGAGCGGGCCAGCGGGCCGCCGGGCTGGGTCGAGGCCGGCGCCGCTGCCGCCCTCCTCCCCCGATGATCGTGCTGCTGGCGCTGGCCCTGACGCTCGCCGCCCCCGCCCGGGGCGCCGAGGCGGAGGATGCCGCGCGGGCGCTCTTCGCCATGGAGGCCGCCTACGCGGGCGTCGAGAGCTACACGGCCCGGTTCGCGCGGCAGGAGGTCGTGGCCAGCGCGCTCCGGCCTCGCGAGGAAGCGCTGCTCAAGTTCCAGCGGCCCGAGCAGATCTACCTCCGCTGGATCGAAGGGCCGCCCAGGGGCCGCGAGCTGCTCTTCGTTCGCGGGCGCCACGGCGACAGGGCGCTCATCCACGAGCCGGGGCTCCTGACCGGGCTCTTCACCGTCCTGCTGGCGCCCGACAGCCCCCGCGTGCTCAGCGAGAGCCGGCACCCGATCTCGGATATCGGGCTCGGACGCCTCATCGACCTGATCCTGGGCACCGCCCGCCGGGCGCGCGAGCGGGGCGAGCTCGCCGTGAGTGACGCGGGTCTCGTCGAGCAGGGGGGCGGCCCGCGGCGCCGGCTTGAGCTTCGGGTCCCTCGCGGCGCGGGCCCGACCGAGGATGTGCGGCGCGCCCTCATCACCATCGATGTCGCCTCCGGTCTTCCCGTGGCGACCGTGCTCTCCGACGACCGCGGCCGCACCGTCGCGGAGTATGCCTATGGGGACCTCCGCCTGAACCCGTCGCTGAGCGCCCTGGACTTCGATCCCGCGAACCCGGCCTACGGGTTTCCGCGCTGGCGGCTGTCTCCGTGAGGAAATATGTGAGGCCGAAGTGTGCGGAGCGGCTATACTTTCGTTGCCCCGGGCGGCCCGTGTGGACCTGCCCGGAGACGAGGGGGGCCTGTGCCATGAAGAGATCCGGATCCCGTGCCGTGGTCGTGGCTGTCACACTCGTGGCCTTTCTCTCCACCCCGCTGGCGGCGCAGCAGTCGCCGCCTCCAGGCGCCTCCTCCCCGGGACCGGGGCTGACGAACGGAGGGTACCCCGGGGCCCCCTCCTTCGGGGGAGCGCCAGGCACGCCATCCAGCGGGGCGCCCGTGACTCCCCCCGCCATGCTCCCCGGCTCCGGGACCCAGTACCAGGGCGCCCCGCGGCAGCTCGGCCCCTCGGGGGTCTCCCCCTGCCATGCGCGCCCGACCTGGCAGCAGCAGACGGTGTCGGTGCCCGTTCCGCGCCAGAGCCAGGCCGGCGGTGGCGCCGGCGTGCCCGTGAGCCAGGTCTCCGCGACCCCGCCGGGTGACGCGCGCGGCGCGAGCCCGACGACACAGCTCTCCCAGCCCATCGCGGGACGAGAGGCGGAGGAGCTGTCCCGCATAGAGACGGGATTCTACTTCGACTCGCTCCAGTCGCTGGCGGGATTGCAGCGTCCGGGAAGCGCGCAGCGGCCGGCCGCGGGTGAGCCCGCACGGCCTGAGCCGCTCCGCCAGTACGGCTACACGACCTTCGCGGCCGACGTCTCCACGTTCGCCCCCGTGGACGATATCCCCGTGGGCCCCGATTACGTGCTCGGCCCCGGGGATGACCTGACGATCAATGTGTGGGGCCCGGTGGACGCGACGGTCGTGCGGACGGTCGATCGCAACGGCCGCATCGTGCTGCCCAAGGTGGGCGACCTGCGCGTCTGGGGGCTCACCTTCTCCCAGGCCGACCGGCTCATCCGCGAGCAGCTCGCGCGCTACTTCCGCGGCTTCCAGACCAGCGTGACCATGGGCCGGCTCCGCACCCTCCGGGTGCACGTGGTCGGCGAGGTCTGCCAGCCCGGGGTGTACACGCTGAGCTCGCTGGCGACCCTGACGAACGCGCTGTTCAGCGCGGGGGGGCCCACGAAGCTCGGCTCGCTCCGGGAGGTGCGGCTGCTCCGCAACGGGCATCAGGTCGGGACGCTGGACCTCTACGACTTCCTGCAGCGGGGAGACCGGACGCGCGACTTCCGTCTCGAGTCCGGCGACACGGTGTTCGTCCCCACGGTGGGCGAGGTGGCGGCCATCGCGGGGGAGGTCAAGCGCCCGGCCATCTACGAGCTGCGGGGCCAGGCGCGGGTGTCCGATCTCGTCGCCCTGGCCGGCGGCATCACGCCCTCCAGCTACCTTAAGCGGGTGCAGATCGTCCGCGCCCAGCCCAATGCCGAGCGCGTGACCGTGGACGTGGACCTGAGCCAGTACTACCTCAAGGGCGACCGGACGAGCAATCCCCCGGTGAACGGCGGCGACCTGGTGCTGATCTACCGGAGCGACCCGCGCATCTACAACACCATCAAGGTCGAGGGCGCGGTCAAGTATCCGGGCACCTACGAGCTGAAGCCGATGATGCGCATCGCCCAGCTCCTGCCCGCCGACAAGCTCCTGCCCGAGGCGCAGCCCGAGCGCGTGGAGATCGCGCGCCGGCGGCCCGACCTCGCGGTCGAGATCATCCCCGTGAACCTCAAGAAGGCCTGGGGCGGGGATCAGGACCAGGATGTCCTGCTCAGACCGCTGGACGAGGTGGCCGTGCGCACGGAGCTGAAGGCGGCGCGTCTCGTGACGCTCAGCGGCCAGCTGGTGCGGCCCGGCCGGTACGTCATCGCCGAGGGCGAGCGGCTCAGCTCGCTCCTGGATCGCGCCGGCGGCTTCACCGAGCGGGCCTATCTGCGGAGCGCGGTGTTCACCCGCCAGGCGCTGCAGAAGGTCGAGAAGGAGCGGCTGGACGAGTTCGTCCGCGTCCAGGAGCAGCGCATGTTCGCGGCGGCCTCCACGACCGTCGTGGGCGCCGAGAAGGAGGAGGTCGCCTCCCAGCAGCAGGCGCTGCAGGTCCAGCGGGAGGCGCTGCGGGCGCTGGCGGCCAAGGTGGCCGTGGGCCGCATGGTGGTGCGGCTCGACACGCCCGAGAAGCTCCGCGGAAGCCCGGATGACATCATCCTCGTGGACGGCGACAGTCTGGAGGTCGCGGAGCCGCCCGCCTCGGTATACGTCCTGGGGGCGGTGCGGACGTCCACCTCCGTGCTCTGGGTCCAGGGGGCCAGCGCCGAGTACTACGTCAACCGCGTGGGCGGCCTCACCAAGGAGGCCGACAAGAAGGAGCTGCACATCGTCAAGGCCGACGGGTCGGCCCTGTCGAGCTTCACCAACCTGCGCGACGTCGAGCCCGGCGACACCATCGTCGTGCCGCCGAAGCAGGAGGAGAAGATCCGGGTGCTGCCGACGATCCGTGACGTGGTGCAGACCGTCGGCGCGGCGCTCCTGTCCTTCGCGGCGCTGGCCGTCCTGTTCTAGCAGGATGCGGACAAACTCAGCAGGCCGCTCAAGAAGGTCCAGATGCGAGGCGGCGCCCGACGGCCGCACGCGAGGCGTACTCGCTGTACGTTGAGCGTGCGGCCCAGGGCGCCGTACCTCCGCAGATGGGCCTTTTTCAGCAGCCTGCTAGGCGTCGGGCGCGGCGTGGCGGACGCGGGGCCGCGGTGGTCGGGGCGCGAGTGGGCGTCGATCTCGTGGATGTGGGCGACTTCCGCGCACGCTTCGAGGATCGCGAGGACGTCCTGAGAGGCGTCTTCACCGAGGCCGAGCTGGACTACTGCCGCTCCCGCCCGAAGTCCTGGCCGCGCCTCGCCGCGCGGCTGGCCGCGAAGGAGGCCGCCCTCAAGGCGCTGGGCTCCGGCCTCGCCGGGGCGATGACCTGGCGCGATATCGAGATCACCCGTGATGCCGTGGGGGCGCCGGGTCTGGCCTTCCACGGAGCGACGGCTCAGGCGCTCGGGCGCGAGGGGCTCACCGCCGGCGCCGTGTCCCTGTCCCACACCGAGTCCCACGCCATCGCTGTCGTCCTCCTGGTGCCGTCCTGATGCGCTATCGCTTCGCGGACGAGGTCCTGGCGCTGGAGCTCACGCCCCGGGCCCGGATCGAGATCCGCAAGACATTCCCGCCGGGCGACGATGCGCTGTCGGGTCCCGCCGGTCCCGATCGGGTGCCGAACAGCCTGGTGCTCGAGCTCCTGGCCATGGCGGGCGGCCACCTGATCTTCCGCCGCCTCGGCGAGCGCCGGCTCCCGCTCCTGCTCAAGGCGCGCGAGGCGCGATTCCAGGGCTGCGCGCGTCCGGGAGCGCCGCTGCGGGCCGTGGCCGAGCTCGTGGCCAGCTCGAGCGCCCCAGATGGCACGACCCTGGCGGAGATCAGCGGGGCCGTGTACGCGGGGACAGAGCAGATCGCCAGCGGGCAACTGCTCTACCTCTGCGTGAGCGTTCCCGGGACGGCCCTCGGGCCCAGCGCGAGGGAGGCATGAGCGCCCGGGCCGTGGTGCTCACCGGACGGGGCGTCGTCTCGCCCCTCGGTGTCGGTGCCGGCCAGTACTGGGAGGGGCTCCGCGCGGGCCGCGCCGCCGTGGGCCCGATGGCCCGGCTCGCCTCCCTGGGCCTGCCGGCCTCCCGGGGCGCCGAGATCGCGCCAGATCTCCTGGCGCCGCATCTGGGTCGGCTGCCCCGCAAGCAGCAGAAGCTCTACAACCGGGCCACGCTGCTCGCCATGCTTGCCGGCGCGCTCGCCATGGAGGAGGCGGGCCTCGGGCCGGGGGCGGGGGACCCGGAGCGCCTGGGAGTGGTGCTCGGCGTCAACGTGCTGTCCTGGGACCTGGCCTCGATGGCTCAGTACCTGGCCGCTGCCGAATCGCCGGAGGCGGCCGGCCGCCTCGACATGGCGTCGGCCAATGCCTTCTGCATGCACCAGATCAACCCGCTCGATTACTCGCTCAAGACGCTCCCGAATCTGGCGGCCGGCCACCTCGCCATCGCCCACGAGGCGCGCGGGGCCTGCCGGGCGCTGCTCGAGGGGCCCGTGGGCGGGGCCCGGGCCATCGGCCAGGCCGCCCACATGATCGCGGAAGGGGCCCTGGACGTGGCCCTCTGCGGCGGCACCGACGCGCCCCTGGAAGGGCTCATCTTCGCCAGCTACTGGGGGTCGGGCCTGCTCGCCTCGGATGCCGGCGACCAGGCCGGGTTCGTCGCGGGGGAGGGGAGCGGCCTCCTCGTGCTCGAGGCGGCGGAGCGGGCCCGCGAGCGCGGCGCGGCCATCCACGGCGAGATCCTGGGCTCCGCCGCGGCGGCCGGCGACGGGCAGCTGACGCCGGCCGCCGATCCGGAGGCGCTCGGGCGCCGGCTGGCGCGCGTGATCGAGGAGGTGCTGGCGGAGGCCGGCGGGATGCCCGACCTGATCGCGCTCCACGCCGACGGCGCCCCCGCGCACGACGACGCCGAGGAGCGGGCTCTCGCCGCGGTGTTCGGCCCGGACGCCGGCGGGCCTCGACGGCTCAGGTTCAAGCGGGCTCACGGGGATCTGGGTGCTGCATCGAGCCCGGTGGAATTACTGGGTTGTTCGCTCGCGATCGAGTACGGTATGCTCCCTGCCGGTGTCGCGAACGGGGACGGCGGCGGCCCGGGTTCGCCGGAGCGAGCGCTGATCCTCTCCCTGGGCTTCTTCGGCGAGTGCGCGGCCGTGATGCTGGGCAAGCCTTCGAGGCCTGCCGAGGGCGAGCGTGCGGGGTGACCTGAGCGGCCGGGTGGCTGTCGTCACCGGTGCCTCCCGCGGGATCGGGCGCGCCATCGCCGAGCGTCTGGCCCGAGCCGGAGCCGCCGTCTGTATCAACTACCGGGTGCAGCACGAGCGCGCCAAGGAGACGCTCCGCGCCATCGAGGAGGCGGGGGGCCAGGCTTTCCTCCACCAGGCCGACGTGAGCGACCGGGCCCAGGCGGGCGGGTTGATCGAGGCGGCGCTCGTCCGCTGCGGGCGGCTGGACGTCCTGGTCAACAACGCGGCGATCATCCGCGATGGGCTCCTGGTGGAGATGGCCGACGAGGACTGGCGATCGGTGCTCGACACGAACCTGGACGCCGTGTACTACTGCTGCCGCGCCGCCGCCCGGCCCATGCTGGAGCGGCGCTGGGGACGGATCATCAACGTGAGCACCGTCACGGTCTCGCGGGGAGCGCGTGGCCAGGCCAACTACATCGCCTCCAAGGGAGGCGTCAATGCGCTCACCCGCGCGCTGGCGACGGAGCTGGCGCCGCGGGGGGTGACGGTCAATGCCGTCGCTCCGGGGCTGATCGAGACCGACATGAGCCGGCCCTTCCTCGGCATGGCGGCGGGCAGGCTCCGCGACCTGATTCCCATGCGGCGCGTGGGCAGCCCGGCCGAGGTGGCGGCCGTGGCGGGCTTCCTCGCCTCGGAGGAAGCGAGCTACGTGACGGGGCAGGTCATCGCGGTGGACGGCGGCCTGGGGTAGGCGAGGAAGGGAGAGGCATGGAGCCGGATACGAACAAGCTCTGGACGCCGGCGGAGATCCGGGCCAGCGTCGGGAAGATCCTCGTCGAGTCGCTCGGCGCGGATGAGGCCGGCGTCACCGACGACGCCTCGCTGGTGCGCGACCTCGGCGCGGAGTCCATCGACTTCCTCGACATCAGCTTCAAGTGCCAGCAGACCTTCGGTGTCGATGTCCCGGCCCGGCTCATCCAGGCCCGGCTCCTGGAGTGGCGCGGCTTCGAGATCCTGGCTCGCGTGGTGCGGGAGCGCCACGGGGCGCCGGTCGAGGCGGAGGAGCTGAAGACGGTGGCGCCGGCCACGATCCCGGCCATGCTCGAGCACCTCGCCACCCGGCACGGCGTGGCCGGTGCGCGCGGCGACGACCGCGGTCTGGCGGTGGCGCTGGCGGAGCGGCTGCTCGCGGAGCTGGGCGGGATGGGCCTGGAGTTCGGCGATCTCTCCGTCGATCGTCTGGTGCCCCACCTCCTGGAGAGCCTCCACTCCCCCGTGGTGGTGGACGAGGTGCTGAATCGCTTCACCGTTCGGGCCCTGGTCCAGTACCTGGCGGGGCAACTGAGGACCGCTTCCCGTCTCGCGACCGGCACCTGAGCCGGGCATCCGCAGCATGCGGTTCGTCCTGGTCGACCGGATCGTCGCGGTGGAGCCAGGGCGCGCCATCGAGACCCTCAAGAACGTGAGCGCCTCCGAGGACATCTTCGAGGACCATTTCCCCGGCTGCCCCATCTTTCCCGGCGCGCTCATCATCGAGGCGTTCGAGCAGAGCGCCCAGCTGCTCGTGGCCCTGAGTCACGGCTTCGAGCGGGTCGGCCGCCTCGAGCGCGTGTCCGGGGCCTCCTTCCGGTTGGCCGTGACGCCCGGCGACCAGCTCCGCCTGCGCTGCACCCGGCGCGACGCCGGCGAGGACCGGTGGACCATTGGCGCCATCGCCCGGGTGGCCGACCGGGCGGCGGCGACGGCGACCCTCGAGCTGGCCGTCGAGGAGATCGGTGGCGATCCGGAGGCGCTGGCCCGCGCCGAGCGACTGCGCGAGCTGTACCGCGTCCTGACGGCGAGCCCGCCGGGCACAGCGGCGTTCGGGGCGGCGCCGTGACCCCGCCGGGCGAGCGGCGGGAGGTGCTGGTCACGGGCGGCGGTCGCGGCATCGGGCGGGCCATCGCGCTCCGCTTCGCCGAGGAGGGCGCGCGCGTCTTCATCAACTTCTTCGTCGATCGGAAGGCCGCCGAGAAGACCGCGCAGGACCTGGAGGCGCGCGGCGGCGCGGCGCACCTCGTCCAGGCCGACCTCAAGGAGCCCGGCGAGATCAGCCGCATGGGCGCCGAAATCGCCCGGGTGGCCGGCCGGCTCGACGTGCTGGTCAGCAACGCCGCATCGGGGGTGCTGAGGGGGCCGTTCGCGCTCTCGTCCAGGCAGTGGGACTGGGTCATGAACACCAACGCGCGGCCCCTCCTGCTCTGCGCCCAGGAGGCCGCGCGCCTCATGGGCGCGGGAGGGCGGATCGTGGCGCTCACGAGCCTGGGCTCAGGGCGCGTCATCCCCGGCTACGCCGCCGTCGGCGTCTCCAAGGCGGCCCTCGAGGCGCTCACGCGCTACCTGGCTGTCGAGCTGGCGCCCCGCGGGATCACGGTCAACGCCGTCTCCGCCGGCGCCGTCGCGACCGACGTGTGGCGGGCGTTCCCGGAGGGGGAGGCGCTGCTCGAGGCGGCGCGCGCCCGGACGCCGGCCGGATCGCTCACCTCGGCCGAGGCCGTCGCCGAGGTGGTGTTCTTCCTCGCCAGCCCCGCGGCCCAGGCCATCCAGGGCCAGGTCCTGGTGGTGGACGGTGGCTACTCCCTGCTCGCCTGAGGGCGCACCGGTGCGGCGCGTGGTGGTGACGGGCATGGATGTGGTCACCCCGATCGGCGTCGGGCTCGACCGCTTCTGGAAGGCAGCTCAGGGCGGCGCCTCGGGGGTCCGGCGCATCACGCACTTCGACCCCACGGGGCTGCCCACCCAGATCGCCGCCTCGCTGGCCGACCCGGCCCTGCTGGCGGAGCTGCGCGAGGCGGCGGCGCTCGACCCTCTCGAGCCCAGGAGCGCGGTGGTCGGCGTGTGGGCGGCCCGCGGCGCCCTCGAGCAGGCGGGGGCGATGGAGGCGGTGCGCGGCCGGCGAGCCGGCGTCTATGTCGGAACCGCCGGGGAGCGCCAGGACCTCCGGGAGATGGGCGCCATGGCCTATGCCGGCCGAGGCCCGGGGGAGCCCGTGACCCCGCGCGGCTTCGCCGGCGAGTTCGCCCGCCGGTACGGGAGCGACCGCCTCTACCGCACGCTTCCGCAGTACCTGGCGGCGCGCCTGGCCGGGATGTTCGGCATCGAGGGTGGGGGGGGCACGCTCCAGACCGCGTGCACCTCCTCGGCCCAGGCCCTCGGCGAGGCCCTGCGAGCCATCCGCCGAGGCGCCATCGATGTCGCGCTGGCCGGGGGCGCCGAGTGCATCGTCTCGCCCATCGAGGTCCAGCTCTTCTGCCTCCTCGGCGTGATGTCGCGGCGGAACGAGGCGCCCGAGACGGCCAGCCGCCCCTTCGACGCCCGCCGCGACGGCTTCGTCATGGGCGAGGGCGCCGGCTTCCTTGTCCTGGAGGAGGCCGAGCACGCCAGGGCGCGGGGCGCTCGCCCTCTGGCGGAGCTGGCCGGCTGGGGCAGCACCTGCGATGCCTACCGGATCACCGACGAGGCCCCGGACGGGCAAGGGGCCGTCCGGGCCATGCGCGCGGCACTCGCGGACGCGAGGATCCAGACGACGGACGTGGGCTATGTCAATGCCCACGGCACCTCCACGCCGATGAACGATCGCGTCGAGACCGCGGCGCTCCGCCAGGTCTTCGGGTCTCATGCCGACCGCCTGCTGGTGAGCTCGACGAAGTCCATGATCGGCCACACGATCTCGGCGGCGGGCGCCATCGAGCTGATCACCACGGTGCTGGCGCTCCGGGACCAGGTGGCCCCGCCCACGATCAACTACCAGGTTCCCGACCCCGACTGCACCCTGAACTACGTCCCAAACACCCCCGTCGCGGCGCCGATCCGGGCGGCAATCTCCAACTCGTTCGGGTTCGGCGGCCACAACGACTGCCTCCTGGTGCGCGCCCATGACCCGTGAGCCCTCGCTCCCGGTCGTGTCGGTGGTGATCCCGGTCTTCAACGAGGCGGGGACCCTCGTGGATCTCCACGAGCGCCTGGCGCGGACTCTCAAGGAGCTGGGACAGCCCTGGGAGATCGTCTTCGTGGATGACGGGAGCACGGACGCTTCGGCGGGCATCCTCCGGGCGCTCCACGAGCAGGATCGGGCCGTCCGCGTCGTGCGCTTCGCCCGGAACTACGGCCAGCATGCGGCCGTCTTCGCCGGCATGCAGCGCGCGCGCGGTGAGGTGGTGGTGACCCTCGATGCCGACCTGCAGAATCCGCCCGAGGAGATCCCGCGACTCCTGGCGCGGATGGCCGACGGCACGGAGGTGGTGGGCGGCTGGCGGAAGCGCCGGCAGGACCCGTGGCCGCGCCGCGCGGCCTCGTGGGCCGTCAACCGCCTGACCTCGGCCGCCGTGGGCGTGCCCATGCGCGACTACGGCTGCATGCTGCGGGCGTACCGGCGACCGGTGGTGGATCGCCTGCTCGAGTGCCAGGAGATCTCCCGCTTCATCCCCGCCCTCGCGAACACCCTCGCGGCCTCGGTGGCGGAGATCCCCGTCGCGCACGCCGCGCGCCCGGACCGGCGCTCCCGGTACGGTCTGTTCCGGCTCCTCCAGCTGAACCTTGACCTCCTCACGGGGTTCTCGCTGCTGCCCATCCAGGCGGTGAGCCTGTCCGGGGTGCTCGTGGCGGCGCTGGGGCTCGGCTTCGCCGTCTTCCTCGGCATCCGGCGGCTCCTGGTGGGGCCCGAGGTGGAGGGTGTGTTCACGCTCTTCGCGATTCTGTTCTTCTTCGTGGGGCTGCAGATCCTCGCCCTCGGGCTCATCGGCGAGTACGTGGGACGCATTTACCAGGAGGTCCGCCGGAGGCCGCCGTACGTGATCAGCGAGATCCTCGAATGAGCGGCGCGCGCTGGGTGCTCTTCGCCTACCATACCTTCGGCGCCCGGGCGCTCGCGGCGCTCCGCGCCCGTGGGGAGCGCGTCGTCGCCGTGGTGACGCACGCCGACGACCCGGCCGGGGGGGACTGGTTCGAGTCGGTGGCCGAGGTGGCCGGGACCGCCGGCATCCCCGTGCTCGCCCCGCCCTCGCCCAACCTGCCCGAGGTCGTCGGCGCGCTCGGCCCACTGGCGGCCGATGTCTTCCTGAGCGTCTGGTATCGCCGCCTGCTGGGCGCCGACCTCCTGCGCCTGCCGCGCGTGGCCGCGCTCAACCTCCACGGCTCGCTCCTGCCCGCCTATCGCGGACGGGCGCCGATCAACTGGGTCCTCGTCAACGGGGAGCGGCGGACCGGCGTCACCCTGCATCACATGACCGCCGAGGCGGACGCAGGCGACATCGTGGCGCAGGTCCCCATCGAGATCGAGCCCGACGACACGGCCGCGAGCCTCTACCACCGCGTGGTGAAGGAGGGCCTCGACCTCCTCCTCGAGTGGTACCCGCAGGTGCTGGCCGGCACCGCACCCCGGCGGCCGCAGGACCCCGCGCGGGCGAGCCTCTGGCCGCGGCGGCGCCCCGAGGACGGCCGGATCCAGTGGCAGTGGCCGGCCGAGCGCATCGCGAACATGATCCGGGCCGTGACGCATCCCTACCCGGGCGCCTTCGCCGGCCATGGGCCGGCCAGGCTCTTCCTGTGGGAGAGCATGGCCCTGGCCGACGCGACGGCGAGTGCGGCACCGGGCACCCTGCTCGAGGTGCGGCCGGGTCAGGGGATGGTGGTGGCCACCGGCCGGGGGAGCCTGCTCCTCCGGCGGGTGCAGGAGGCCGGATCTCCGGAGGAGCCGGCGGAGCGCTGGGCCGGCCGGCGAGGGCTCACCCCCGGCCAGTCGCTGGTGAAGCGCCCATGAAGGTGCTCATCACCGGGGGGGCGGGCTTCCTCGGCTCGCATCTGTCCGAAGCCTGGCTGGCCCGGGGGAGCCAGGTCACCGTGCTCGACCTGGCCTCCGACGCGAAGGTGCGCCATCTCCGCGCGCAAGGCGGCTTCCGGATGATCCGCGAGTCGGTGCTGAACCGCGACATCCTGGAAGGGCTCGTGGCCTGGGCCGACCTGGTCTACCATCTGGCGGCGGTGGTCGGCGTAGAGCACTACGTCGGCGACCCCTACCAGGTCCTGACGGTGAACATCAACGGCACCCAGGACGTGCTGGCAGCGGCGTTCCGGCACGGCCGCAAGGTGGTCCTCGCCTCCACGTCGGAGGTCTACGGGCGCAGCCCGGCCGTGCCCTTCGACGAGGACGGCGACCGGGTGCTCGGCTCGACCCGGGTCGACCGCTGGTGCTACGCGACCTCCAAGGCGGCGGCCGAGCACCTGAGCTTCGCGTTCTGGCGCATGGGGCTTCCCGTGGTGGTGCTGCGCTACTTCAACGTGTACGGCCCGCGTCTCGACCAGATGGACCGCGGGCGCGTCGTGACGATCTTCATGGGCCAGCTCCTGCGCGGGGAGCCCCTGACCGTCATCGGGGACGGCAGCCAGACGCGCTCGTTCACCTACGTCGACGACGCGGTGCGCGCCACCGTTGCAGCGGGGCTGGCTCCCGCGGCCGTCGGCCAGGCCATCAACATCGGCTCCGAGGAGGAGGTCTCCATCGCCACCCTGGCCTCCATGATGGTGCGGCTCGCAGGCTCGGCCTCTCCCGTGATCTTCGTGCCAAAGGAAGCCGTGTACGACCGCGGGTACGAAGACATCCCGCGGCGAGTGCCCGCGGTGCGGCGGATGCGCGAGCTGCTCGGCGCGCGGGCCGAGATTCCCCTGGAGGAGGGCCTGGCCCGGACCATCGAGTGGTTCAAGCGACAGTCGCGCTGAGGGTCGACGTCGATACCCGCCGGGGACTCCACGACGGGGTGCCGCGGCTGCTCGAGCTGTTCCGTCGGGAGCGCCTCCGCGCGTCGTTCTTCGTCACCATGGGACCGGACCGTTCGGGTCTGGCGCTCAGGCGGGCCTGGCGACCGAGCTTCCTGGCCAAGATGTGGCGCACCCGCGCGGTGCGCCTGTACGGGGTCTCCACGCTCCTGTCGGGAACGCTGCTCCCCGCTCGGCCGGTTGGCGCCGGGGCTCCGGCCCTGCTCAGGCAGATCGCCACCGAAGGGCACGAGGTGGCCCCGCACGGCTTCGACCATGTCGGGTGGCAGGATCGCGTGCACCGGATGTCTGCCGCGCGCATCCGGGAGGACCTGGCGGCCGCGGCGCACGCCTTCGACTCCGTCTTCGGGTCGGCGCCGCGGGCCAGCGCTGCCCCGGGGTGGCGGACCACGCCGGAAGCCCTGGTGATCCAGGACGAGTTCGCGTACGCTTACGGCAGCGACGTGCGGGGCCTCGCTCCCTTCCGGCCTCTGGTCGGCCAGCAGGCGCTCGACACGATCCAGATTCCGACGACCATGGCGACGGTGGACGAGTTGGTGGGGCGCACGAAGGACGTCGCGGGAACCCTGGTACGGAGCGTCCGGCCCGGGCTCAACGTCCTGACGCTCCACGCCGAGGTCGAGGGCGGGCCCTGGCTCGGGGTTCTGCGGGACTTCCTGGCGGACGCCGGGCGGCGGGGCGTCGCGCTCGCGCGGCTCTGCGACGTGGCCGAGGCGGCGCGGGCCGAGGCGGACAGGCGCCCGCCAGTCCCCGTCGTGCGCATGACCGTGCCGGGGCGCAGCGGCTGGGTGACCGCGGAGGGACATCCCGCAGAGCATGGGTGAATGACCCGGCGCGCCGGGCTGCTGGCGCTGGCCGGGCTCGTGGCGGTGCCCGGCAGGGCGGCCGGCCAGGCTGCACGCCCGCCGCGGGACGAGCCACCCACGTTCCGCCTGCGCCGGGACGGCAACGAGCTCTTGGCGCTCAGGCGGGCGCCGGTGCCGTACGCGACGCTGGAGCAGCTCACCGGTGACCTCCCGCGCGCGCTGCCCGCACGGGCCAGGGCCATGCGGCTCACGCGCGCCGAGCCCCCCGAGCTGATCGACTACGTGCTCTGCGTCATGCGCGAGGGCGTACTGGTGGTGGGCCAGCAGGTGCACCGTTTCGATTTCGTGGAGCGCCGCTATGTGTTCGAGCGCGGGGAGATCGCGCGAGGCTACTCGCCGGTGGAGCGGCCGGGCCCGTGGAGCTGGCTCCTGGATGTCCCGCTGGCGCGGGAGCATCCGCTCATCCTGCAGCTCCGCGCGGAGCAGGCCGGCTGGCCCGTGGCTGCCGTGACCATCGACCCCGGGGGCGCCTCCTGATGGGGCTTGCCGCCATGGCGCTCGCGTTGCTTGTGACGGCAGGGCTGTCGGGGTGCGCCGGCCTCCTGCCCGGTCGCTCCGAGCCCCCCGCGGCGCCACGTAGCGAGCCCGCCCGGTCCGAGCCGGCCCCGACACCGGCTCCGGCCCCGGCCTCGCCCGGCTCCTCCCGCCCCGCCGACTCACCCCGGCTGGCGGAAGAGATCGCCAGGATGACGGCGGAGTTCGCCGAGCTGCAGAACGCTCTGGCCCGCCTGGTCGAGGCCTCCCAGCGGCAGGAGGATCAGCTCCGGGCCCTCGAGCGCCGCGTTGGCGAGATGACCACGCCCGCTGCCCCCGAGGGCGCGGTCCCGCGTGGCTTTGCCCCCTCCCAGGTCAGTCCCACGCCGCCATCTGTCCCGTCCCCCAGCAGCCAGCCCGCGCAGGAGCTCTACGACAGCGGCATGTCCAGGATGCGGGCGGGGGAGCTGGACGCAGCCCTGATCCTTTTCCAGGACCTCATCGCGAACCACGCCACCCATCCCCTCCGGGAGAGCGCTCAGTTCACGGCGGGCGACATCCTCTACCGCCAGAACAACCCCCGGGCCGCCCTGGCGGAGTTCGAGACGCTGCTGGCGGCCGTCCCCAGGGGGCGTCGGACGGCGGAGACGCTGCTCAAGATCGGGCTCTGCTACCGGAAGGTCGGCAACGAGGAGCGGGCGCGCCGGACGTGGGAGCGCCTGACCCGGGAGTATCCGAGCACGGCCCAGGCCCGCGAGGCCCGTGTTCTGCTGCGCGGCGCCCGCGCCCGCTGAGGCAAGGGCCCGAACCGGATCAGACCCGGACCACGTCCCCGGGGTGAACCTCGACGGCCGCGGCCTGCTGGATCAGCCGCACGGCGATCACGACGCGCGTGGAGCGATCCTTGCGGAGGAGCTTTCCGCGGACCCCCGCCAGCGGGCCGCGGACCACCTCGACCTCCATGCCTTCCTCGAGCATGGGATGGGGATCGAAGCGGAACCGGCTCGCCACCAGACGCCGGATGGCCTCGATCTCCTGATCCGGCAGGGGCTCGGCGTGTCCCCCGGTGCCCACGAGACCGGCGACCCCGTGCGTGCTCAGCACCCGCACGCGCTCGGACACGACGAAGCGGGCGAAGCAGTAGCCGGAAAACAGCGGAGCCTCGATCTTCTTGAGGCGATCCTTCCACGGGCTCCAGCGCTCCCACACTGGCAGGAAGGTCTCGATCTGCCGCTCGAGCAGCTGGTCTCGGACCTTCTTCTCATGGCGCGAGCGCGTTCGCACCGCGTACCAGCGCGGGACCTGGTCGGACTCGATGGTTCCGTTCTCGATGGGAATCGAGGGTCGATTCCGGAGCGTTTCGCGCGCCACGTCCAGCACTATAGCATTCCCGCCGGGTTCCGGTAGCACCACGGTGCAGGATACCCGCCGGCCGACTCGTCGCGCTGGCGCAGCGCTGGAACCCGCGGGGCTCGTCCCGGCGGCCCAGGCGAAGGCCCTTTTCGGCCGCCAAGTTACACGTCGCCAGGGGAACCCGCAAGGGCGGCGTGCTGGGGCTCAGGACCCCCTCCAGGGCTGCCCGTCCGGTCCCGCCGGGCGCCGGCATCCGCCGGAGGTGTGGCGGCACGGGCTGCCGAGGCCCCGGAAGCTCCGGCGCGATGTGGGGTTGACTGTCCGCTGCCCGACGGAGTAGACTTCGTACCTGTCACCGCGGGGTGGAGCAGCCCGGTAGCTCGTTGGGCTCATAACCCAAAGGTCGCTGGTTCAAATCCAGCCCCCGCAACCACCAAGCCCCCAAGATTTCAAGATCTTGGGGGCTTTGCTTTTCTGGCCGGGGCCCTGGGCAGTGGTTACTACCGGGTTTCTACCGGGTTTCTCGCTGCCTGCGGCTCCAGCGGGGCTGCGGTGTGCGGGGCTGGGGGCGTGAGGGCCTGGGGACGGAGGCGCAGGGAAGGGGCGCGAGGGCGCGGAGGGCGTTGATGTCGACTAGGCGCCCGCTCCAGATCCGGGTCGGCCTGAACTCCGGCGAGGTCGTTGTCCGCTCGATCCGGAGCGATCTCCGCATGGACTACTCGGCCGTGGGGCAGACCACGCATGTGGCGGCGCGGATGGAGCAGATGGCGATGCCCGGGTCCATCCTGCTGTCGGCGGCCACGCTGGCGCTGGCGGAGGGGTACGTGTGGAGGTGCGCGCGCTGGGTCCGCTGCCCGTCAAGGGGCTGGAGGGGCGCTGGAGGTCTACGAGCTACTGCGGGCGGCCACGGTGCGGTCGAGGTTCCAGGCGGGGGCGGCGCGGGGACTCACGAAGTTCGTGGGGCGCGACAGCGAGCTGGAGCAGATCGGCCAGGCCCTGGAGCGGGCCCGGGCGGGGCACGGGCAGGTGGTGGCGGTGGTGGGGGAGCCGGGGGTGGGGAAGTCGCGGCTCTACTGGGAGTTCACGCGCTCGCATCGCGCCCGGGACTGGCTCGTCCTTGAGAGCGCCTCCGTCTCCTACGGCAAGGCGAGCAACTACCTGCCGGTCATCGAGCTGCTCCGGGGCTACTTCCAGATCGAGGCCGGGGACGAGACCCGGAAGATCCGGGAGAAGGTCACGGGGAAGGTGCTGTCCCTGGACCGGGCTCTCGAGCCCTGGCTCGCCGCCTTCCTCTCCCTGCTGGATGTGCCGGCCGAGGATCCCGGGTGGAATCGCCTCGAGCCGGGCCAGCGGCGGCAGCGCACGCTCGACGGGGTGAAGCGGCTGCTGCTCCGGGAGAGCCAGGTGCAGCCGCTCCTGGTCCTCTTCGAGGATCTCCACTGGATCGACGCGGAGACCCAGGCCTTCCTGGAGAGCCTGATCGAGAGCCTCCCCACCGCGCGGCTGCTGCTGCTGGTGAACTACCGGCCCGAGTACGCCCACGGCTGGGGGAGCAAGACCTACTACCGCCAGCTGCAGATCGCCCCGCTCCCGCCCGAGAGCGCCGACGCCCTGCTCGACGACCTGCTCGGCACCGCCCCCACCCTGGCCCCCCTCAAGCGGCTGGTCATCGAGCGCAGCGAGGGCAACCCCTTCTTCATGGAGGAGACGGTGCGCTCGCTGGTGGAGACGGGGGTGCTGGCCGGCGCGCGCGGCGCGTATCGCCCGACGGGGCCCGTCCGCGGCCTTCAGGTGCCGGCCACCGCTCAGGCGATGGTCGCGGCGCGGATCGACAGGCTGACTCCCGAGGACAAGCGGCTCTTGCAGACCGCGGCGGTCATCGGCACTGACGTCCCTCTGGCGCTGCTCCAGGCCATCGCGGAGGAGCCGGAGGAGCGGCTGCGCGGGGGGCTCGGCCGGCTCCAGGCGACGGAGTTCCTGTACGAGACGCGCCTCTTCCCGGAGATCGAGTACGCCTTCAAGCATGCGCTGACCCACGAGGTGGCCTACGGGAGCCTGCTGGCCGAGCGGCGGCGGGCGCTGCACGCCCGGATCGTGGAGGCCATCGAGGCGCTCTACACGGACCGCCTGGACGAGCACGTGGACCGGCTCGCGCGTCACGCGCTCAGAGGCGAGCTCGGGGACAGGGCCGTCCCCCATCTCCGGCGGGCCGGCCTCAGGGCGGCCGCGCGGTCGGCGCTCAAGGACGCCCGGGCCTGGTTCGAGCAGGCGCTCGGCATCCTCGAGGGGCTGCCGGAGGACCGGGCCGCCCTCGAGCAGGCCTTCGACACCCGCCTCGAGCTGCTCTCGGTGCTGAGCATGATCGACGAGCTTCGACTGGCGCTCGGGCACCTGCGCGCGGCGGAGGGCGTCGCGCAGCGGTTGACGGACGACCGGAGGCGAGGCCGGGCCCTGGCGTTCCTGGCGCGCGTCCACCTGACCATGGGCGCGCTGGACGAGGCCATGGAGGCCGGCACCAGCGCGGCAGAGATCGCTCGAGGGCTGGGAGACCCCGAGCTCTGGTTCCTGGCGAGGAGTGCGCTCGGCGCGACGTACTATCTCCGCGCCGAGTTCGACGAGGCCGTCCGGCTGGCCACGGAGAACCTCGCCGCGTTCCCGCCTCTGCAGGCCGGCGCCTCCCCGGGTGACCCGAGGCTCGCCGAGATGCTGGTCACCAATCGCAGCTTCCTCATCAGGAGCCTGTCCGAGCTCGGCCGCTTCGCCGAGGCGGCGCCGCACGAGGCCGAGGCGATCCGGCTCGCCGAGTCCGCACAGCATCCGTTCGCCATCGGTCTCCTGTACTACGGCGCGGGCGCGCTTCACCTCGGGAAGGGCGACTGGGCGAAGGCGCGGTCACTGCTCGAGCAGAGCGTCGCGGCGTTCCGGGCGGGGAATGTCGCCTGGCGCGTCCACGTCACCTGCTCCGCCTGGGTGCTGGCCCAGCTCGGCGAGACGAGCGAGGCCCTCGACCGGCTCCGGGACGGCGAGCAGCTCGTCGAGCGGTTCGCGGCGACCGGGCACGGGGCCTACAACGCCTGGGCCTATCACGGGCTCGGCCGGGCATGCCTGCTCCTCGGCAGGCTCGACGAGGCGCGCGCCTGGGGCGAGCGCGCGGTCGAGGCCGATCCCGCTCACCCCGGCTTCGGGGCCCATGCGGAGCACCTGCTCGGCGACATCGCCACGCATCCCGATCGGTTCGATCCCGAGCGCGCCGAGACGCAGTACCGCCAGGCGCTGGCCCTCGCCGAGCCGCGCGGCATGCGCCCCCTCGTCGCCCACTGCCACCTGGGCCTCGGCCGGCTCCATCGCCGCACGGGCGCGCGGGAGCGAGCGGCCGAGCACCTGACCACGGCCGTGGCGCTCTACCGCGAGATGGACATGCCCTTCTGGCTCGAGCAGGCCGAGGCCGAGCTGAGGGAGGTGGGCTGATGGACCTCGATCCCGGGGAGCGACGTCCCGGACTTCAGCAGCCCCGTGCCGGCGCGCCGCTCAGCCGGCACGCCGACGCAGCTCTGCCACGCGCTCCGCGAGGAGCACCTTCATCAGGGACTGGTACGGCACGTCCCGGTCCTTGGCAAGCACCTTCAGCTCCTGCAAGAGGCGTCGCGGGAGCCGGAGCGTCACCGGCCGAGTCGGCCGTTCAACCCCCGGGTCGAACTGGATCCGCACGCCAGGCCCCGACCAGCCGACCTCGTCGGCGCTGTCGTGGGTCAGCCAGTACTCGGCGACCTCGGCCTCAGGGCGTTTTCTTCGCTTCGTCATAGATCGCGCGCTCCTTCCGGCTCATCGGGCGGGCCGAGATCACGCGGGCACGCCCGCGTCGGACGGTGAACGAGATGAACAGCCGGCGCCCCTCGCTCGTTTCACCCAGGGCCACGTAACGCTGCTCGTCGTCCGAGTGCCGCGGATCGATCTGGCAGAGCGGGTCCTTGAGCAGGGCTTCCTCCGCCTCGGCCGCGGCAACGCCGTGCTTCAACTCGGACTTGCGCCAGTTGGCCTGGTCCCAGTCGAAGCCGGTCAAGCGCACAACGAGCCGCACCACTGCAGTTTACCGCGGGCGCCTGTATGGCATCAACATGTACGCGCCCGATCGGCCGGCCGGCGGCGGGCTTTCCGCTCACGCTTCGTCTGGAGAGCGCCCGCAGCCCCCGCGCGCACGGCCCCCCGGCCCTGGCAGCGACCGGCGCCCCGGCAGCTGCCGGCGCACGCGCGCCGCCGGGCCTTGCCCAGGGTGATGGCCGTCTGCTAGGATCGGGGCTGCGGCGGCGGACCCGGCGCCGGGTCCGTCACCGACAGGTTCCTACCCATTGGATCGGGCGGCCTCCGCTCCCGGGGCGCAGCGATGAAGTATCCCCGGTGCCAGCATCACGACGCCCCGGGCGTGAAGTCCTGCGTCGAGGGCGGTCCCCGCCCCGGTGCCTGCCCCGCCTGCGTGACCTCCACCCCGCCAGCCCGGAATGCCTGCACCCGCAGACGGCTGCTGGCCCTGTCGGCCGCCCTGCTCGCCGCGCCGCTCGGCGCCTCGGGGCCGCTCGCCGCCGAGGCGCAGCAGAGGGTCTACCGGATAGGGTGGTTGCTGAACACCGCGCCTGAGGATGCCTTCGTCCCCAGGGCCCTCGAGGCGTTCCGGCAGGGTCTGCGGGAGCACGGGTGGGTCGAGGGGGAGAACGTCGCGCTCGAGCACCGCTACGCCAGGGGGAACCCCGGGCTCTTACCGGAACTCGCAGCCGACCTCGTCTGGATCGGGGTCGATGTGATCCTGGTCGGAAGTGGCCCGGCGGCGCTTGCCGCCAGGAAGGCGACCACGACGATTCCCATCGTGTTCGCGCTGGCGCTCGACCCCGTGGGAGTGGGACTTGTTTCCAGCCTTGCTCGGCCCGGTGGGAACGTCACGGGGCTGTCCTTCATCGTAGGACCGGAGCTCGCGGGCAAGGCCCTCCAGTTGCTCAAGGAGGCCGCGCCCAGGGTCACCCGGGTGGGAGTCCTCTGGAATCCCGGCAATGCCCAGCACCCGGTCCTGCTGAAAGAGGCGGAGGTCGCGGCGCGGGCGCTGGGGGTGGGGCTTCGAGCCTTCGAGGCCCGGGCCGGGGACGCACTCGATCAGGCGTTCGCGGCCATGAGCCGTGAGCGTACGGGTGCCCTCGTCGTCTCGCCGGACGGGATGTTCTTTGCTCACCGAGCGCGCATCGCGGCCCTCGCGGCGCAGCACCGGCTGCCGGCAATCTACGGGCTCCAGGAGCATGCGGAGGCGGGGGGCCTCATGGCGTACGCGCCCAGCAGCGTGGGCAACTACCGGCGCGCAGGGATCTACGCGGGGAAGATCCTCAGGGGCGCCAGGCCCGCCGACCTCCCCGTGGAGCAGCCGACGAAGTTCGAGCTGACGATCAACATGAAGACCGCGAGGGCCCTCGGCCTCGCGATCCCGCCGGCGCTCCTGCTGCGGGCGGATCACGTGATCGAGTAGCCGGGGGCGCCGTGAGCCCCCGGGCCCGCCACGCCGGGCCGCCCTTCCGCGGTGATCGTGCGCCCTCCGGCACGATGAGGGACTGCCCCGGTGGTATGATGATCCGGAATACCCGTGCTGGAGGAGGGGGCATGGGCTCTGCCAAGGTGGCGATCACGATCAAGGAGGATCTGCTCGCGCAGATCGACCGGTGGGTGACCGCCGGGCGATACCCGAACCGCAGTCAGGCCATCCAGGCAGCCATCGCCGAGAAGCTGGAGCGGGCCCGGCGGCGGCGGCTCGCCGAGGAGGCGAGGAAGCTCGATCCGAAGGAGGAGCGGCGGCTCGCCGAGGAGGGCCTCGCCGCAGATTCGGACACGTGGCCCGGATACTGAGGGGCGAGATCTACTGGGCCGACCTCAATCCCGTCCGGGGTCGTGAGCAGGCGGGACTCCGACCCGTCCTCGTCATCAGCCATGACGTCTTCAACGCCCAATCGGGGACCGTGATCGCCCTCGCCATCACCAGCCAGCCCCAGCGCGCGGGCTTTCCGCTCACGCTCCGCCTGGAGAGCGTCCGCCTCCCGAAGCCATCCTGGATCAAGATGAGCCAGGTGCGCACGCTGTCCACGGAGCGCCTGGGCCGCAGGCTCGGCGCCGCCTCGCCGGACGAGCTCGACCGCGCCACGGAGGGGTTCTTCGACCTCGTCGGGTAGGGCCGGGGAGTCGTCGTCCTCAGCACCCGCGCCCCGGCACCACCATGCAGCGCCTGGCCCCGGGCCTTGCCCGGGGTGATGGCCGTCGGCTGGGATCGGGGCTGCGGTGGCGGCCCCGTCGCCGGATCCGTCACCGACAGGTTCCTACCCATCGGATCGGGCGGCCTCCGCCCCCGGGGCGCAGCGATGAAATGTCCCCGGTGCCAGCATCACGACTCCCCGGGCGTGAAGTCTCGCGCCGATGGCGGCCCCCGCCCGGCCGCCACCTGCCCCGCCTGCGTAGTCTCCACCCCGCCAGCCCGGGAGGTCTACACCCGTAGACGGCTCCTCGCCCTGTCCGCGGCCATCGTCGCGGCACCGCTCGCCGCCTCGGGGCCGCTCGCCGCCCGGGCGCAGCAGAGGGTCTACCGGACCGGACTGCTGGTAACTACCGGGCCGGCGGACCCCATCCTCGCCAGGGCGGTGGAGGCGATCCGGCAGGGGTTGCACGAGCAGGGCTGGGTCGAGGGTCAGAACGTCACGACCGAGTTCCGGTACGCCAGGGGGAATTACGATCTCTTCCCGGAACTGGCCGCCGACCTCGTCCGGAACGGGGTCGATGTGATGCTGGTCGCAAGTGGCCCAGCGGCGCTTGCCGCGAAGAGGGCCACGAGCACGATCCCGATCGTCTTCGCGACAGTGGGCGACCCCGTGCGGATGGGACTTGTCTCCAGCCTGGCGCGCCCTGGCGGGAACGTCACGGGGGCATCCTTCCTGGCCAGCCCCGAGATCGCGGGCAAGGCCCTCCAGCTGCTCAAGGAGACCGCGCCCGGGATCACCCGGGTGGCTGTGCTCCGGAACCCCGCCAATGTCCAGCACCCGCTCCTCGCGAAGGAGGCGGGGATCGCGGCTCAGGCGCTCGGGCTGGGGCTTCGAACCTTCGAGGCGCGCGCTGGCGATGCCCTCGGCCAGGCATTCGCGGCCATGAGCCAGGAGCGGACAGGGGCCCTCGTCGTCCTGGCGGACGCAGAGTTCTGGGCTCACCGCGTACGCCTCGCGGCCCTGGCGGCACAGCACCGGCTGCCGGCCATCTACGGGCTCACGGAGCATGTGGAGGCCGGGGGACTGATGGCGTACGCGCCAAGCCTCGTGGACAACTACCGGCGCGCAGGGATCTATGCGGGGAGGATCCTGAAAGGCGCCAGGCCCGGCGACCTCCCCGTGGAGCAGCCGACGAAGTTCGACATGGTCATCAACATGAGGACCGCCCGCGCCCTCGGCCTCGCGATCCCGCCGGCGCTCCTGCTGCGGGCGGATCACGTGATCGAGTAGCGTCCCGGGCGGACGGATCCATCCGGAGGACCGCGATGGAACCCACGAGCGTCGAACGGAAGCTGGCCGCGATCCTGAGCGCGGATGTGAAGGGCTACAGCCGCCTCAT
>Ga0154441_1126_pt2 | contig 22746 bp, 22 predicted proteins | sample RifGroC2_FD_115945 | JGI IMG/M metagenome (GOLD analysis project Ga0154441, IMG submission 115945) | Candidatus Rokubacteria bacterium GWC2_70_16 | reverse complement strand
CGAGGAGCGCCCGCACCTCGTCCCCGTGGGATCGCGCCAGCCGACGCGCGTGGATGCGCGTCCAGATCTCGTACTCGAGGAGACGGCTCGAGGTCAGGGACTCGCGCCACAGCGCTTCCGGCGGCACGCGGTCCTCGGCGAGGAGATGCGCCAGGGCGACGGAGGTGTCCAGATAGATCAACGGTCGGCCCGGTCCTGCTCGAGGTCCCGCATCAGCTCGCGGAAGGGCATGACCGGGTTGCGCGGCGGCGGGGCGCCGGCGCCGACGGCCGGCGGGGTGATCCACCCGTGGCGCACCGCCTCGGCCAGGAGAGCGTCGGCCAGGAACGGGCTGCGGCCCTCCTGCGGAGGGCGGAGCTCGGCGACGACGCGGTCCCGGTCCGTGACGAGGATGGTTTCCCCTCCGGCGGCCAGGCGCACGTACTCGCTGAGGCGGTTCTTGAGGATCTTCAGCCCCACTGCGCGCATGCCTTCAAAGTAGCTTCCAGAAGCTACCTCTGTCAAGCCTGGGGAGACACGCCATGACGACCGGGACCAGGAGCGCGCTCTACACCCCTCTCTGCGATCTCCTCGGCATCCGCTACCCGATCTGCCAGGCGGGCATGGGCTTCGTGGCGCGCTCGGGGCTGGCGGCGGCCGTGTCCGAGGCAGGGGGCTTGGGCGTGCTGGCGGCGGCGCACAACACTCCCGAGGGGCTGCGCGAGGAGATCCGCCGGGTGCGGGAGGCGACCGACAAGCCCTTCGGCGTGGACGTGCTCTTCGCCACCATGCGCGCCGCCGGCGAGGAGGTGGACCGCTTCACGGATGCCGTGCGCGGCTCCATCGACGTGACCCTCGAGGAGCGGGTGCCCGTCCTCGTGGCCGGGCTCGGCAACCCGGGGCCCGTCACGGCCGAGGCCCACCGGCTCGGCATGAAGGTGATGGCCCTCTGCGGCAACGTGAAGCAGGCGCGGGACCACGCTGCCAGCGGCGTGGACGTGGTGATCGCCCAGGGGCATGAGGCGGGCGGGCACACGGGGCGCATCGCCGGGCTCGTGCTGATCCCGGCCATCGTGGACGCGGTGCGGCCGGTGCCCGTGGTCGCCGCGGGAGGCATCGCGGATGGGCGCGGGCTCGTGGCGGCGCTGGCGCTGGGCGCCGTCGGCGTGTGGCTCGGCACGCGCTTCATCGCCACCGCCGAGGCCTATGCCCACGACAACTACAAGCAGAAGATCGTCGCCATCGACGAGGAGGGCACGGTGGTCACGCGGGCCTCCAGCGGCAAGCCCTGCCGGCTCATCCGGAACAACTTCACCCGCGAGTGGGAGAAGCGCGAGGGCGAGATCCAGCCCTTCCCGGTACAGCTCTCGCGCGTGGGGTTCCCGGCCTCCATCCAGGCGCGCGAGCGGGGCGACATCGAGAACGGCAGCGCGGCCTGTGGCCAGTCGGCGGGCCTCATCCACGGCGTGCGGCCAGTGCGCCAGGTGATCGAGGCGATGGTGGACGAGGCCCGGGCCGTGCTGGCGCGGCTTCCTCAGTGACCCGGGGGGCGAGCGAGGACGAGATGAGCGAGCGCGATCCGTACGCCGGCCTCACCGACGAGGAGCTGGAGAGGATCCCTACGGTGTTCCGCGACGGGCTCTTCGCGGGCCAGGTGGTGCTGGTCAGCGGTGGGGCGGGCGGGATCGGTCGCGCGCTCTGCTGCCTCTTCGGCCGGCTCGGCGCCTCCATCGTGGCGTGCGGGCGCGACGCCGGCAAGCTCGCCGGCCTCGAGGCCTGGCTGGGGCGGCTCGGCATCCCGTGCCTGACCCGCGCGATGACGATCCGCGATCCGGCGCAGGTCGCGGGGCTCATGGACGCCGTGTGGGAGCGCCACGGCCGGCTCGACGTGCTGATCAACAATGCCGGCGGGCAGTTCGCGGCGCCGGCGCTCTCGATCACCCCCAAGGGGTGGAATGCCGTCATCGACACCAACCTCAACGGCACCTGGTACATGACGCAGGAGGCCGGGCGGCGCTGGATCGAGCGCAAGCAGGCGGGCTCGGTCCTCAACATGGTGGTGCCCCCGCAGCAGGTGGGCGTCGGCATCCCGCACACGGTGGCCGCCCGTGCCGGACAGGTGGCGTTCTCGCGCAGCCTCTGTCTCGAGTGGGCGCCCCACGGCATCCGCATCAACTGCGTGGCGCTGGGCACGCTGGCCAGCCCCGGCCTCGAGAAGTACCCGGTGACGGCGCGGCCCTCCTTCGCCCACAACCCGCTGCGCCGGCTGGGCGACGTCCACGACGTGGCGCAGGCCTGCGTCTATCTCGCGGCGCCCTCGGGCAAGTTCATCACGGGGGAGGTGCTCACGGTGGACGGCGGCTGGCAGGTCTGGGGCGACTTCTGGCCGCTGGGCAAGCCCGACTACTTCAAGATCGAGGAATGACCATGGCCGATCAGAGGCTCGACACCGTCAGGCTGCAGCGGCTCTCCCGCTCCTATCGCGAGGCGGCCACGCTGATGGCCGGCGTCGAGGTGGGGCTCTTCACGCGCGTGGCGGGCGGGGCCGACACGCTGCCGCGGCTCGCCGAGGCGCTCGGCTTCACCCCGACCAATGCCGAGCGGCTGGTGACGGCCTGCGTGGCCCTCGGCCTCCTCGAGCGCGAGGGCGAGCGGCTGCGCAACGCCCCCGATGTCCAGCGTTATCTCGTCGAGGGGGAGCCGGGCTATGCCGGTCCGTGGATCCTCTTCACCAAGCCCGAGTGGGAGGACTGGGGGCATCTCGCCGAGCGCCTCCGCGACACGGGCCCGCCCGTGGTCCTCGGCAAGTACGCCCAGGGCTTCACGGTGGAGGAGGCGCGGAAGTACCACGAGGCGACCTACAGCATCGGCCTGGGCTCGGGCCGCCGCTTCGTCCGCCAGGTGGACCTCGCGCGCCGGCGGCGCATCCTCGACCTGGGGGGCGGCTCCGGCTGCTACTGCATCGCCGCCTGCCAGGCGCATGCGCAGCTCCACGCGGTGGTGTTCGACCTGCCGCCCGTGGTCGAGGTGGCGCGGGAGTTCATCGCCTCCCACGGCCTGTCCGGGCGCATCAGCGCCGTGGGCGGCGACTTCACCGCGGACCCGCTGCCTGCCGGCGCGGATGTCGTCATCATGGCAAGCAACCTGCCGCAGTACAGCCGCGAGATCATCCAGCGCGTGGTCCGCAAGGCGTGGGAGGCCCTCGAGCCGGGCGGTGAGATGCACCTGATCGGCGAGATGCTCGACAGCGAACGCATGGGCCCCCCCGACCCGGCGCTGTGGGGGCTAGCCGAAGCCGTCTACGGCAGCACCGGCCTCGCCCATTCCGTCACCGAGTGCGTGGGCTACCTGGAAGCCGCCGGCTTCACGGGCGTCAGCGCCCGGGACTTCATCCCGTCGGTCCTGACCCGCGTCACGGGCACCAGGCCCGCCTGAAGCCACGCGCCGCCGCCGTGACGGGGGGCTGCGGCCGGGGCGGGCGGGGGCCGGCGCGGAGATTCGCGCCAAAGGAGCGAGAGACATGGTCAAGGTGATCGCGATCATCAAGCGGAAGCCGGGAATGACGGTCGAGGCGTTCCAGGGCCACTGGCGCACGGCGCACGCCGACATCGTGCGCCGGCTGCCCGGCCTCCGGCGCTACGTGCAGTCCCATACGCTCCCCTCGGGCTACCGCAAGGGCGAGCCCGCGTGGGACGGCATCGCCGAGCTCTGGTTCGACTCGATGGACGCCCTCCGGGCGCTCCGCGGCGCCCCCGCGCAGGCGGCGGTGGACGCCGACGAGCCGCGGTTCATCGACAAGCCGACGATGACGACGTTGCTCACGGACGAGCACGTCATCACGGAGGCCCCGGTGCCGGCGGGCGCCGCCAAGTGGGTCGAGTTCCTCACCCGTCGGCCGGACCTCGCGGTCGAGGCGTTCCAGCGCCACTGGCGGGAGGTGCATGGACCGATCGCGGCGCGGATCCCGCAGATCCGCCGGTACGTGCAGAGCCACGTGCGGCCGGGGGCCTACGCCAGCGGCCGGACCCCGCGCTACGACGGCCTCGCGCTCACGTGGTTCGACGACACGCAGGCCATGCGCGCCTCCGCGGCGACGGCCGAGTACGCGGCGACGCGCGCCGACGAGGCGAACTTCCTGGCGCCCGGGGCGGCGCCCGTCATCATCACCCGGGAGCACGTCGTCACGTGGTGACGCAGCCACCGTGCGCGCCCGTGGCCGTTCATCTCCGGGTGCCCGGCACGGCTCCCATGGGAGAGCTCATGAGGCTCGTCCAGAGCATCGAGGCGGCGGGCTTCGACGGCGCCGGCATCCTCGACAGCCAGATGCTGGGCCGCGACACCTTCGTCATCCTCGGGCAGGCCGCCGCCCACACCTCGGGGGACGGCGGCGATCCAACCTGTCACGGCGCTCATGGTCATCATCGCGTCCCGGCCGGGCCCGGCGGATCCCCCGGCTCGGGATCGGTGTCCGCCAGTGGCCGGACCTGGTCGGCTGCCACCGTCAGGCGCAGCGGGACCGCTGCGTTTCGGGTGGCCCCGGCCGCGGTCTGATCGAGGTTGAAGTACCCGGACAGCCGCGAAGCGCGCGCGAGCGCGTCCCACCGTATCCAGAGCCCACCCATGGGCGCCGAGGCGCCCCGCCGGAGGCAATTCACGGAGAAGGCCACGGCCTGCCCCGCGTCGAGGGGCCGGTCCGTGTCGTTCCGAAAGACGCGCCGCACCGTCCCCGTGACCGCGCACGCCCCGGCGGCGCGGCCGGCTGGCTTGACGCTCGTCACCGTGATGACGAGCTGATAGTGGGCGGCCTTCCGGGCCCTTTCGTAATACTCGGCCGGGAGCACCGCCCACGCTTCAGCGAGTGCAAGCACGAGCAGCGATGCTCCGGCCACGAGGCCGGGGAGCGGGTGCCGCATCATGACGGGGTTCATCGGCAGGGAGCGATCCGGCGCCGCACGGCGTCCCTCGGGTTGACGCAGTAGACATCGCCCGGACGGCGAAGGCCCGGCGGCGATGGCCTGCGCGGGCACGGGCCTCTGGCCGATGGCCAGGAGCGCGGGGCCCACGGGTTCCAGCGGTAGGCGCGCACGACGAAGCCCTGCACGGCGCCAGGATCGCTCCGACGGCATTACAGATGGGTTACGGATGGCGGCCTGCCCGGGGGCGCATGAGGACGCGAGCCTCCGGGAGCGGGCCTCCGTGGCGGGGGAGGGCGGCACACCGAGCCCCGCGGCGCGTGCGTCCGGGGCGCCCGAGATGGTAGCCTGGCTCCAAGAGCCGTGCGAGGGGTGATCCCGTCATCGTCGGAGCGGCTCGCGACGGAGGTCACGCCCCGCGTGTCCCGGCGTCGCCGCCGGCGATCCGACGACCCTGACAGGAGGAGAGCACGCCATGAAATTCGCCCGCTTCCGCGTGGACGGCTACGACTACACCGTCTCCAACGACATCAGCGGCGCCGACTACCGGGACGCCTTCATGTGGCGGATGAAGTGCAGCGACACGTTCGGGCCCGTCGGGCCGTGGATCGAGGCGACGATCGATCCCCACAAGCTGGACATCATCACCAGGGTGGACGGGCGCGAGGAGGACCGGGGCAGCACGCGGGACATGATCCACGACTGCTACGCCATCGTCAGCAACATCAGCCAGTACTGCACGCTCCACCCGGGCGACCTCATCACCACCGGCGCGCCCGGGAGCACCCGGCCGCTCAGACCGGGGGAAGTGGTGGAGGTCGAGATACCGGGGATCGGTTTGCTGAGGAACCCCATCGCGGCGGCGAGGTGATGGAGGCCCCGCGCCCTCGTGGGCGCGGGGCCCGAGGCCGGGTCGTCGCTCAGGCAAGGCCGGCGATTCCTGGCTGACCCGAATCCGGGCGCCTCGGTGGACGCCTGGCACCCGACCACTCGACCATCGCCGTCCGACCTGTCACCTCTTGACGGGATACCCGGCCTTCTCCCAGCCGGCCACATACCCGGCGGACAGGTGCTTCACGTTCGCGTAGCCCTTGAAGCTGAGCGCCATCGCCACGTACCCTGAGCGCACGGCGGAGGCGCACACGACCACGATGGGGGCGCTCTTGTCCTGGGGGAGCCTGTCCAGGGCCTTGGGGACCTCCCGCACGGGAACGTTGACGGCGCCCTCGATGAAGCCGCCGGCGAACTCGTTGGGCTGGCGGACATCGAGCACGAAGATCTGCTCGCCCGCATCGAGCTTGGCCTTGAGGACATCCCCCTTGACGCCGTTGAACCCCTCGGGGAGGCCCGAGATGTACTGGGCGGCCGCCTCCCACGCGGCCAGGCTCTCGGCGGGCGGGACGGCGCTGGCGGGGCCGACGGCCAGGGCCAGCACGAGGATCAGGATCGGACCGCGCATCGTTCGTAGCATGGGAAGCTCCTCCCGGATGCGACAGAGGCGCCGCATCCCCGCGGCGCCTACCGGCGCGACGGGATGGTGGTGACCACGACCGTCTGGTTGGCCGCGGCCTCGTTGGGGTTGAGGTCGCCCGGCTTGAGGAAGATCCGGGCATTGCCGTGGCAGGCGTTGCAGCTGGCCGTTCGCGCCGTCTTCCGCTGGATGTTGTGGGGCACCGTGTCCTTCCAGGTCGGCTCGGCGTCGTAGGCGGGCATCGCGTCCTTGACCTTCGGGTCCCACATGGTCCGCACGGTGGGGACATGCCGCAGGAGCGTGTAGAGGTACGGCGCGTCGGGGCGAGCGCTCTTGCCGATCTTGAACTGGAGCGAGGACTTGGCCCCGGCGCCCACGTGGCAGTTCTCGCAGCCGCGATACACGGTGGCGTGGCAGACGACGCAGCTGATCTTGTCCCCGTGCACGGCATGCTGCTCCACCGGTGAGCCGGCCGCTCGGGCCTGGGGATGGCAGCCCAGGCAGCTCGGTCTGGAGGCCACGGCGTGCCGGTTCGGGTACGCGGTGCCGTCCCCGTGCAGCTGCGAGACGGGATGGCAGGCGGCGCAGTCCATCTTGCCCTTCTGCCAGTGCACGTCCGGCGGGAATCCCTCGTTCCGGCCCATGTACTCGGGGAAGACCCGGCCGCCGTGACAGGTGCCGCAGGCCTGCTCCATGGCAGGCCTGCGCGCGAACAGATGACCGTCCATCAGGCCGCCTCGCGCGGACCTGGCCCGGCTCACGTGGCAGTCGCCGCAGCTGGCATGGCAGCTGGCACAGGCCTGCCGGAAGGCCGGCTCGACGGCAGGCCAGCGGTGGGCGGACCGGATCCGCATGAGCGTCTCCTCGCCGCGCACCGTGAAGTGCAGGCTCGTCTTGACCCTGGCCACCTCGTCGGCGTGGCAGGCGCCGCAGGGGCCATCAGGCTGGCGTGAGGGCCGGGCCGAGAGCCCCGCATGCGCGCTATGCTTGTCGCTGGCAGCAGGATCGCCGCCGTGACAGGCCTGGCAGCCGCCCGCATTGTGCGTGCTGGCGAGGAATGCCGGCGTGACCAGGTATCGCTTGTACGGTTCCCCCGCCGGGGGCGGCGGGCCCCCTCAGCCCTCGCCCTGCTCTTCGGCCTGAGGGTCCGGCGCCGTCAGCGCAGCGAGCCTCGCGGCGTCGGTGTGGCAGGTCACGCAGGCGCTCGGGGGAGCGGTTTGCGCCTCGGCCAGCACGTCAGCGGAGCGGAATCCCAGCCAGGCAGTGCCGGCGACGACCATGACGGGGAGGAGCAGCATGCAACGTCTCGCCCGAGGACTCGCCATCTTCCCACCTCCCCCTTGCTCTGTCCCTCTCTGCTGCGAGGGGCATCTCACAAGGGGAGAGGAGCAAGGAATGTTCCATGATTCACAAGGAGGGCGTCAATGATCTAACGAGCTGATATCTCGGGCGATGATCGCCGAGGCGGGAGGCCAGGCCAGGGGCCTGAGGCGTTGCGTCGGCGGGGAGGCCAGCCACGGGTGAAGGCCCCATCGCGTCCAAGCTCCCGAGAAATCTGGCCTCGCTGTCGCTGCGCCCCGGGGTTGCGCCGGATGTTGCTGACCGCTGTGGTGCAACATGCCAGGTGCAAGCGCCGACCGCAGCGATTCAGCTGGGCGCCGGGCAGCGCGTCCGGGGAGGAGCGCCCACTACCGGCCGGCGGAGATGCCCAGCCGTCGCATCTTCCGCCACAGCGTCGTGCGATCCATCCCAAGCTCGGCCGCCGCCCGGCCGCGATTCCACTCGGCGGCCTCGAGAGCGCGGACTATGGCCCCGCGCTCGGCCTGGGGTGACGCCGCAGGATGCGCCCGCGCCGGCGGCCCCGGCTGGAGCGACGGCTTGGCCGCGCCCGCGCGGGCCCCGCTGAGCGCGCGCGGCAGGGCGTCGGGCTCGATCACGGGCCCGCGCGAGCAGACCATCGCATGCTCGAGGGCGTTCTCCAGCTCGCGGATATTGCCCGGCCAGTCATGCTCCATCAGGACGGCCATGGTGCGGGGCGACAGCGTCCGCGCCAGGCCCTTGCCCTTGGAGGCGAAGCGCTCCAGGAGGAACTCCACGAGCAGCGGGATGTCGGACCTCCTCTCGCGCAGCGGGGGCAGGTGGATGGGGATGACGTTGAGCCGGTAGTAGAGGTCCTCTCGGAATTTCCCCTCTCGCATGAGCCGGCTGAGGTCGCGATGGGTCGCTGCGATGACGCGGACGTCCACCTTGACCGTCTGGTTGCTGCCGAGGCGCTCGAACTCCTGCTCCTGGAGGACCCGGAGCAGCTTGACCTGCACGCTCGGGCTCAGGTCGCCGATCTCGTCCAGGAAGACGGTCCCCCGGTCCGCCAGCTCGAACCGCCCCTTGCGGTCCCGGATGGCCCCGGTGAAGGCGCCCTTCTCGTGGCCGAACAGCTCGCTCTCCAGCAGGGCCTCGGGCAAGGCGGCGCAGCTCACCTTGACGAAGGGATGGCGCCGGCGCGGGCTCAGGGCGTGCAGCGTCTGGGCGAACAGGCCCTTGCCCGTCCCGCTCTCCCCGCGGAGCAGCACCGTCGAGTCGTGGTCCTTGATCATCTCCATGAGGTCGAAGACCTCGCGGATCAGGCGATGCTTGCCGATGATGCCCGCGAAGGGCGTGCGGCTGCGCCGCTCCTCGGCGATGCGGTCGATCTCGCGGAGATCCCGCAGCGTGCACACCGCCCCCAGCGTGTCTCCGGCCTCGGCGCGGAAGGGGCCGGTGGACAGACTCAGGGGAACGGGATCGCCGTGACGGGACGAGACGATCACCTCGCGATTGCGCACCTCGCCGCCGCGCGCGAGGGTGTGGGCCAGGGGGGCCCCGGGCCCGGCGAGCTCCGGGGGGAGGACCTGGGCCGCCGGCCGGCCCACCACCTCCGCCGCGGCGTGGCCCAGGATCTGCTCGGCGCGCCGGTTGAAGCTCGTGATCCGCCCGTCGCGGTCCACCGTGAAGACCCCCTCGGCGAGGGAGTCGAGCGTGGCCTGCACGCGATTGCGTTGGGCCCGCAGCTCCTCCATCAGCTCGTTGATGTGGCTGACGACCCTGATGGTCTCGACCACGCCCACGATCTCGCCGCTCGCGTTCTTGAGCGGGGAGGTGTTGATGCAGATGGGCGTCTCGGCCCCCGCCGCGTCCCGCACGAGGATGTTGAAGTTGGTCACGGTCTCCCCCCCGGCGAGGGTCTGCTCGAAGGGGCAGCGGTCGGTGCCGCAGATCTCGCTGTTGAGGATGGCGCGGCAGGGGCGCCCGACGGCCGCCGCCTCCGCGACACCGGTGAGGGCCGCGCCGGGGCCGTTCAGCGCCACCACGCGCCGCTCCCGGTCGATGGTGAGGACAGAGTCCGGGATGCTCCGCAAGATATCCGCGACGCTGAGCGGGCCGGGCGAGATCGGCATGGGTCCTGTCCCTCGGAGAGTTGGGAGTGTTGCATTCATGTTGCAGCAGGACCCGGGCGGAGGCAAGCTCATCCCGCAACGCCAGCGCAAGAGCCGGCTTGACGGGCCCATGGCTGGCGGGGTATCAGGGCATGGCCGGTGGCGCGGGAGCGAACTCAGCCAAGACTTCGGAGGGGAGCCAAGTGGAGAATTCAGGAGCCCTGAGTGGCCTCGACGAGGCCTCTTACGTGTCAGACGGACAGCGCTTCATCGCCACCCCCCATACGCGGGGACCGTGGAGCCCCGATCTGCAGCACGCCGGCCCCCCCTCGGCGCTGCTCGCGCGCGCCATCGAGCGCGCCGTCGCCGACGACCCGGCGCTGGCCGTCACGCGGCTCACCGTGGAGTTGCTCGCGCCCATCCCCATCGCCGCGTTCGAGATCCAGACCAGCGTGCTGCGCGCCGGCCGCAAGGTGCGGAGGATCGACGCGACGCTGACCAGCGAGAACCGGGCCATCGCGCGCGCCACGGGACTGGCCATCCGCACGGCCGGCACCGACATCCCGCCCTCTCCGGCCCCCAGGGCCTGTCCCGATCCCCCCGACCGGGGCGGGCCGCATCTCTTCCCGGTGGTGCTCGGCTCGCCCGAGGGGTACGCCACGGCGGTGGAGGCGCGGGGCGTGGCGGGAGCCACCCAGGAGGGCGGCATCGCCGCCTGGATCCGCACCCGCGTGGCGCTGGTGGCCGGCGAGAGGCCCTCGCCGCTGCAGCGCGTGATGATCGCCGCCGATTCCGGCAACGGGGTGGCCGTGCCCCTGGACCCGCGGCGCTTCACCTTCGTCAACGCCGACCTGACCGTCGCCTGCTACCGGCCGCTCGAGGGCGAGTGGGTGTGCCTGGACGCGGTCACGGCCCGCGATCCGGCCGGCATCGGCCTCACCGAGACGCGCCTGTGGGATGTCCGCGGCCCCATCGGGCGGGCGCTGCAGACCCTCGTGATCGAGCCCCGCGAGGCGTGACGCGACGATCGCTCCGGCCAGCCCGCTGGGCGGGCTGCCCGGGCCTCCCGAAGCGACACGGAAGGCCCGGGCCTTTTCCGGCTTGACAGGGCCGGGCCGGGAGGACTATAAGCCAAACGAGCGATTGTTTTTCCAGAGACCAGATGCGCGCAGCGATCAGAGCCCAGCGATCGGACAGCCGCCTGCCGTTGATCCTCGACGAGGCGGCGCGGCTGTTCCGCGAGAAGGGCTACCACGCGACCTCGGCCCGCGACATCGCGGCCGCCGTGGGCATGCTGCCGGGCTCGCTCTACTGCCACTTCGCCTCGAAGGAGGAGCTGCTCGTCGCGGTCTACGAGGAGGGCGTGCGGCGGATCGGCGAGGCGGTGAAGGCGGCCATCGGCCGGAAGAGCGACCCGTGGCGGCGGCTCGAGGCGGCCTGCGTCGCCCACCTCGATGTCCTGCTGAACAGCAGCGACTACGCCCAGGTGGTGGTGCGCGTGCGTCCGAGCGACGTGCCCAAGGTCGCCGGGCGCCTGATCGGCCTGCGCGACGGCTACGAGCGGCTCTTCAGCGACCTGCTCGCCCCGCTCCGGCTGCCCCCCGGCACCGACCGCCGGTACCTGCGGCTGATGCTGCTGGGCGCGCTGAACTGGTCCCAGAACTGGTTCCGGCCCGGGGGCGACCCGCCGGGCCGCATCGCGCGGCAGTTCCTGGACCTGCTGCGCCGCTCCCTCGAGCGGCTGCCCGCGCGCCCGGCGTGATCGGGCGCGGGACCGCGGGCGCCGCGCGGGTGCTCGTCACCAAGATCGGCTTCGACGGCCACGACCGCGGCAGCCGCGTCGTGGCCCGGTATCTCCGCGACGCCGGGATGGAGGTCATCTACACGCCGCCGTGGCAGGACATCCGCACCGTGGTGAAGCTCGCGATCGAGGAGGACGTGGACGTCATCGGCATCAGCTCGCTGGCCACCGACCACCTGCTGGTCCCCAAGCTGATGCAGGCGCTGCGGGAGGCGGGGCTGGGGCATATCGGCGTCGTGGTGGGCGGCGTCGTGCCCGACGAGGACGAGGCGATGCTGCTCCGGGCCGGCGTGGCGCGGGTCTTCCACCCCGGCGGCCGGCTGGAGGAGATCGCCGCCGTGGTCGCCCGGCTCGCCGCCGCCGGCCGCGCCGACCCCACCCGTGCCTGAGGGGAGAGCCATGGACACACCGTGCCCGGACAAGGCGCCGGCCGACCTCGCCGCGGCAGAGGCCTGCTGGCAGGGGGCGTACGCCGCCCAGATCGGCCGCGACCGGCCCGTGTGCAACCGCTCCGGGATCGAGATCAAGCCTCTCTACACCCCCCGCGACCGGGACGGCGTGCCGTACCTGGAGGCGCTCGGCTTCCCCGGCCAGCCCCCCCACACCCGGGGCATCTATCCCACGATGTACCGGGGCCGCTCCTGGAGCCAGCGCCAGCTCATCGGGCTCGGCGCCCCCGAGGACTACAACGCGCGCCTGCGCCAGCTTCTCGACGCGGGGGCGACGGCCATCAGCCTCATCCCCTGCAACTCCGTCTACCGGGGGCACGACGCCGACGAGGTGGACCCGCTGCTCCTGGGCACCTGCGGCACCATCATCAACACGGTGGAGGACATGGCGCTCTGCCTGCGCGGAGTGCCGATGGACCGGGTCTCCGTGGCGCTCAACGACGCGCTGCCCTTCACGCTGGCGGCGTTCCTGCTCGGGGTGGCGCGGCGCCAGGGGACCGACTGGGAGCGGATCACCGGGACATCCAACCAGAGCGACTACATCTCCCACTTCGTCGCCAACCACATGTTCTTCACCATCGCGCTGCCGGGCTCACGGCGCATCCTCGGGGATCACATCGAGTTCATGAACCGCTTCGTCCCGGGCTGGAACCCCCTGTCGGTGGTCGGCCAGCACATGCAGCAGGCGGGGGCGACGCCGGCCCAGGCCATGGCCTTCACGCTCTGCACCGCGATCCAGCACGCCGGCGACTGCATGGCCCGCGGCCTGGCGCCCGACAGCTTCCTGCCGCGCTTCACCTTCTTCTTCGACATCTCCATCAGCGTCTTCGAGGAGGTGGCCAAGTTCCGGGCCGGGCGGCGGCTCTGGGCCCGGATCGCGCGGGAGCGGCTCGGGGCCAGGGACCCGCGCTCCTGGCGCTTCAAGTTCCACGCCCAGACCTCCGGCACCGACCTCACGCGGCAGCAGCCGCTCAACAACATCGTCCGGGTGGCCGTCCAGGCCATGGCGGGGATCTTCGGCGGGCTGCAGTCCATGCACACCGACGCCTACGACGAGGCCATCAGCACGCCCACCGCCGAGGCGGCCCGCATCGCCGTGAACACCCAGAACATCCTCCGCGAGGAGGCGCACCTTGGGGATGTGATCGACCCGCTGGGCGGCGCCTACTATGTGGAGGCCCTGACGGACCGGATGCAGGAGGAGATCGAGCAGATCATCGCCCAGGTGGACGCGGCGGGGGGCATGTACGCGGCGGTGGAGCGGGGCCTCGTGCAGAAGGCCATCGGGGAGTCGGCGGCGGCCTTCCAGCTCCGGGTGGAGCGCGGCGAGGAGAAGATCGTCGGGGTCAATGCCTACCGGGCGGAGGAGGCGCCGGGCGCGCGCCCGGCGCTCGAGCGGCCGGCCCCGGCCGTGGTGGAGGCGCAGCTCGCGCGCCTGCGGGCCTTCAAGGCCGCCCGGTCCAGCGCCGCGGTCGAGAAGGCGCTGGGAGCGCTGGCGGCCGCCGCCACCGACGCCCGCGAGAACGTGTTCGCCAGGACGGTGGAGGCCGCGGAGGCGGGGGCCACGCATGGCGAGATCGTCACCGTCCTGCGGCGCGAGCTGGGGTTCGGCCACCCCCTGGTGGCCATCTAGCCCGATGCGGAGGAGTCTTGCAGGCTGCTCAAAAAGGTCCAGATGCGAGGCGGCGCCTGACGGCCGCACGCGAGGCGTACTCGCTGTACGTTGAGCGTGCGGCCGAGGGCGCCGTACCGCCGCAGATGGGCCTTTTTCAGTAGCCTGCTAGAGGAGGGCAGCGTCATGGCGCTGGCCACAGTGACCCTGGACGACAAGTACGCCCTCGAGTCCGGGCGGGTCTTCCTCACCGGCATCCAGGCCCTCGTCCGGCTCCCCATCATGCAGCGGCAGCGGGACGCGGCTGCGGGGCTGAACACCGCCGGCTTCATCTCCGGCTTCCAGGGCTCGCCGCTGAACGGCGTGGACCAGAACCTCTGGCGGGCCGAACCCTTCCTCGTCAAGCACCACATCCGCTTCCAGCCGGGGCTCAACGAGGAGCTGGGGCTCACCTCGGTGTGGGGAAGCCAGCAGGTCACGCTGTTCGAGGGCGCCCGCTACGACGGCGTCTTCGCGCTCTGGTACGGCAAGTGGGCCGGCGTCGGCCGCTGCGGGGACGTCTTCAACCACGGCAACTCCGCCGGGAGCGCCCGCCACGGCGGCGTGCTGCTGGTGGCCGGGGACGACCACATGGCGCGCTCCTCCACCGTCGCGACCCAGAGCGAGCCCATGCTGACCGCGGCCATGATCCCGGTGTTGAGCCCCGCGGGGGTGCAGGACTACCTCGACCTGGGCATCCACGGCTGGGCCATGTCCCGCTACTCCGGGTGCTGGATCGGGCTCAAGGCCATCGACGAGACCATCGAGAGCTCGGCCTCGGTGCACGTGGACCCGCACCGGGTCACGGTGCGCCTGCCGGAGGACTTCGTGCTCCCGCCGGGCGGGCTCAACATCAGGCTGCCGGACCAGCCGCTCCAGATGGAGCGCCGGATCCACGAGTACCGGCTCCGGGCGGCCGAGGCCTATGCCCGCGCCAACCGGCTCGACCAGACGGTGTTCGACAGCCCGAGGGCGCGGCTCGGCATCATCACGGCGGGCAAGTCCTACCTCGACGTGCGCCAGGCGCTGGACCACCTCGGCATCGACGCGCGGCGCGCCGCGGAGATCGGCGTCCGCCTCCACAAGGTCGGGATGACCTGGCCGCTCGAGCCGGAAGGCGTGCGCCGGTTCGCCGAGGGGCTGGAGGAGATCCTGGTCGTGGAGGAGAAGCGCCCGTTCCTCGAGTCCCAGGTGAAGGCCCAGCTCTACAACTGGCCCGAGCCGCGGCGGCCCCGGGTCCTCGGCAAGTTCGACGACACGGCCGGGGGCGCGCCCGGCCGGGAGGAGTGGCTCCTGCCCGCGCCCGGCGAGCTCACCCCCGAGCTGATCGCGCGGGTGATCGCCGGACGCATCGCGCGCTTTTTCGGCGACGAGCGGCTGCGGGCGCGCCTCGGCGTCCTCGAGGAGAAGGAGCGGGCCGTGGCCCGGCCCGCCCTGACCCAGCAGCTCCAGGGGTACCTGGGGGATGCCGGGCGCGTGCCCTACTTCTGCTCCGGCTGCCCCCACAACACCTCGACCCGGGTGCCGGAAGGCAGCCTCGGCATGGCCGGCGTGGGCTGCCACTTCATGGCGACCTACATCTTCCCGGGCACGAAGATCTTCACCCACATGGGCGCCGAGGGGGTGGCGTGGATCGGCCAGGCCCCCTTCACCGACACCCCGCATGTCTTCGCCAACCTGGGGGATGGCACCTACTACCACTCGGGCGTGCTGGCGATCCGCGCCGCGGTGGCGGCCGGCGTCAGCATGACGTTCAAGATCCTCTACAACCACGTGACGGCCGCGACAGGCGGCCAGCCGTTCCCGGGGGAGCTGACCGTCCCGCAGCTCACGCGGCAGCTGGCCGCCGAGCGGGTGAGCCGCATCGTGGTCGTGACCGACGAGCCCGCCACGTATGGCCGCGATCCGGGGTTCGCCCCGGGGGTCGCCGTCCGCCACCGGGACGACCTGGAGGCGGTGCAGCGGGAGCTGCGGGTGCAGAAGGGCGTCTCGGCCCTCGTCTACGACCAGACCTGCGCCGCCGAGAAGCGGCGCCGGCGCAAGCGGGGCCTCTACCCCGACCCGGCGCGGCGCGCCTTCATCAACGAGGCGGTTTGCGAGGGGTGCGGCGACTGCAACGAGAAGTCCAATTGCCTGTCGGTGCTGCCTGTCGAGACCGAGCTGGGCCGCAAGCGGGCCATCGACCAGTCCTCCTGCAACAAGGACTTCTCCTGCCTCAAGGGGTGCTGTCCGGCCTATGTCACCGTCGAGGGCGGCGCGCTCCGCAAGGGGCGGGCCGTCGCCGTCCCGGCGGAGGCCCTGGTGGGGCTGCCCGAGCCCGCGCTGCCCTCGGCGGCTGCCCCGTACGGGATCCTGGTGAACGGGATCGGGGGCACCGGCGTCATCACCATCGGCGCGCTCCTGGGCATGGCCGCCCACCTCGAGGGCAAGGGGGTCTCGGTGCTGGACATGACCGGCGTGGCCCAGAAGGGCGGCGCGGTCATGACCCACGTGAGGATCGCGGACAGTCCGGAGGCGCTCCACTCGGTCCGCATCGCCGCCGGCGAGGGCAACGCGGTGATCGGCTGCGACATCGTGGTGACGGTGGAGAATGCCTCCCTCAGCAAGATGCAGGCGGGCGTCACCCGGGCCGTGGTCAACACGGCTCACATCCCCACCGCCAGCTTCGTCCACAACCCCGATCTCAAGTTCCCCATTGCCGCCATGGCGCGGGGGATCTGCGCGGCCATCGGGGAGGATGCGGCCGCCTTCCTGGACGCTACCCGGCTGGCCACGGCGCTCCTGGGCGACTCCATCGCCACCAACCTCTTCATGCTGGGCCATGCCTACCAGAAGGGCATGATCCCGGTCTCGGGGGCGGCGATCCTCAAGGCGATAGAGCTGAACGGGGTGGCGGTGGAGGCGAACCAGGCGAGCTTCCTCTGGGGGCGGCTGGCGGCCCATGACCTGGCCCAGGTCGAGCGCGTCGCCATCCCGGCCGGGGCAGTGCCGCCCTCGCAACGGCTGTCGGAGGGGCTGGAGGAGGTGATAGCCCGGCGCGTGGACTCCCTCACCGCCTATCAGGACGCCGCCTATGCCCGGCGCTACGCGGCCCTCGTGGAGCGGGCGCGGCGGGCCGAGCGGGACAGGGTGGGCCGCGCGGGGCCGCTCACCGAGGCGGTGGCCCGCTCCTACTTCAAGCTCCTCGCCTACAAGGACGAGTACGAGGTGGCGCGGCTTCACACCGACGGGGAGCTCCGCCGGCGGGTGGGGGAGGCCTTCGAGGGCGACTGGCGGCTGACCTTCCATCTGGCCCCGCCCCTCTGGTCCCGGCCCGATCCCGTCACGGGTGAGCCCCGCAAGCGCGCCTACGGGCCGTGGATAGTCCCCGCGCTGAGGCTCCTGGCCAGACTCAAGGGGTTGCGCGGGACCAGGCTCGACGTCTTCGGCCGCACCCCGGAGCGCCGGATGGAGCGGCAGCTGATCGCCGACTACGAGCAGGTGGTCGAGCGGCTCCTCGCCGGGCTCACGGAGGACACCCATGAGGTGGCCGTCGAGATCGCGGCCCTCCCGGAGCACATCCGGGGGTTCGGCCAGGTGAAGGCGCGGCACGTGGCCGCATCGAAGCACCGGGAGCAGGCGCTGCTCGAGCGGTTCGCCGCCGGCAGCCCGGGAGCCCGAGCCGAGGCATGCCCCCTGGGCCAGGAAGTCCTCGCCTCTCCGGTCTCGCCGGAGGCCGAGTAAGGGCGCTGGCGGGGAGCCGGAGCCCCTGCTGCCGCTGCGGGAGAGTGCGGGAGTCAACCCAGTCCGACCGAAGCGAGAGGAGGAGGCTATGCAACGACGGAGGTTCCTCGTCAAGGCTGGTGGGGCGCTCGTCGCGGCGGGAGTGACGGCGGCCGTCCAGGCGCCGAACGTCATCGCCCAGCCCAAGTTCCAGTGGCGGATGGCGACGAGCTGGCCGCCCTCGCTCGACATCCTCCAGGGCACCGCCATGCGGTTCGGGAAGATGGTGACCGAGATGTCGGGCGGCCGGCTCCGGGTCGATGTCTACGCGGCCGGCGAGCTCATGCCGGCCCTCGGCGTCTTCGACGCCGTCTCGAAGGGGAGCGTCGAGGCGTTCAACTCGGCGCCCTACTACTGGGCCGGGAAGGAGCCCGGCATGCAGTGGTTCAGCGCCGTGCCCTTCGGCCTGAACGCCCAGGGGTCGTACGCCTGGTACCACGCCGGCGGCGGCGCCGCCATCATGGAGGAGATGTACAAGGCCTTCGACCTGGTCCCGCGGCTCGCGGGCTCGACGGGGGTCCAGATGGGCGGGTGGTTCCGGAAGCGGATCGACAGCCTCGCCGACTACAAGGGGCTCAAGATGCGGATCCCCGGGCTGGGCGGCAAGGTGGTCGCCAAGGCCGGGGCCACGGTGACGCTCATCGCGCCGGGGGATGTCTACACCTCGCTCGAGCGCGGCACCATCGACGCGACCGAGCTGGTCGCCCCGCACGACGATCTCCGCCAGGGCTATCAGCGCGTCGCCCGCTACTACTACTACCCGGGCTGGCACGAGAACGGAACGACCGTGGAGATGACCTTTCACCGGAAGGCCTACGAGGCGCTCCCGGTGGAGCTCCAGCGCATCGTGGACGCCGCGGTGGGGATGACCAACACGACCATGCTGGCCGAGTACGAGATGAAGAACGCGCTGGGCCTGCAGCGGCTGCGCGCGGAGTTCAAGGACAAGGTCGAGGTGCTGCGCTTCCCGCCCGAGGTCATGAAGGAGCTGAAGCGGCTGGCCGGGGAGGTCAACCTGGAGGAGTCCGAGCGGACCCCGATGGGCAAGAAGGTGTTCGCCTCGTACACGAAGTTCCAAGCCCTGATCCAGGACTGGGGCCGGATCTCGGAGGCGGCCTACCACTCGCTCGTGGTCGGGTAGCTGAAGACCCCGTGCCGCCCCGCCCGGCGGTCACTCCTCGCTGTGAGCGGACTGCCGGCTACGCGGGCGCGGCGCCCCGGATCTCGCCGTCGTGCTCGCCGAGGGCGGGCGGGGCGCGACGGAGGGCCGGGCGCTCGCCGTCGAACAGGATGGGCAGCCCCATCAGCTCGAGGTCCGGCGCGCCGGGCACCGGCTGGACCATGCCGGTGGCGCGGGTCTGCTCATGGGCCAGCACCTCGGGCATGGTGTGGATGGGGGCGCAGGGAATGCCGGCCGCCTCGAGGCGGTCGATCCACTCACCCTTGCTGCCCGTGAGCAGGATGGCCTCGATCTCGGGGAGCAGCACGTCCTTGTGGGTGAAGCGGGCGGCGTTGGTCTGGAAGCGCGGGTCGTCGGCCCACTCCGGGCGCCCCAGCACCTGGGCCAGCTTGGTGAAGAGCCGGTCATTGCCGGCGGCCACGACGAGCGGGCCGGTCCGCGTCTCGAAGCCCTGGAAGGGCACGACGCGGTTGCTCCCCGTGCGGTGGCGCTGCGGCACCTCGCCCGACACGCGATAGGAGGCGAAGTGTCCCGTGAGCCAGGCCAGTCCCGTCTCGAGGAGGGAGGTGTCCACGACGCAGCCGCGCCCGGTGCGCTGGCGCTGCGCGAGCGCGGCCAGCGTCCCGATCACCGCCCACATCCCGGTGCCGAAGTCGAGGATGGAGGTGCCGATGCGCGTCGGGGGGCCGCCCTCGTCGCCGTTCATCATCATGAGGCCGGAGAAGGCCTGCACCATGGGCTCGTAGCCGGGGCGCAGCCGCATGGGCCCCGCGATGCCGAAGGCCCGGAGCGAGCAGTAGACGAGCCGCGGGTTGCGCGCCCGGAGGGCCTCGGCCCCGAGCCCGAGCGCCTCCACGACGCCGGGGCGGAGGTTCTGGATGAGCACATCCGCGCGCGCGGCGTAGTCGGCGAGCCAGGCGACGTCCTGCGGGTCCTTCAGGTCCACGGTAATCCCGCGCTTGTTGGCATTCATGGCGAGGTAGGCGGGGGAGATGCCGCGCCAGAAGGGCGGGCCCCAGCCGCGGGCGTCGTCGCCCCCCTCGGGGCGCTCGACCTTCACGACATCGGCGCCCATGTGGCCGAGGATCTCGGCGGCGTAGGGGCCGGCCAGGTTCTGGGCGATCTCGACGACGCGGATGCCCTCGAGCGGCAGCGGCATCAGAACCCCTCGGCGGTGGGGGTGAAGCGGTGCTCGCCCGCCTCGCTCACGATGAAACCCGGGCGCGGGAAATGGGCGGCGAGCACGAGGACGCCCGAGTCGGCGTGCCGCTCGATGAAGGCGCGGCGCGTCTCGGCAGCGCGCCCGGGCTCGTAGCAGAACTTGCTGCTCCACTGGGGCTCGGCCACCTGCACGGTGCGGTGCATGAGGTCGCCCGAGAAGACGGCCGTGCCCGCACTCGTGGTGAGCCGCACGCACGCATGACCGGGCGTGTGGCCTGGCGAGGGCTCGAGGGCGAGCCACGGGTCCACGACATGGGTGCTGTCCACGAGGACGGCCTGGCCCGCCTCCACGATGGGCGCCACGCTGTCGGCGATGCAGCCGGAGGCCTCCCGCCCGCTCTGGCTCTCCCACTTCCAGAACTCCCACTCCGGCCCCACGAACACGTACCGCGCTCGCGGGAAGGTCGGCACCCAGCGGCCGTCCACGAGGCGCGTGTTCCAGCCGACGTGGTCCACGTGCAGATGCGTGCAGAGGACCATGTCCACCTGGTCGGGCGTGACGCCGGCGGCGCGGAGGTCGTCGAGGTAGCTGCCCTGGCGCAGGTGCCAGGCCGGCGCGGCGGCGCGGGTCTTGTCGTTGCCCACGCCGGTGTCGATGAGCACCGTGTGGCGCGGCGTGCGGACCACGTAGGTCTGGATGCGCGAGCCGAGGTCGTTCACGGCCGGGTCGAAGAAGTGCGGCCGGAGCCAGGCGTCGTGTCGCGCGATGGCCTCGGGCGTCGAGCCGGGGAGCATGTCGAGGGTCCGGTTGAAGGAGCGGTCGATTTCCACGACGCGGGCGACGCTGACCTCACCGAGCGTGATCGGGGTCATTGGCGGGCTCCCCGCCGGGGCTACCGGCTCGTCAAGGAGTTACGGGAAGATATCTCGGGCGTGCCGGGCCAAATAGCGAGCCAGACGAGGCCCGAGGGAGCCGCGGACCGGAGGCGTACGTGGGTGTACGTCGAGGATCCGCGGCGACCGAGAACGGTGCAGGGCGAGCCGCAGCCGCAGGCGAGGCGAGCGGATACGGGGCGCCGACGAGTGTGAGCGAGTCGTGGCGAAGCTAGTTGGCCCGGCACTACCGGCTCGTGATGTAGGGCCAGAGAAGATCGGCGCCGCGGGAGACGGCCTCGCGCCCGAGCCGCTCGGCCCAGTGGCTCTCGCCGCCGAACTCGGCGCGCCAGGCCCAGAGCCGGCGCGTGACGAAGTGCAGGCTGTGCTCGTAGGTGAAGCCGATGGCGCCGTGGATCTGATGCGCGATGCCGGCGCCGAGCCCTGCCGCCTCGCCCACGCGCGACTTGGCCACGGCGATCTCGAAGGCGGCCTCTCCCGCGTCCGCGGCCTGCTCGGCGGCGCGGAAGGCCTGGGCGGCCGCCGTGGCCGCGGCGGCCGTCTGCTCCCCCAGGATCGCGCACTGCCACTGGATGGCCTGGAAGGAGCCGATGGGCTTGCCGAACTGCTTGCGCTCGCCGGCGTACCCGACCGTCTGCGCCAGGAGGGATTCGAGACCCCCCGCCATCTGCGCCGAGCGCGCCAGGGCGCCATAGAGCCAGAGGACATCACCGGGGATGCGCGCGGGGGCCGGCGCGGCGGCCAGCACGGGGGCGCCGTCGAAGACGAGGGTGTCCCGCGGCTCCAGCGCGAGGTTGACGTCCGTCGTCACCTGCGCCTGCCCCGCTGCCACCAGCGCGATCATCGGCGGCTCGCTGCCGGCCCGCCCGTCGTGTGCGGCGACCACCACGAGATGGCCGGCGCCGCCACCCCAGGGCACGCGCCCCGCGCTGCCGCCGAGCCGCCAGCCGCCGCCCGCGCGCTCGAGGCGCAGGACATCGCCGCGCTGCACCGGCGCGATGGCCAACGGCCCGAGCGGCACCTCCAGCCCGGCCTCTGCCAGGAGCCACGAGGCAACGATGGTCTCGGCCAGAGGGACGGGGGCGGCGAAGCGGCCGGCCGCGGTGAGGAGGACATGCGCATCGCCCCAGCTGCCGCCGGCGCCGCCCCGCGCCTCGGGGACCAGCGGCAGCGTGAGCCCGCTCTCCTCGAGCGCCTGCCAGAGGGCGGCCGGCCACTGGCCCTTCTCGGCCGACTCCAGCACGTCCTTGGTGACGTGGTCAGTCAGGAGGCGGGTCACCGCCTCCGCGAGGATCGCGCGCGCCTCGCTCATGGCGACCTCACCTCAGCCCCAGGCCGCGGGCGATGATGCCGCGCAGGATCTCGCGCGTGCCGCCGCGGAGCGAGAAGGACGGTGCCTTCTGCACGAGGTAGGCCTGCACCTGCTGGAGGTCGCTGCCAGCCGCTGTGGGCTCGCAGCCCAGGAGCGCGTGGACCACCTCGGGGATCTCCTGCTCGAAGTTAGTGCCGAGGTCCTTCACCAGCGCGGCCTCGAGGTTCGGGTTCTCCCCGCGCTCGAGCATGCCCGCCACCGCCAGCGACATCTGCCTGAGCGTGGCGAGATGGGCCACGAGCCGACCGATCGCGACCGCCATCCGCTCGCCCGGATCCGTCGAGGCCTCGCGGATCAGCTCCCCCAGGAGCGCCAGGCAGGAGAGGTAGCGCTCGGGCCCGCTGCGCTCGAAGGCCAGCTCGGCGCCCACCTGCTTCCAGCCGGCGCCCTCCTCGCCCACGCGCATGTCCTCGGGGACGAAGGCATCCTCGAAGACCACCTCGTTGAAGTGATGCGAGCCCGACAGCTCGATGACGGGGCGGATGGTGATGCCCGGCGACTTCGGGTCCACCAGGAACTGCGACAGCCCCTCGTGCTTCTTCTCGGGCACCACGCGCGTCCGGAACAGCGCGATCATGTAGCCGGAGCGATGCGCGTTGCTGGTCCAGACCTTGGTGCCGTTGACACGGTAGCCGCCGTCCACGCGCTCGGCGCGGGTGCGGATCGAGGCCAGGTCGGAGCCCGAGTCGGGCTCGCTCAT
>Ga0154441_1166_pt1 | contig 22889 bp, 26 predicted proteins | sample RifGroC2_FD_115945 | JGI IMG/M metagenome (GOLD analysis project Ga0154441, IMG submission 115945) | Candidatus Rokubacteria bacterium GWC2_70_16 | reverse complement strand
CCCCGGGCCGCAGGACGTGCTGATCCGCGTGGACTCTTGCGCCCTCTGCGGGAGCGACGTGAGCCTCATGGCCGAGCCATGGGCGGGCCAGCCCCCGTACGGCGAGTTCATCCCCGGCCACGAGTACTCGGGCGTGGTGGCGGCGGTAGGCGACACCGTGGACGAGTACCCGGTGGGGACGCGCGTGGCGGTGGAGGCCCACTACGGCTGCGGGAGGTGCCTGAACTGCCGGCGAGGCGACTACACCTCCTGCCTCAACTACGGCAACCGCGCCAAGGGCCACCGCGCCAACGGCTTCACGACGAACGGGGGCTATGCCGAGTACGTGGCCAACCACATCAACACCGTGCACGCGGTGCCCGATGCCATCTCCCTGGAGGAGGCCTCGCTGGTGACCAACGCCGGCTGCGTGCTCTACGGCTTCGAGACGCTTGGCGGCTTCGTGGTGGGGGAGGCGGTGGTCGTGATCGGCCCCGGGCCCGTGGGGCTCATGGCCGTGCAGGTGGCCAGCGCGCTGGCGGCCGACCAGGTCGTGCTCCTCGGCACGCGGGCGGACCGGCTCGGGGTCGGCCGGGCTGTCGGGGCCGATCACGTGGTGCACGTGCGCGAGACGGATCCCGTCGCCGCCGTGAGGGCGCTCACCGGCGGGCGAGGAGCGGATGTCGTCGTGGAGGCCTCGGGAGCCGACAACGGGCCGGACCTCGCGCTTCGCCTGGCGAAGCGGATGGGCCGGGTGCTCCTCCTGGGCTTCCCTCACGCGCCGAGCCCCACCGACTTCCGCGCCATGGTGATCAACAACATCCAGGTCCACAGCGTGCGCGGGGAGAGCCGCGCCAACTGCGCGCGGGCCATCTCCCTCATGCGCCAGCGCAAGGTGGACGGCCGTCCCCTCATCACCCACCGTTTCCCCCTGGAGGCCATCGCCGAGGGGTTCCGCGTCTTCACCGGGCGCGAGGGGGGCGCCATCAAGGTCCTCATCAGGCCCTGAAGGGCGCGGTCATGGGGGCCGTCTGGCGCTTCCCGCTCGAGCCGCCGGCCGTGCCGGCCGACCTCATCCTGAAGCTGCAGAAGTGCCGGGACCTGACCCGCGTGCCGCCGGCGATCCGCGAGGCAGCCGAGGCCGCCGCCGCCGAGGCGAGCCGTCTCGCGGCACCCGAGGCCGTGTGCTGGCGCGGGCCCGTGACCGCGGTGGACGGGACGGGGGAGGTCGTGCTGGACGGGACTCATCGCTTCCACAGCCAGGCGCTGGCGCGGCTCCTCGCCCCCGCGGCCGAGGCCGTCGTGGTGGTGCTGACGCTCGGCGAGGCGCTGGAGCGGCGCGTGGCGGCCCTGTTCGCTGAGCATCTCCCGCTGGAGAGCGTCCTCCTGGACACGGCCGGCTGGGCCGCGATCGAGCTGCTCGTGCGCGGGGTGAGGCGGAGGCTCCTGGAGCAGGAGCGCCCCGCCGGGCGCTCGGTGACGCACAGGCTGGCGCCCGGATACCGGGACTGGCCCGTGGAGGAGCAGGCGGCGCTGCTGGGCGTGTTCGGCGGGGCGCCGTTGCCCGTGCGCGTCACCGAGTCGGCGTGGCTCGTGCCCGTCAAGTCCATCTCCGCGCTGTTCGGCGTCGTCCGAGCCGCGTGAGGTCGCCCGCGGGCCTCATGGCGAGACGGGGCGTGAGGCAACCCACACACGAAATGCGTGCATCTGGAGGATGCGGATCTCCGGCGCGGCCCCTATCATGCTCGGCGTTGTCAGGGCCAATGGGCGGGAGCGCGAGGGAGAGAGCATGACCCACAAGGAGCGCATGCTCCGGGCGGCGCGGGGCCAATGGGCGGACCGCTTGCCCTTCGCCCCGCGGCTCGATCTCTGGCACAACGCCAATATCCTCCGCGGCACGCTGCCGGCGCGCTACGGACCGGACACCACGACGGCGGAGATTGCCGACGATCTCGGCGTCGGGCACCACCGCATCATCCCCGAGTACCTGAAGATCCGGACCCCCGACGACACGGTCGACCGCGGGCTCGGCATCTTCCGCCTGCGCTCCTTCGGCTACCGGGCGGAGCTGACCGGCGTGGAGCGCGTGCTTCGGACCGAGGGGGACTCGACGGTGGTCGAGTACCACACCCCCCTCGGCAGCGTCTCCTGCAGGCTCACCTTCACGGACGAGATGCGCCGGTCCGGCGCCTCCATCACGTGGGTGGCCGAGCACGTGATCAAGCGGGCCGAGGACTACCGGGTGGTGGGCCACATCTTCCGGAACATCCGGCTGAGCCCAGCCTACGAGGGCTATGCCGAGCTCCAGCAGGAGGTGGGCGACCGCGGCCTGGCGGTGGCGCATGCCCTGGGCAACTGCTCGCCCGTCCACCACATGATGCGGGAGCTGATGGACGGGACGCAGTTCTACTACGAGCTGGCCGATCACCCCAAGGAGGTGCAGCAGCTCTCGGAGGACATGGAGCCCTTCTACGAGGGAATGGTCCGCCTCCTCGCCGACTCACCCGCGGAGGTCGTGATGGTGGGCGCCAACTACGACGACACCATCACTTACCCACCGCTCTTCGAGAAGCACTTCCTGCCGTGGCTGCAGCGCTGGTCCGAGATCCTCCACGCCGGGGGCAAGCTCTTCATGACCCACTGCGACGGCGAGAACGAGGGGCTGCTGCCGCTCCTGGCCGCGAGCGGCATCGATGTGGCCGAGTCGGTATGCGCGCCGCCCATGGTCCAGTGCACGCTCGGGGCCATGCGCCGCGCCTTCGGGGGGAAGATCACGATCTTCGGCGGGGTGCCCTCCGTGGCGCTCCTCGAGGAGAGCATGAGCGAGGAGGAGTTCGAGGCGCATATGCGGCAGCTCTTCGCCGAGATCGCCCCCGGCGACCGCTTTATCCTCGGGGTCAGCGACATGGTGCCGCCTGACGCCAAGTGGGAGCGGCTGGTCCGGATCGCCGAGATGGTCGAGCAATGGGGCGCGCTGCCGCTGGCCCCGCCGCCCGGGAGATGAGAGGGAGATGATGCTCGACGCCGAAGGGTTGACGCGGGCCGTGCTCGCCGGCGACAGGGACGCCGCCGCCGCGCTGGCCGCCGCCGCGCTGGCGGCCGGCGCCGACCCCGCCGAAATCCTCAATGCGGGGCTCCTGCCGGGCATGGATGCCGTGGGCCAGCGCTTCGCGCGCAAGGAGCTCTACCTGGGGGAGGTGCTCCTGGCCGCCCGCGCCATGCAGGCCGGCATCGCTGTCCTGAAGCCGGCGCTGGCGCAGGCCGGGCACGATGCGGGGCCGAAGCCCGTGGTCGTCATCGGCACGGTGAAGGGCGACCTGCACGACATCGGCAAGAACCTCGTGACGATGATGCTCGAGGCGGGCGGCCTCGAGGTGGTGGACCTCGGCACCAATGTCTCGACGGACAGGTTCCTGGACGCGATCCGCGAGCACAACGCCGCGGTGCTGGGGCTCTCGGCCCTCCTGACCACGACCATGCGCCAGATGCGGCAGACCATCGAGGAGCTGAGGCGGGTGGGGGCCATGGACGGCGTCAAGACCGTCGTGGGCGGCGCCCCCGTCACCCAGGAATTCGCCGACACCATCGGCGCCGACGCCTGGGCCCCAGACGCCCCCGCCGCCGTGGCCACGATCAAGCGCCTCGTCGGCGCCGCCTGACCCGCCCCCGACCGGGGGTCGCACGGGGGCCGCTCGAGAACGGTCCGCCCTGAGCCGGCAGGCCGCCCAGAAGGGTCCAGATGCGAGGCGGCGCCCGCTGGGCGCACGCGAGGCGTACTCCGCTTGGCGAGCCGAGCCGGAGGCGAGGTGAGCGGATCCGGAGATCCGGGCGAGCGTGAGCGAGCCACGTTGAGCGGGCAGCCGAGGGCGCCAACGAAGCAGATAGGCCTGTATCGGCGGCCGGCTAGAAGCCGCGGGCCCAGTCGGGGCGGAGGTGGACGCGGCCGTCCAGCGCCGCGTCGATGACCTGGAGGATGCGCTCCCGGTCGGCGGGCAGCGTGCCCGCCAGCGGCACGTGGTTGGAGGCGTGATTCGTCCGGAAGACGGCGCCGCTCGGGCTGGCCTCGGCCACGAACACCCTGAGCTCGCGCAGGAGATCGGGGACGGGCGGCAGCGTGAAGCGCCCCGTGCGCGTGAGCTTCTCCTGCGGGGTGCCGGGCACCACGGTCAGCGTCAGCGCCGAGACGAAGCGCGGGTCCATCTCCGTGGCCAGGCGTGCCGAGGCGGCCGCGTGCTCGGCCGACCGCTCCACGCCCCCTGCGCCCAGGAGAAAGATCGCCGACAGCGTGATCCCGGCCCGGCGCGCGCGCTCGGCGGCGGCCACGTGCTCGGCGTGGCTGGCCCCCTTGCCGATGCGCTTGAGCGTGACGTCGTCGCCTGACTCGGGACCGATGTAGAGGAGGGCGAGCCCCCGGCGGCACAGGCCCTCCAGCGCCTCCATGGGCTTGTCGAGGATGTTCCGCGCCGTGGCGTAGGCGCTCACGCGCCGCAGCCGCGGGAAGGCGGCGCGGCACCCCTTGAGGATGGCCTCCCAGTGCTCGACATCGAGCACCAGCGCATCGCCGTCGGCGACGAACACCTTCTCGACCCGCGAGCCGAGGCGCTCGCCGGCGCGCCGCACGTCTTCCAGCGTCTCGCCGAGATCGCGCACGCGGAATGGCTTGAGCCGGTACATGTCGCAGTAGGTGCAGGCGTTCCACGAGCAGCCGATGGTGGCCTGCAGGATGTAGGCGTCCGCCTCGCTGGGCGGCCGGTAGATCGTCCCCTCGTAGCGCATGGCCCGCATTCTAGCAGCCGGCGCGTCGTCCTGGCATGCCCGGCACGTATGCGGCGGCACGGGATGACCAGCGGGGCGCCACGCCCCGCGCGTAGTATGCTTGCCCGGGTGGCGCCGCCGGGGCGCTGGCGCGACGGGACGCCGACAGGCGAGCGGAGGGAGGTGAGGGGCCGGCATGCGGGAGACGACGGCGGAGGTCGTGATCTGTGGAGCGGGGATCGCGGGGATCTCGGCCGCCTATCACCTCGCAGTGCGCCGCGGGGTGGCCGGCGTGGTCCTCGTGGACGAGCGCCCCCCGATGTCCTTGACCAGCGACAAGTCCACCGAGTGCTACCGGAACTGGTGGCCGGGGCCCGGCGAGGCCATGGTGGCACTGATGAACCGCAGCATCGATCTCCTGGAAGAGCTGGCGCGCGAGAGCGGCAATGTCTTCGGCATGAACCGCCGCGGCTACCTCTTCGCCACCGCCGACCCCGCCCGGGCGCCGCAGTTCATCCGGCGCGCCGAGGAGGCGCAGGCGCTGGGCGCGGGACCGGCCCGCCTCCATGACAGCCCCGGCAGCGACTACCGTCCCGCCCCACCCGACGGCTTCGAGGGAGAGCCCACGGGGGCGGATGTCATCACGGATGCGGCGCTCATCCGGCGTCACTTCCCCTATCTGACGGAGGAGACCGTGGCCGTGCTCCACGCGCGCCGCTGCGGCTGGCTGAGCGGCCAGCAGCTCGGCATGTACATGCTCGAGCGCGCGCGGGAGAAGGGGGTGCGGCTGATCGATGGGCGCGTCGAGGGCATCGACACGACGGGCGGGCGCCTGCGGTCGGTCACGGTGGCGGAGCGCGGTGGCCGGCGCACGATCTCCACGGGGCGCTTCGTGAATGCGGCGGGCCCCTTCCTCAAGCATGTGGGCTGGCTGCTCGGCGTGGACTTGCCCGTCTTCTGCGAGCGTCACGCCAAGGTCGCCTTCAACGACACCCTCGGCGCCGTGCCGCGGCATGCCCCCATGCTGCTCTGGGCCGACCCGGTGCGCCTGCCCTGGTCCGAGGACGAACGCGGGGAGTGGGCCCGATCCGAGGCGCATCGGTACCTCCTCGGCGAGTTCGAGGCTGGCGTCCACGGCCGACCCGAGGGCGCCGGGGACAGCCCGGTGGTGCTGCTGATCTGGACCTACGACGTCGCGCCCGTGGAGCCCACGTTCCCGATCGCATTCGACCCGGCCTATCCCGAGATCGCGATTCGCGGCATGTCGCGCATGATCCCGGCACTCGGCGCCTACCTGCCGCGCCTGCCGCGAACCGTCGTGGACGGCGGCTACTACACGAAGACGCGCGAGAACCGCTTCCTCGCCTGCCCGCTGCCCGTGGAGGGCGCCTGGGTGCTCGGCGCGCTGTCCGGGTACGGGCTGATGGCCGCCGCCGGCGCCGCGGATCTCCTGGCGGACCACATCACCGGGCGTCCGCTCCCGCGCTATGCGCCGGCCTTCAGCCTGGAGCGCTACGACGATCCGGCCTATCGCGCGCTGCTCGACTCCTGGGGGGACTCGGGCCAGCTCTGAGCTGGACGGCTGTGGCCGGCGCCCCTCACCAGTGCCGGGACGGCGGCTCCGACTTCCACGGGCTCGTTCCCACTCGGCCACGTGTCTTTGTTGGACCGTCGAATCATGACGCGATCTCCCAGATCAACCCTCATCCAGGAGAGTACCGCCGACGGACTCGAGTCGCCGGACCCGCAGGCGCAGCCTCCCGCACGCGCGTGTGCGCCCTCACGCGCCAAGCCTCCACAGGAGCCGGCGCCAGCCGGGCGGCGGCGCGGGCTCCACGACGATGGCGATCTGGCCGTCCCGGTGGAGGGAGCACGCGAGCTGGAAGGTCGCGGGCTCACGGAACGGGACGCGGTACGTCTGCCCGGGCGCCAGGATGACCGGGCCGAGCGTCGCGGGCGCATCGTCCTCGTTCCGCAGCACCAACACGTCGCGGACGCCGAGCGTGAACCGCATGGACGAGGGCAAGGTCGGCGGCGCTGCGCCCGTCGCCTGGCGGGCCGCCGTGCCCCTGGGGATCACGTACACGACCTCGCGCGGACCGGCAGGGAGCGGGGCGAGCGCGGCCCAGGCGGCGGCGCCGAACGCCAGCGCCAGGACGCCGACGGTCGCCGCGAGCACCTGGCGCGCGCGAGCAATCGCCACGACCACCTCTACCTCACCGGGGCCTCGATGCTCATCGGCCCGGCCTTCTCGAACGTCAGCGTGACGGTGACCCTGTCGCCGGGCTTCAGGTCGCGCTTGAGGCCGAGCAGCATGATGTGATGGCCGCCGGGCTTCATCTCCACCAGGCCGCGCGCGGCGACGTCGAGCTTCGGCAGCGGCCGCATCTTCATCACGTCGCCGTCCTTCGCCGTCTCGTGCAGCTCGCCCCTGGCCGCCGCGTCCGAGACGGCGGAGACCAGCGCATCGGGTTCGACGCCGTCGTTCCTGATCGTCACGTACACGGCGCCGTTGGCGCCGCCGTGGCCCCCCTGCGCGGGCGCGCGGCGCGCCCAGGGGTTCTCGAGGCGGATGGCCGAGGCGGCCTGCGCCGCCGCGGGCGCCGGCGAGAGCAGCACGACGAGCGCGGCCAGCGCCGCGAGGGGGAGGACGACAGAGATCGTTCGCATGGATCTACCTCCTCAGGAGAAGTCCGATGTCGTGAGTCATGTCGTCGATCGACGTGCCGAACGGGAACATGAGCCGCAGCCGGCCCTCGGGGTCGATGACGTAGACGAAGGCTGAGTGGTCGACCAGGTACGTGGCCGAGGTCCCGGGGACCACGCGCTTCTGGGCGGTCACGCCGTATGCCTTGCGCACCCGGGCCAGCTCCTCGGCCGTGCCCAGGAGCCCGACGAGCGTTGCGTCGAAGGCCCGCGTGTACGCCCGCACGCGCTCGGGCGTGTCGCGCTCCGGGTCCGCCGTGATGAAGACGACGTGCAGTCGCCTGGCCGCGGCACCGAGGCGCTCGCGCACCTGGGTGAGCTCGGCGAGCGTGGTGGGGCACACGTCCGGGCAGAACGTGTACCCGAAAGTCAGGGCGACGACGTCGCCGCGATGGTGCGCGAGGCGGAACTCGGTGCCCGCCGGCGTCCGCAGCGTGAAATCCGGCGCCGGCCGCGGCGGCTCGAGGACGCCGCTCCTGAACTCCGCGCCGAGGGCGGGTCCGGCCGCCACGAGGACGGCGAGTACAAAGAGACGAAGGGCCGCCATGCCGTCTCGGTCGACGGGGCGACGTCCGGGAAGCCGGCATCGCAGATACGTCCAACGTTGCGCCATGAGCGGACGCTGTCCTCCTTCGGGGATCGATCGGCTGTCACACGGGTCGCGCGGAGCGCTCGCCGGGACCGCGGACGGTCAGTGAGCGGTGAGCGCGACGTGCAGGGGGGTGAGGCTACGCGAGGCGGGGGGGAGCCCGGTCCCGCTCGGCGCCGAGCGCCCGCCAGGCCGGGTCGGTATCATCGAGCGACGCCCCGCAGCGAGCCAGGAGGACGGGCGCGGGCAGAACGTCCACCGGCAGAACGAGGGTGCCCGCGGTCTGGGCGGCCGCCGTGGCGACCGGACACTGGCCCCCGTCGCCGGCGCCGAGGTGGTGGACCGAGTGGACGCCGGCCTGGAAGCTGAACACGGTCAGTGTCAACGCGACGACGAGCGCGAGGGTGTGGCGCGGACGCCGCCGCACCAGCGCCAACGTGACGACGAGCGCGAGGGCGAGGCCCCACACCGGCGCCGGGAGTCCTGGCGCCGCGTAGAGGGCCGACGGGGTGAGCCCGGCCTGGGTGCCGGTGGCGTCCGGGGCGGCCAGCGCGTGGCTCCTGACGTGCCCGGATGCCGGCGCCACGCCCACCGCGAGCACCACGACGGCCAGCAGGCCGACGGCCGTGACGCGCCAGTGTTTCATGCTGCCGCGATTATACGCACAGATTCCGCCCGGGGTGCGGTCATGCTTGACGCGAGACTGTCGCGACAGGAGACCTCCATGGCCGGAATCCTCTACGTGGGCACCGCAGGAACCGACGACTCGGCTCGCGCGGCGCTGCCGTTCAACTGTCGGCGCTGCCCTGACCCTGGCCGGCGCCTGCGCCGCGCGCGGGGCCCCGGGGCGATCGCGATGGCCCCGCTCGCCTTCGCGCTCCTCGGGCTGGGCACTGCCGGGGGCAGCCCCGAGTTGCCCGGGGAAACCGCGACCTGGCCGCCCGGGTTGCGCGGCCGAAGGGGCGTTCGGGTTTCTTATGCGCCCTAGCGCCACCTAAGTCTCCATGGGGTCATCCCGTCTCGCCCTCCTCAGAGAGCCCGGAGGGAGGGGCCGTCTGACTCATGCTGGCACCGAGGGCGCCTTCAGGCTCGATCGCTACGACGATCCCGCCTACTGCGCGCTCCCCGATTCGTGGGGGGACTCGGGCCAGCTCTGGGCGGCGCGCTGCTGCTCGAGTCCCAGGGCTCCCCCTGCTCGCGGAGGTCGCGGCACCGCATGGTACTGCCAGCCGCCGGGATGAGCAAACCCGAGGCCGCCCCGGGGGGTGGCAGACGCGGCCGCAAGGGCGCACAATCGCCAGCGGTCAGCCCGCGCCAGGGGGGAACCGGGACAGGCCGGGTCGAGACGGGGAGGAACGAGGGACCAGAATGGACAGACTGACGGTCGGCGACGCCACCTGCATCCGCATCGAGGAGATGATCGACACGAGCTTCACGGCCGCGGGCTTCTTCCCTGCCTTCGACGCGGAGCGACTGCGCCCGCACCTGCCCTGGCTCGCGCCGCAGCACTACATCGCGGAGCGTGGGGCGCTCGTGCTCAGCATGCACAGCTGGGTCGTCAGGACCGGCCGCCACACCGTGCTCATCGACGCCTGCATCGGCAACGACAAGGACCGGCTGCCCCGCGAGCACTGGCACCGGATGAACACCCCGTTCCTCCAGCGGCTGCGCGCCGCGGGCGCGGCGCCGGAGGACGTGGACTACGTGATGTGCACCCACCTGCACGCCGATCATGTCGGGTGGAACACCGTGCTCGAGGACGGCCGCTGGGTTCCCACCTTCCCCAGGGCGCGCTACCTCTTCTCGCGCATCGAGTACGAGCACTGCCTCGCGCACCCGGACCCGAGCCCCATCCGTCGCAACGCGTTCGCCGACAGCGTGCTGCCCATCGTGGAGGCGGGGCGCGCCGAGATGATCGAGGACGGGCATGCGGTGGACGGCACCCTCACCGTCGAGCTGGCGCCAGGGCACACGCCCGGCAATGCCCAGATCCGCCTCGCGTCGCGAGGCTCCGAGGCGGTGTTCGCCGGCGACACCATCCACCACCCGTTCCAGGTGTACCACCCCGACTGGAGCACGGTCGCGTGCTTCGACCCGGCGGCCTCCGCGGCCTCGCGCCGGCGGCTGCTCGAGCTGTGCTGCGAGCGCGGGGCGCTGCTGCTGCCCGCTCACTTCGCCGCCCCCCACGGCGGCCGGGTGCGCGCCGCCGGCCAGGGCTTCGAGCTCAGCTGGCTCGCCTGACGCGGCCGGGACACATCGCGGAAGAGCGCAGCGCGCCGGCGCAGCGGGGCCGCCGGGGTGGCGAAGTCGCAGACGCACAGGGTGGAGCCGTGGTCGGCTGGATGCCGGGGTTGGGTATCCGACTGGCTCGCGTGTATACTCGTTCGAGGGGGACCTGTCAGCATGACGCCGCTCAGCCAAGTGTTCCACAGCGATCCTGACATCCTCGGTGGAACGCCGGTCTTCGTCGGCACCCGGGTCCCGGTGCAGTCGCTCTTCGACTACCTCGAGGGGGGCGACACCCTTGGCGAGTTCCTCCGGCAGTTCCCGTCGGTAAAGCGTGAGCAGGCCGTCGCTGCGCTCGACCTCGCGCGCGACTCGCTCCTGGGCGGTACGCGTTCTTCTTGACGAGCAACTCCCGCTAGACCTCGCTCAAGAGCTTCACGGCTACGACGTCCAAACGGTCGTCGGCCGTGGCTGGGCGGGCATCAAGAACGGCGAGCTGCTCCGCCTCATGCGCGGCACCTATGATGTGCTGGTCACCATGGACCGAAACCTGGAGTTCCAGCAGAACCTCTCGGCCCTCCCCTTCGGCGTCATCCTGGTCCGAGCGCCATCCAACCGGATGTTAGAGGCCTACACTACCTGAAGCCCGGAAGACGTCATGCCAAGGGCGCCCCCAAATGTGGACACTTGACGAGCGGCATGCCGTTCTCCTCGGTGGTGCAGCTCGACTTCGGGGTCAGGATAGGCTGAGCTGCGTAGTATCGGAACCCCTCCGAAGTCAGGCAGCGTATGCCGGCCCGGGCGCGGCCGCTTCTACTGGCTCCCAGGCCTCTCCATCCGGGCGCTTGCCTCCGCGTGGAGCGACCTTCGCGCGTGGAGAGTGGAGGTACTCTCGCGCAGCGTATCCCGGTGCGCATACTCTCCAAGGCTGCCGACGGGGTCACGGGCCGAACATCCGGGCGGCCGGGCTCCTCACCGGGGCCGGCCCGCGGTTGAGCGCGCGCTCGCGCCGAACGGGTGCCCCGTTGGCTCACGTCGAAGGGTCATGCGGCCGTTCCCTATCGTTCCGGACGGGCCGACTATACCGCGCGCGCCCCCCGTCGAGCAAGCATCGGGCTACGGGCGCATCTGGTGGGTCGAGGGGCCGGGCCGCCGGAGCGGGGCGGCCAGGTTGGCGAAGTCGCAGAGGAGCGGGCGCGTGTCGCGGGGGTCCACGATCTCCTCGATCCAGAAGGTCTCGGCGGAGCGGAAGGGCGAGCGGAGCTTGGTGAGGCGGGCGTCGATCTCCCCGAGCCTCGCCGCCGGGTCGGGGGCGGCGTCCAGCTCGGCGCGGTAGGCGGCCTCGATGCCGCCCTCGAGGGGCAGCGAGCCCCAGCGGCCCGAGGGCCAGGCGTAGCGGGGGCAGTAGCGGCCGCCGTGCCTGTGGGCGGCGCCGGCGACGCCGAAGGCGTTGCGGACGATCACGGCGCACCAGGGGATGGTGGTCTGCCAGATGGCCGACATGGCGCGGACGCCCTGCTTGATGGTGCCCGTCTGCTCCGCCTCGAGCCCGATGAGGAAGCCGGGGCAGTCGACGAGGTAGACCACCGGCAGGTGGAAGGTCTGCGCCAGGTCCACGAAGCGCTCGACCTTCTGGCAGGCATCCGCCGTCCAGGTGCCGCCGTAGAAGAGGGGGTCGCTGGCCATGAGCGCCACGGGCCAGCCATCGAGCCGGGCCAGGCCCGTGATGATCGGGCGGCCGTAGAGCGCCCCGATCTCGAAGAAGGAGCCCTGGTCGACGACGGCCTCCACGATGGCGCGCATCTTGTACGTCTTGCGGACGTCGCGCGGGACGGCGTGGAGGAGCCACTCCTCGCGGCGCCCGGGATCGTCGGTCCGCGGCCCGCGCGCCGGCAGCTCGTCGATGGAGGAGGGGAGATAGGACAGGAAGCGGCGGGCGCAGGCGAAGGCCTCCTCCTCGGTGTCCACGGCATGGTCCACGGCCCCGGCCTTGAGCTGGATCTCCCATCCGCCGAGCTGGTTCTTGGTGAGCTTCTGGCCGAGGCGCTCGACGACGGGCGGCCCGGCGACGAACATGGCCGAGCGTCCCTTGATCATGACGGAATAATGCGAGGCGGCCAGGTGGGCTGCGCCGAGCCCGGCCACGGAGCCCAGGCCCATCGCCACCCGCGGGACCGTACCCAGATTCGTGACGACCCACTCCCAGCCGGTGACGCCGGGGACATTGGCGCGGCCGGTGGTCTCGATGGTCTTCACCGAGCCGCCGCCGCCGGAGCCCTCCACGAGGCGGATCAGCGGCAGCCGGAGGTCATGCGCCATCTGCTCGCAGGTGAAGTGCTTCTCCCTGATGGTCGCGTCCGCCGACCCGCCGCGCACCGTGAAATCGTCCCCCCCGATGACCACGGGGCGCCCGTCCACCGTGGCCCGGCCGAACACGAAGTTGGACGGGGTGAAGCCGGCGAGGTCATTCCGCGCGTCGTAGATTGCCTGCCCGGCGATCTTGCCGATCTCGTGGAAGCTGCCGGGGTCGGCGAGGAGCGCGATGCGCTCCCGGATCGTGTAGCGCCCGCCCTCGTGCTGCCGGCGGACGCGCTCGGACCCGCCGAGCTGCTCGGCCAGCGCCTCGCGGCGCCTCAGCTCGTCCAGCTCCGGTTGCCAGTCCATGTCGTTATGCCCTCAGTAGCTCCTCGGCGATGCGCTTGACTGCGGCGGCCTCGACCCGCCCCTTGTGGGTCTTCATGATATCGCCGACGAGCCGGCCCACCTGCTTGACATCGGACACGCCGAGCGTGGCGACGCGCTCCTGGACCAGTGCCCGCAGCGCCGCCTCGTCGAGCCCCGCGGGCAGGTAGCGCTCGCAGAAGCCGACCTCGAAGCGGAGCTGGGCGGCCTGCGCCGCGCCGCGCTCGCCCAGCTTCTCGAACTCGCCGAGCGCCTTCTGGAGCTGCTTGCGGTAGGCGCCGATGACGTCCAGGACCAGGGCGTCGTCCACCACGCCCGCGAAGCCCTTGGCCGTGCGGCGCTCCATCAGCTTGGTCTTGAGCATGCGCACCACGTCCGCGGTGAGCGCGTCCTTCTCCTTGATGGCCTGCGTCAGCCTGTCGGTGAGCTGCTGCTCGAGTCCCATGGCCCGCGCCCCTCCCGGATGGCGTCGCGAGCCAGCATAGCACCACGCAGCAGGTCGCCGAAGATCCGGCGGGCGAGCGTGAAGCCCTCGCCGACGGTGGCCGCCGCGCCGGGGGCGTCCGGATGTCTCTCCCACCAGGCCCGCGCATGCTCTTCCGACCGGAAGAAGTTGAGCGTCGTTCAGAGCGAGGAGGCGATCCGGTGGGCGCCTGCCTCGCGCTGCCCCACCCACACCATGATTCCCTCGGCATCGGGCGCCGGGCCGTCCGGCATCACCGACAGCGCCAGTGGCATGCGGCAGTGGTGGCACTCGGAGACAATGCCGACGGGCTCGCCCAGCATCGGCGCGATGCCGAGCGCGTCGATGGCGCAGACGGCGTAGCGCTGTCGCCCGCCCGTCAGGCGCAGGGCGAAGGGCGTGGGGCCGGCCGAGAAGGGGTAGGCGAGGTCGATCCGGTCGCCGGCGAGGCGGATGAGATCGTCGGCATCCAGCGCGGCGAGGGCGTCCTGCGCCGCGCGGGCCTCGCGCTCGGGGAGCGCCCCGTGGAGATCGGCCACCGGGACGGGGCCGCCGCGCTCGGCGAAGCGCCTCAGGATGCGCCGCAGGAGGGCCATCTGCGGATGGGCCAGGCGAGCGCTCCAGCGCGCCTCGAGCGCGGGATCGGCCAGCTCATCCGCGGTCCTGATCGGCAGCGTCATCGGGGAAGGCGCGGCCGCATGATCCGGGCGAAGGCCTCGACCTCCCGCCCGGGCATGTCGTACCCGCCGTCGAGCGTGTGGGCGGGGAAGAGGAACACGTGCTCCACCCCGGCCTCCTCGCGGGCTTGCACGAGGCGATCCAGGCAGCGCTCGGCCGGGCCGAAGAGCCCGAAGGCATCGCAGATCCGCGCGGCCTCCCCGTCGGAGATCGTCTCCGGCGCGACCGCCTCCGGGAGATCGATCCCGGCGCGGCGCAGCCAGTAAAGGTTGGATGCGCTCGGGTAGAGGAGCCACGGGTGCCCGGGGGCGAACCAGCGCTGGGCCCAGCGCCATGCCGCCTCCACCCTCTCTTCGACGGCGATGGGCACGATGAAGATCGTGCGGAAGCCGTCCAGCGAGCGGCCGGCGCGGCGCGCGCCCTCCTCGAGATGGCGCCGCGCGGCGCCGACGGCGTCGCGGTGGAGCCCGACTAGCATCAGCGCGCCGTCGGCCACCTCGCCGGCCAGCTCAACCATGCGGGGGCCCGCGGCCAGGAGATACACGGGGGTCGGCCGCGGGCTCGCATTCCTCAGCCGGCTCTCCGTCTCGCCGAAGCTCACGGTGCCGCCCGCCAGGAGCCGACGCAGCTCGAGCACCGCGGCGCGCATGTCCACGAGCCTGGCGCGCGGCCGGCCGATGCTCCGCACCGCGAGGAAGCCCGGCGCCACGGTGAGGCAGATGCGTCCCGGGGCGATCTCCTCCAGGCTATGGGCCGCCGAGGCGAGGAGAAGCGGGTGGCGCACGGCCGGGCTCGAGGTGGCCGGGTAGAGACGCAGGCGCCGGGTCCGCGCCGCGGCGAGCCCGAGCGTCACGTACACGTCGCGCCCGCTGTGCGGGTGGTCGTGGACGCCGACGCCGTCGAAGCCGGCGTCCTCGCACGCCGCGATGAAGTCGGCCACCTGCGGCACCGGCAACCCCACCGGCACGCGGAGATCTATCTGCACGTCGTGGGGGTCAGGTCTTGAAATCCGACACGTAGCCGCGGCCCCGCCGCTGCTGCGCTCCGGGCGGTACACGATGACCAGGGCCCTCTTCTATATCAGAATGCAAGACCGCACCCCTACCGATGTCGTAATGCAAGACCTGACCCCATGATGGCGCGGGCCATGAGGCGGGCGCCCTCGTAGCACTTCTCGGGTGGCTCGTAGCTGTAGGCCAGGCGGATGAAGCCCTCGCCGCCGCCGTTGGGGAAGAAGGCCGGGCCCGGCGTGAACTGCACCTCGGCCTGGCGCGCCAGGTCCAGGAGCCGCGCCGTATCCGTGCCCGCCGGCAGCTTGATCCACACGAAGAAGCCCCCCTCGGGCTTGCTGATCTCCGCGTCCGTCCCCTCCAGCACCTCCCACAGCCCGCGCAGCATGGCATCCCGCTTGGCGCGATAGACCTCCACGAGGAGCGCCACGTGGGACTCGAGGTGGTCTCTCAGGTAATAGGTGGCCACGCGCGAGGCGAAGGGGCTCACGCCGCCGCCGAAGAGGAAGCCCTGGAAGGCGGGGATCATCTCCTTCGGCGCCAGGAGCCAGCCGAGCCGGAAGCCCGCGCCGAGGATCTTGGACACCGTGCCTGCGCGGATGACGCGGCCGCTTCCGCCGTCGAGCGCGTACAGCGACGGCAGGTGTTCGCCCTCGAAGCGCAGCTCGCCGTAGGCATCGTCCTCCAGGATCAGGGTGTCGAACTCATGGGCCAGCTCCACCAGCTCCTTGCGGCGCCCCAGCGAGAGGGTGGGGCCCGCCGGGTTCTGGAAGTTGTCGATGGTGTAGATGACCTTGCAGCGCCGCCCCTCGCGGCGGAGGGCCTCGAGGCGCTGCCGCGCCCTGCTCGTCACCATTCCCTCTCCGTCAACCGGCACGTCCAGCACCTGCGGGCCGTGCCGGCGGATCGTATTGAGCGTGCCCGAGAAGGTCGGCGCCTCCGACAGGATCGCGTCTCCCACGTCCACGAAGGCGCTGAGCGCCAGCGACAGCGCATGTCCCGAGCCGTTGGAGACGATGATGTTCTCCGGCTCCACCTTGAGCCCCTCGAAGAGCCCGTACTTGTGGCAGACCAGCTCGCGCAGGCCGCGGTAGCCCTGCGGGTCGCCATAGGTGAGCGCCTGGGCGCCCTCTGCCTTCAGCATCCTGGCCGTGGCCTCCGCGAGGGCGTCGTAAGGGAAGGAGGCGGGGTCCGGGAAGCCGCCACCGAACTCGTAGCGGGCATTGGTGACGGGCCGCTGGGTGCCGACGGGTCCGCCCCAGCCGAAGCGGGCGCGCGAGGATAGGAGGTCCACGAAGGGGGTCGGGAGTGTGTTGGTCATGACGGGCAGGATACGGAGGCGAGCGCCCCCCGTCAATCGCGGAAGGCCTTTCGCCCCCGCCCAAATTCTTGGTTGAAGATGCCTCACGGACTGAATATCATTCAGTCTACCCTTGACCCGAGGAGGCCCCCAGTGAGCGAGCCCCTGGTGCTGGTGACGGAAGAGCCCCCGCTGGCCGTCGTGGAGCTCCACCGGAAGCGGCAGAAGAACGCGCTGAGCATGGCGCTGCGCGACGAGCTGGAGACGGCGCTGGGCGCCCTCGAGGTCGACTCGCGCGTGAAGGCCGTCGTCCTCACTGGAGGCGGCGACTGCTTCAGCGCCGGCTTCGACCTCAAGGAGGTCATCGAGACCGACTTCCGCGCCTTCGCCCACCGGGCCCTGGAGTTCACCGAGCGCACCTACTTCTTCAAGAAGCCGCTGGTCGTGGCGGTGGCGGGCCCGGCCTTCGCAGGGGGCTTCGACCTGGCGCTGTCCGGCGATGTCATCGTGGCCGCCGAGGGCGCCTCCTTCGGGAGACCCGAGATCCGCTTCGGCATCAACCCGCTCATGACCAAGCTCTGGCTCAGGATCGGGATGCCGCGGGCGCTCCAGATGTCGCTCACCGGCGAGACGCTCTCGGCGCTCGAGGCCCTCGCGATAGGCCTGGTGGACAAGGTGGTGCCGGCCGCCGAGCTGGCGGAGCAGGCGAGGGCCGAGGCCGGGCGGCTCGCGCGGAACCCGCTGGGCGCCCTCCTGGCCGTCAAGCGCGCGGCGCGGGCGGTGCCCTACATGGACGTGCGCAGCGCCATCGAGTACGAGTTCGGGCTCACCGGAGAGATCGTGGCGGAGGGATCGGTGAAGCAGGTCCTCCGCGACTACGCGAAGCAGCTCGGCATCGTGCGCGGGTGACCGCCCGCGAGGGGGAGCGCCCATGACCGCTGACTCGCGCTACTTCACTGAGGACCACGACCTGTTCAGGAAGCACCTGCGCGAGTTCGTCCTGCGGGAGCTCCTGCCCCGGGCGGACGAGTGGGAGCGGGCCGGGCTCGTGCCGCGCGAGGCCTTCAGGCGCATGGGCGAGCTGGGCTACCTCGGCATCCGGTTCAGGCCCGAGTACGGCGGCAGCGGCCTCGACCACTGGTACACGCTGATCCTCTGCGAGGAGCTGATGCGCTCGCTGTCGGTGGGCATCGGCGTGAGCATGCTCGTGCAGAGCGAGTTCGCCACCGCCGTGCTCCACGACGAGGGGCCCGAGGAGCTCAGGCGCGAGCTGCTCCCGGCCGCCATCCGCGGCGAGACGATCTGGGCCCTCGGTGTGACCGAGCCGGGCTTCGGCTCCAACGTGGCGGGGCTGCGCACGACGGCGCGACGCGAGGGCGGGGACTACGTCGTCAATGGGTCGAAGATCTTCATCTCCAACGGCACGCGGGCGGACTTCATCACCCTGGCCGTCCGCACCGGCGGCGAGGGGCCCAAGGGCCTGAGCCTCATCGTCTTCCCCACCGACACGAAGGGGTTCACGGTGGGGCGGGCGCTGGACAAGCTCGGGGCCCGCGCCAGCGACACCGCGGAGCTCGCCTTCGACGGCTGCCGTGTGCCGGCCCGCTACCTCATCGGCGAGGAGGGGAAGGGCTTCCAGTACATCCTCGACCACTTCCAGGGCGAGCGGCTGGTGCTGGCCTCCTTCGCCAACGGCTTCATGCAGGTGGCCTGGGAGGAGGCGCTCAAGTACGGGCGCGCCCGCGAGGTGTTCGGCAAGGCCATCCTCCAGCACCAGGTCTGGCGCCACCGCCTGGCCGACATCCGGACGCAGATGGAGGCCTCGCGCCAGCTCACCTACTACGCGTGCGACCGCATGGTAAGCGTGGGCAAGGCGCACAAGGAGATCTCCATGGCGAAGCTCTTCGCCACGGAGGCGGTGAAGCGCGTGGTCGGCGAGGTCTTCCAGCTCCACGGAGGCTACGCCAACATCGAGGAGTTCCCCATCTGCCGCCTCTACCGCGACGTGTCGGGCTTCACCATCGGCGCCGGCACCAGCGAGATCATGCGGGAGATCATCGCCGCCGAGGAGCGGCTGTGACGGGAGCCGTCGTGATCGGCGTCGGCCAGACGGCTTACGAGGCCGCCAAGCCGCATCAGGCCATTCCCGAGATGGTGCTGGAGGCCGTCGAGCGGGCGCTGGGCGATGCGCGGATCGGCATGGAGGAGGTGGACGCCGTCGTCACCGCCTCGGTGGACCTCTGGGACGGGCGCACTGCCTCCAACATCCAGGTCACCGAGGTGGTGGGGGCCGTCATGAAGCCCGAGGCGCGCGTGGCCGGCGACGGGCTCCTCGCGGCCATCCACGCCGCGATGACGGTGGCAGCGGGGGCCTACGGCACGGTGCTCGTGGCCGCCCACTGCAAGATGTCCGAGGGCCAGCACTGGGCCTGCTCCAACTGGGCCGTGGACCCGATCTGCCAACAGCCGCTTGGGCTCGACTTCCTCTCGGCGGCAGGCTTGCAGGCTCGCGCCTACCAGGCGCGCCACGGCCCGGGCGCTCGCCACTGGGCCCGAGTGGTCGAGAAGAACACGCGGAGCGCGCGCGCCAGCCCGCTGGCCCCGCGCGGTCCTGCGCGCTCCGCCGCCGAGGTGATGGCCTCTCCCATGATCGCCGATCCGCTGCGGGCGCTGGATGCGGCGCCTGCCACCGATGGCGCCTGCGTGCTGATCCTGGCCAGTCCCGAGCGCGCGAAGAGCCTCGGCTGCAACAGGGCCGTGGCGCTCCTGGGGGCAGGCTATGCCTGCGAGCCTCACTATCTCGGAGACCGCGATCTGACGGCCACGGAGGCGCTGGCGGCCGCCAGCCGTCGCGCCTACGCCATGGCGGGGATCGAGCGCCCGCTGGGCGAGGTCCAGGTGGTGGAGTGCTCCGAGGCCTTCTCGTACCAGGAGCTGCTCTGGTGCGAGGGACTCGGGCTCTGCGGTCCAGGCGAGGGGGCCCGGCTCCTCGAGGACGGCATCACGGTCCCCGGCGGCCGGCTGCCGGTGAACCCCTCGGGCGGCATGCTCGGCGGCTCGCCCTTCGTTGTGGCCGGGCTGGCGCGGCTGGCCGAGGCGGTGCTCCAGGTGCGCGGCGAGGCGGCAGGCCGCCAGGTCGCGGGCGTCCGGCGCGCCATCGCCCATGGCACTCACGGGCCCGCGGGCCAGCACCACTCGGTGGTCGTGGTGGGCGCCTGAGATGAAGTGGCGCCGCCGGGTGGCCGTCATCGGGACGGGGCAGACGGAGCACACGCGCAAGCGCGACGACGTGAGCCAGCAGGAGCTGGTGCGGGAGGCGGCGCGCCGCGCGCTGGCCGACGCGGAGATGACCCCGGGCGACATCGATGCCGTGGTGCTGGCCAACATGGAGCTGTTCGAGGGGCGGGCGCTGCCGGAGCTGTGGTGCGCCGAGGGCGCCGCGGGGGCGGGCAAGCCCGTGCTCAAGATCGCCACTGGCGGCACCTCCGGCACCTCGGGGGCCATCGCAGGGGCGCTCCAGGTGGCCTCGGGGATGTTCGACACGGTCCTGGTGGTCGGCTTCGAGAAGCAGTCCGAGGGGCAGACCGCGGCCGGCATGGCGCTCACCGATCCCATGTGGGACCGCCACGTGGCCTCGGCCGCCATCGGCAACTTCGCGCTCTCGATCTCCCAGTACATGGCCGAGCGCGGCGTCACCCAGGAGCAGGCGGCGAAGGTGGCGGTGAAGGCGAGGCGCAATGCCGCCCGGAACCCGTATGCGCATCTGCAGCAGCCCGGGCTCACGGTGGAGCAGGTGCTGGCCTCGAGCGTGCTTGCCTGGCCCATCCACATGCTCGAGATGTGCCCGACCTCCGACGGCGCCTGCGCGCTCGTCTACGCGGCGGAGGAAGTGGCCCGGCGCAGGTGCCCGAGGCCGGCCTGGGTGCGGGCGGCGGCGACCCGTCACGACCATCCCTATATCGGCGACCTCGACAGGCGGCTCGTGACGATGCGGACGCTCAGGGACGCCGCGCGCGAGGCCTATGCGCAGGCGGGGGTCACGGAGCCGCTCGAGCAATTCGACGTGGCCGAGATCTACGAGCCGGTGTCCTACGCGGAGCTGGCCTGGTACGAGGCGCTCGGCTTCTGCAAGGAGGGCGAGGCGGGGCGCCTCATCGAGGATGGCGTCACCGCCATGGACGGCCAGCTGCCGGTGAATCCCTCGGGCGGCGTGCTCTCGACGAACCCCATCGGCGCCTCGGGCGTCATCCGCACCGCCGAGGCCGCCCTGCAGCTCCACGGCAAGGGCGGCCAGCGCCAGGTGCCGGGCGCGCGTCTGGCCCTCGTGACCGGCTACGGCGTCTACGCCTGGTCGGATGTTCTCATCCTGTCGAGTGACCCAGGCTGATGCCCCAACCATTGCTGCGCGTTCGGGCCTCGCTGGATCTCACGTGGCACTATGCCGCCGGCAGCCACTTCACCCGCTTCTTCGAGGCCCTCAGGGATGACGGCCTCATCCTGGCGCTGCGCTGTCCCGCCTGCCGGCGCGTCTATCTCCCACCCCGCCCTGTCTGCGGGAACTGCTTCCGTCGCATGGAGGAGTGGGTGCCCGTGGGCCCGCAGGGGACGCTCCGCGCCTTCACCGTGGTCCACTTCCCCTTCCTCGACCCCACCACGGGACAACCGCGCCCGGTGCCCTTCGGCATGGGGCTGATCCAGCTCGACGGCGCCGACACCACGCTGAACCATTACCTCGACGAGACCGACCTCGGCCGGCTCGAGCTCGGGCTCCGCGTGGAAGCCGTGCTGAGAGAGCCGCGCCAGGGCGACATGGGCGATATCCGCCTCTTCCGGGTGCTCCGGCCATGAGCGAGCCGCTGGTCTTCCCCGGCAGCATCACGATTCCATTCAGCTATGCGGCGGGCGCCGCGGCGAGCCGCTTCCTCGTGGCGCTGCGCGACGAGCGGCGCATCCTGGGCACGCGCTGCTCATCGTGCAAGAAGGTGCTCGTCCCGGCCCGGAGCTTCTGCGCCGGCTGCTGGGAGGACACGGGCGACTGGATCGAGGTGGGGCCGGAGGGAGCGCTCGTCAGCTGGACCACCGTGCATCTGCCGCTGCCCCATCTGCCTCCGCCCCCGGTGACCCTCGGGCTCCTGCGTCTCGACGGGGCCGACACCGATCTCCTGCACGCGATCGGCGGCGACCCGCGCCGCCTCGAGCGAGGGCTGAGGCTCCGCCCCGTCTGGCGCGAGGCGCGGAGCGGCAGCCTGCTCGACATCGCGCACTTCGCGCCCATCACCTGAACGGAGGACGGGATGCCATTCGAGACCATCACGTGCGAGGAGGCGAAAGGCGTCGCGACGCTCACGCTCAACCGGCCGGAGAAGCTCAATGCGCTGAGCTTGCGCATGGGCGACGAGATCTGCGAGGCGCTCGAGGCCCTGCGGAGGCGCGAGGAGCTGCGCGTGCTGCTCGTCACCGGCGCCGGGCGGGCCTTCAGCGCCGGCGGCGATCTGGCCTCGATGGACGAGGTGAAGGGCGACCCCTTCGCCATCGACCGCGGGGTGCGCGTGTACTGCGAGGTGGCGCAGCGGCTGAGGGAGCTCAGCGTCCCCGTCGTCGCGAAGGTGAATGGCGATGCCTTCGGGGGGTCGCTGGGGATCATCATGGCCTGCGACCTGCGCCTGGCGCGGGAGGATGCCCGCCTCGGCTTCGCCTTCACCCGCGTGGGGCTCAGCGGGGCGGACGCGGGCGTGAGCTATCTCCTGCCGCGTCTCGTGGGGGTGGCGAAGGCGGCGGAGCTCCTCCTGCTGGGCGAGGTGATCAGCGGGAAGGAGGCGGAGCGCATCGGGCTCGTGAATCGCGCGTTGCCGGCGGCCGAGCTCGACAGCGCCGCAGGCGAGACCGTGGCGCGACTCGCCGCGGGCCCGCCCCTCGCGCTCAGGGCCACGAAGCGCGCCCTCTACGACGGGCTCGGGCGGGACATGGCCACGGACTTCCAGTGCCAGTGCTACGTGCAGACGCTCTGCTTCCAGAGCCAGGACCACCAGGAGGGCCTGCGCGCCTTCCGCGAGAAGCGCCCCCCCGTGTTCCAGGGACGCTGAGGGAAAGGCCATGAGCTACGAGACGATCCGGTACACGACCGAGGCGGGTGTGGCCACCATCACCCTCAATCGCCCCGAGGTGCTGAATGCCATCAACCGGACGATGCTCGAGGAGATCCGGGCGGCCGTCGGCGCGCTCCAGGAGGACAGGGCCGTGCGCGTGGCCGTGCTGGACTCGGCCTCGCCGCGCGCCTTCTCGGCCGGCATCGACGTGGCCATGGTGAAGGACATGCCGCCCATCGGCAGCCGCGAGATGGGGCGGCTGCTCCACGAGACCTTCGGCGCCATCCGCTTCGCGAAGAAGCCCGTGATCGCCGCCATCGACGGGCTCTGCCTGGGCGCTGGGCTCGAGCTGGCGGTGTCCTGCGACCTCATGATCGCCACCGACCGCTCGCGCTTCGGCCTGCCGAACATCAAC
>Ga0154441_1185_pt3 | contig 23613 bp, 23 predicted proteins | sample RifGroC2_FD_115945 | JGI IMG/M metagenome (GOLD analysis project Ga0154441, IMG submission 115945) | Candidatus Rokubacteria bacterium GWC2_70_16 | reverse complement strand
GTCACCATAGTCACTCACAAACGGCGTAACCTGCTGACATATCAGCACTCCGGTCTCGGGACCGTGGAAGTTGGGCTAACCCGTTTCCCCCGGACCCCGCCGGCACCGCATCACCGGCCTCCGGCCCCCAGGGCGCTCAGAAGGGTCCAGATGCGAGGCGGCGCCCGATGGCCGCACGCGAGGCGTACTTCCTGTACGTCGAGCGTGCGGCCGAGAGCGCCAACGAAGCAGATGGGCCCTTATGGGCGCCCTGGGGCTAGAAGCGGCGGCGGCCGCCGAGCTGCTTCTTGCGGAGGCGGAGCGACTTCGGGGTGACCTCGAGCAATTCGTCCTCGCGGATCCACTCCAGGCACTGCTCGAGGCTCATCGTCCGTGGCGGCGTGAGGCGCACGGCCTCGTCCGAGGTGGACGACCGGATATTGGTGAGCTTCTTCTCCTTGGTGATGTTCACGTCGAGGTCATTGTCGCGGGAGTTCTCGCCGACGACCTGTCCCTCGTAGACGGGCTCGCCCGGCCCGAGGAAGAGGACGCCCCGCGGCTGGAGATGGTCGATGGCGTAGGCGGTGGTCCGGCCGGCGCGGTCGGACACCATGGCGCCGCTGGACCGGTGGGGGATGTCCCCCTGCCAGGGCGCATGCCCGTCGAAGAGGTGGTTCAGGAGCCCGGTGCCGCGGGTGTCGGTGAGGAACTCGGTGCGGTAGCCGATGAGCCCGCGCGAGGGGATGCGGTACTCGAGGCGCACGCGCCCGGTGCCGTGGTTCACCATCTTGGTCATCTGGCCCTTCCGGGGCCCCAGCTTCTGGGTGACGGCGCCGATGAACTCCTCGGGGATGTCCACCACCAGGGCCTCCATGGGCTCCAGCGTCTGGCCGTCCCCCTGCTTCGTGATGATCTGGGGCTTGCCCACCTCCATCTCGAAGCCTTCGCGCCGCATCATCTCCATGAGGATGGCCAGCTGCAGCTCGCCGCGGCCGGAGACGCGGAAGGTGTCCGGTGAGTCGGTGTCCTCGACGTGGATGCCCACGTTGGTGCGCCGCTCCTTCCAGAGCCGCTCGCGGAGCTGCGTCGAGGTGACGAAGCGGCCCTCGCGTCCCGCGAAGGGCGAGACGTTGGCGGAGAAGAGCATGGACACCGTGGGCTCGTCGATGTGCATCACCGGCAGGGCCACCGGCTTCTCGGCGTCCGCGATGGTCTCCCCGATCTCCATGGCCTCGATGCCCGCGACGGCCACGAGGTCGCCGGCCCACGCCTCTGGCACCTCCACACGCTTGAGCCCCTCGTAGCCGTAGAGCACGGTGACCTTGGCGTGCTCCACGCCGCCGTCCCGGTGCACGACGGCCACCCGGTCGTACTGGCGGATGCGGCCGTTGACGATCCGGCCGATGACGAGCCGGCCCACGTAGTCGTCCCAGTCCAGCGAGGCCGCGCGGAGCTGGAGCCCGTGGTCCTCCTCGAAGCGCGGCGGCGGGACATGGGTGAGGAGCGCGTCGAAGAGCGGGGCGAGGGTCTTCCCCTCCTCCGCGAGGGCGGTGGTGGCGGTGCCCTTCCGCGCGTCCGTGTAGAGGACGGGGAAGTCCAGCTGCCCCTCGGAGGCGTCCAGGTCGATGAAGAGGTCGTAGACCTCGTCGAGCACCTGGGCGGGGCGCGCGTCCTGGCGATCGATCTTGTTGATGACCACGATGGGCGGGAGCCCCGCCTCCAGCGCCTTCTTGAGCACGAAGCGCGTCTGAGGGAGCGGCCCCTCGGCGGCGTCCACCAGCAGGAGCACGCCGTCCACCAGCGTCAGCGTCCGCTCCACCTCGCCGCCGAAGTCGGCATGCCCCGGGGTGTCCACGACGTTGATCTTCACGTCCCGGTAGTGGATGGAGGTGTTCTTCGCCATGATCGTGATGCCCTTCTCGCGCTCCAGGTCAATGGAGTCCATGACGCGCTCCACCACGTGCTCGTTGGCGCGGAAGATGCCGGACTGCCAGAGCATGGCGTCCACCAGCGTGGTCTTGCCGTGGTCCACATGGGCGATGATGGCGACGTTGCGGATGTCGGGGCGCTGCGGCATGTCCTCACTGTAGCACGGCTTGTGGCGCCCGCGCGGCCTCTGGCATAATGGCGCATCCCAATTCAAGGAGGCCCACCGATGCGGTTCCGACTCCTCGCCCTCGTCACGGGCTCGGCTCTGTTGCTGGCGGTGCAGGGGCTCGCGTTCCCCGCAGCCGAGGCCCAACAAGGAGGCAAGAGGGTGAAGCAGTCCGCGGTCATCACCATGGAGAAGGGAGGGGAGATCAGGCTGGACTTCTTCCCGAAGGACGCGCCGAAGACGGTGGAGAACTTCGTCACGCTGGCGAAGAAGGGCTTCTACGACGGGCTCGCCTTCCACCGCGTGGAGCCGGGCTTCGTCGTCCAGGGGGGCGACCCCAAGGGGGACGGCACCGGCGGTCCCGGCTACATGATCAAGGCGGAGTTCAACAAGCAGCCCCACGTGCGCGGCACCGTGGCCATGGCGCGCTCGCAGCTCGTGGACTCGGCGGGCAGCCAGTTCTACATCTGCTTCGCCCCGCAGCCCTTCCTCGACGGCAAGTACACCGTGTTCGGCCTCGTCACCTCGGGCATGGAGGTCGTGGACAAGATCCGGAAGGGGGACAAGATGAAGACCGTGAAGATCATCGAGACGGCCCAGTAGCCATGGCCTGGTCGCTCCTGATCCGCGGCGGCACGGTGGTGGACGGCAGCGGCGCCCCCGGCGAGAGCAAAGACGTGGCGGTGGAGGGCGAGCGCATCGCCGCGGTTGGCGCCGGGCTCGCCGGCGAGGCGGCGCGGGTCATCGACGCCACCGGCCTCATGGTGGCGCCCGGCTTCATCGACATCCACTCGCACTCCGACCTCTTCTACCACGCCTGCCCCGCGGCCGAGTCCAAGGTGCGCCAGGGCGTCACCACCGAGGTGGTGGGGATGTGCTCCTTCTCGCCGGCCCCGGTGGCGCCCGGGCGGGCCGAGCTGGTGCGCGCGTGGGCGGGGGGCACGGGCTCCCAGCTGCCCATCGCCTGGGAGAGCTTCGGCGAGTACCTCGACCACCTGAGGCGGCTGGGGCCCTCGGTGAACATCGTCCAGTTCGCGGGGCAGGGCGCGCTGCGACTGGCCACCGTGGGTCCCGACAACCGCCCGCCCACCCCGGCCGAGGAGGCGGCCATGGAGCGGCACCTGGCCGAGGCGCTGGAGGCCGGGGCCTTCGGCTTCTCCACGGGGCTGGTGTACCCGCCGAGCCTCTACGCCTCCACCGAGGAGCTGATCAGGCTGGCGCGGAGCATGGCCCGGCGCGGGGGGCTCTACTTCTCCCACATCCGGGGCGAGGCGGCGATGCTTGAGGACTCCATCGCCGAGGCGATCCGGATCGGCGAGGAGGGCGGGGTGCCCGTGCAGATCGCCCACATCAAGGCGGCCGGCCGCGAGAACTGGGGCCTCATGGATCGGGCGCTCGGCCTCATCGAGGCCGCGCGGGCCCGCGGCGTGGAGGTGACGGCCGACGTCTATCCCTACACCGCCGGCAGCACGAAGATGGACAACCTCCTGCCCGCCTGGATGCACGACGGCGGCGTCGCGCGCCTCCTCGAGCGGCTGGCCGATCCCGCAGCGCGCCGGCGCGCCGTGGCGGAGTGCCTGGTGGACGGCGAGCGCTGGCTCACGTTCTCCGGCGCCACGGGCTGGGACGAGATCGTCATCGCCACCTGCCCGCGCGCGGAGCTCGAGGGGATGAGCCTCGCCGCGCTGGCGCGGCAGGCCGGCACGCCTCCGGCCGAGGCGATGCTCGACCTGCTCCTGGCCGAGCGGGCCAGCGTCTCCATGGTGATCTTCAGCCAGAGCGAGGACAATGTGAAGAAGGCCCTGGCCCATCCCCACGTCATGGTGGGTTCGGACTCCATCGGGCTCTCGGCGGGACCGGGGCCGCATCCCGGCAAGCCTCACCCGCGCATGTACGGCACCTTCCCGCGGGTGCTGGGCCGCTACTGCCGCGAGGAGCCTGTCGTCTCGCTGGAGACGGCCGTCCACAAGATGACCGGCATGCCGGCCGCCAAGCTCAGGTTCAAGGACCGCGGCCTCGTGCGCCGGGGCTTCGCCGCCGACCTGGCGCTCTTCGACGCGGCGACAGTCAGGGACGAGGCGACCTATGCCGACCCCCACCGCCATCCGACCGGCATCCCCTACGTCGTGGTGAACGGCCAGGTGGTGGTGGACGGGCCCCGCTTCAACGCCGTCCCGGCCGGCCGCGTTCTCACCCCGGCCTGAGGCTCGTGGCCGCGCTGGCCTGGGGGGTGCGGGCGCTCGCGGGTGGCATCCTCCTGGCTGCCGCTCTGCTGCCCGGGCTCGTGGGACAGGGGGCGGCGGGCGCCACCACCGTCATCCTGGCCACCACCACGAGCCTCCAGGACTCGGGGCTCCTGGACGTCCTCGTGCCGCTCTTCGAGAAGCGGAGCGGCCACACGGTGAAGAGCATCGCGGTGGGGACGGGACAGGCGCTGGCGCTGGCCTCTCGCGGTGAGGCCGATGTGGTGCTGGCGCATGCCCCCGCCCTCGAGAAGAAGTACGAGGCCGAGGGGCTGCTCCTCCGCCGGCGTCTCGTCATGGCCAACGACTTCGTGCTCGTCGGCCCGGAGGGCGATCCGGCCGGGATCCGGGGCCTCGCCAGCGCGATCGAGGCCATGAAGCGGATCGCGGCGGCCCGCGCGCGCTTCGTCTCCCGGGGCGACCGTTCGGGCACCCACGCCCTCGAGATCGCGCTGTGGAAGGAGGCGGGGGTGGAGCCCCGGGGGCCGTGGTACATCGAATCCGGCCAGGGCATGGCGCAGACGCTCGGCATCGCCCGGGAGCGCGGTGCCTACACGCTCGCCGACCGCGCCACCCATGTCGCCCTGCGCCAGCGCGTCGCGCCGCCCGTGCTGGTGGAAGGGGATCGGCGGCTCCTGAACCTCTACTCGGTGCTGGAGGTGAGCCCCGGGGCCGGTCCGCGCGTCAACGCCGCCGGCGGGCGCGCCTTCGCCGACTTCATGCTGGCTCCCGAGGCGCAGGCGGTGATCCGCGCCTTCGGCGCCGACCGGCACGGTCACCCGCTCTTCATGCCCGCCGCCGGCAAGCCCGAGGCCGAGGCGCGACCGTGAGCCTGTTCTTCCAGGGCGCGCTCGAGGCGCTGCGCCTCCTCGCGACGGGCGATCCGGAGGTGTGGCAGATCACGCTGCTCTCGCTCCAGATCTCCGGGAGCGCGACCCTGCTGTCGCTCGTGATCGGCATCCCGCTGGGGACGCTCCTGGCGCTGGCGCGCTTCCCGGGACGCGCGCTTGCCGTGAGCCTCGTGAACACGGGCATGGGGCTGCCGCCTGTGGTCGTCGGCCTCGTGGTGACGATCCTCCTCTGGCGGGGAGGGGCGCTGGGGTTCCTCGAGATGCTCTACACGCCACCGGCCATGGTGCTGGCCCAGATGGTGATCGCCGCGCCCATCGTGACGGGCCTGACGCTGGCCGCCGTCCAGCAGGTGCCCGCGCAGTTCCGGCTGCAAATGCTGGCGCTCGGCGCCTCGCGCCCGCAGATGGTCGGGGCGCTGCTCCGGGAGGCGCGGCTGCCCATGCTGGCGGCCGTGATGGCCGGCTTCGGCGGCGTGATCTCGGAGGTGGGGGCCTCCCTCATGGTGGGCGGCAACATCAGGGGCTCCACACGCGTGCTCACCACCGCCACGGTGCTCGAGACCTCCAAGGGGTCCTTCGACGTCGCCATCGCACTGTCCGTGATCCTGCTCCTCCTCACGTTCCTCGTGAACTGGGCGCTGACCTGGGTCCAGCAGCGCACGCGCGGTTGACGCGGCCGGTGCCGCCCCGCACAATCGAGACCAGCATGTGGAGAGTGTGGGCCCTCGCCGCCGCAGCCGTGCTGTGCGCCCTGCCCTGGCTCCCGGACGCGGCGGCGGCCCAGCCGGCCAGGCCAGCGATCACCGTGTTCGCGGCCGCCGATCTGGTGTTCGCCTTCGGGGAGCTGGTGCCGCTCTTCGAGCAGCGGAGCGGGGCGCGGGTGACGCTGGTCCTCGGGTCCAGCGGCACGCTCGCCCGTCAGATCGAGCACGGGGCGCCGGCCGACGTCTTCTTCTCCGCCGACCGCGCGCTGGTAGACGACCTCGCCCGGGCAGGCGCGATCATTCCCGAGACGCGGTCGCTCTATGCCCAGGGGCGCCTGGCGCTCGCCGTGTCGAAGCGGGCGGGGCTCGCCCTCAGGGATCTCCGCGACCTCGAGCGGCCCGAGGTGCGGCGCATCGCCATCGCCAATCCGGAGCATGCCCCGTACGGGCGCGCCGCGAAGGAGGCGCTCCAGGCGCTCGCGCTCTGGGAGCGGCTGCGGCCCCGGCTCGTCTACGGTGAGAACATCCGCCACACGCTCCAGTTCGTGCAGGCGGGCGCTGTGGAGGCGGCCATCGTCGCGCTGTCCATCGCCTCCGTCGCCGAGGTGGCGGCGGTGGCTGTGGATCCGCGGCTCCACCGGCCCCTCGACCAGATGGCCGCCGTCCTCCGGCGCAGCGGGCGGCCGGAGCTGGGACTGGCCCTCCTCCAGCTCGTCCAGGGGGCCGAGGGCCGGCCCATCATGAAGCGCTACGGCTTCCTCGTCCCGGGAGAGTTCTGAGCCGTGCCCGAGTTGTTCCCGGTCTGGCTGTCGCTGCGCGTGGCGCTGCTGGCAACGCTCCTCACGCTCGCCGGCGGGCTGCCGCTGGCCTGGCTCTTGGCGCGGCAGCGCTTCCCGGGGCGGGATCTGGTGGAGGCGGCCGTGGTGCTGCCGCTGGTGTTGCCGCCCACGGTGCTGGGCTACTACCTCCTGCTCCTCATCGCGAGCCAGGGGCCGGTGGGCCGCGCGCTGGGCGCTCTCGGCGTCGAGCTGGCCTTCACCTGGCGCGCCGCCGTGCTGGCCGCCTGCGTGGGCTCCGTCGCGCTCCTCGTCAAGGCCGCGCAGGCCGGCTTCGAGTCGGTGGACGCCAGGCTCGAGCAGGCGGCGCGCACGCTCGGCCGCTCCGAGTGGGGGATCTTCTGGTCCATCACCCTGCCGCTGGCCTGGCGCTCGGTGGTGGCCGGCACGGTGCTCGCCTTCTGCCGGGCGCTGGGAGACTTCGGCATCACCTTGATGGTGGCGGGAAACATCCCGGGGCTCACCCAGACGCTGCCGCTCGCCATCTACGACCATGTCCAGTCCAACCGCATGGCCGAGGCCAATGCGCTCGCGCTGCTGGCGGTGGCCGGCGTCACGGCGCTCCTGATGGGCCTCGGTCGCCTCGCCCGGCTGCGCTTCTAGGAGACCATGCTGTCGCTGGCGATCAGGAAGGCGCTTCCCGGCTTCTCGCTCGATGTCGCGTGGGAGGCGCACGAGAAGGTCGTGGCCCTCTTCGGCCCCTCGGGCGCGGGCAAGACGCTCACGCTCCAGGCGCTGGCCGGGCTGGTGCGCCCGGATGCAGGGCGCATCGTGGTCGGCGGCCGAGTCTTCTTCGACGGCGCGCGCGGCGTCAACGTGCGCCCGCAGGAGCGCCATCTCGGCTACGTCTTCCAGGGCTACGCGCTCTTCCCCCATCTCAGCGTGGAGGACAACGTGGGCTATGGCCTGCGCACGCTGGCGCAGGAGGCGCGGCGCCGCCGCGTCGCCGAGGTGATGGAGCGCCTCGGTCTCGGCGGCCAGGCGCGGCGGCATCCGCGCGAGCTGTCCGGCGGCCAGCAGCAGCGCGTGGCACTGGCACGCGCGCTGGCGGGGGACCCGGGGCTCCTCCTCCTCGACGAGCCCCTCTCGGCGCTGGACGCTCCCCTGAGGCGCCAGCTGAGAGAAGACCTCATGCAGATCGTGGGCGAGTGGGGCGTGCCCACGGTGCTCGTCACCCACGACCTCGCCGAGGCCTTCCAGCTCGCCGACCGTATCGTCATCTACGACCAGGGGCGCGTGGTGCAGGCGGCGCCCAAGTCCGATCTGCTCTCGCGCCCAGCCTCGGAACAGGTGGCGAGGCTCCTGGGCGTGCGCAACATCCTCGAGGGGACCGTGCTCAAGGCCACGCCCGAGATCATCCAGCTCCGCTGGCGTGGCCACGATCTCGAGGCCATCAACTCGCCCGCGCGCGGCTGGCTGCCGCCCCCCGGCACGCGCGTGGTCTTCTTCATCCGGCCCGAGTACGTGCGCCTCATCAGGAAGGACCGCCAGGCGCCGGACCCCACCCACTACATGAACCGGATGGAGGGGCGCGTCGTCGCGCAGGTGGATCAGGGGACCACGTGGACCCTCTACTTCGCGGTGGACGGGGCCGCGCCCCACGCGCGCGAGAGCCACGATCTCGAGATCGAGGTGCCGCGGCTCGTGCACGAGATGCTCGAGATCGGGCGCGACCACCGCTGGGCGATCTCCATGCACCGCGGTTCGATCCACGTGCTGCCGCAGGCATGACCGCCGTCATCGAGTGCTCGGGGGTGATGGTGGCGCACGGCGGGCGCACGGTGCTGGAGGTGCCCTCCCTGGCGGTGGCGCCCGGCGAGATCCTGGTGGCGATCGGTCCCAACGGCGCGGGCAAGTCCACGCTGCTCCGCGTGATCGGGCTGCTGCAGGCGCCGACCGCCGGGGAGGTGCGTTTCCGGGGCGAGCCGGTGACGGCGCAGCGCGGGCTCGCGGTGAGGCGCCGGATGGCGAGCGTCTTCCAGGAGCCGCTCCTCGTGGACGCCAGCGTCCGGGACAACGTGGAGGTGGGCTTGCGCTTCCGCGGGGTCGAGGCGACGGCGGCGCGCCCGCGAGTGGCGCGCTGGCTCCAGCGCTTCGGCATCGCCCCTCTGGCGGCGCGGCGGGCCAGGACGCTCTCGGGCGGCGAGGCCCAGCGCGTGGCGCTGGCCCGGGCGCTCGTGCTGGACCCGGAGCTGCTCCTCCTGGACGAGCCGTTCGCGGCGCTCGACCAGCCGACGCGCGAGGGGCTCATGGAGGACCTGGGCGCGATCCTCCGCGCCGAGGGGATCACCACGGTGCTCGTGACCCATGATCGGGGGGAGGCCCTCGCCCTGGGCGACCGCGTGGCCGTCCTCATGGGCGGCCGGCTGCTCCAGGTGGACGAGACGGCCCAGGTCTTCCGCGCCCCGGCCTCCGAGGAGGTGGCGCGCTTCGTCGGCGTGGAGACGATCCTGCACTGCCCCGTGATCGGGCGCGATGGCGAGCTGTCGCTGCTGGAGGCGGGTCCCCGGACCATCGAGGTGGCGCAGCCTGCGGAGCCCGGCGAGTGGGTAAGGCTCTGCCTGCGCCCCGAGGACGTGACCCTGGCCGCCGGCGCGCCTGCCGCGGGGTCATCGAGCGCCAGGAACCGGCTGCCCGGGACCGTGACGCGGCTGATCCCCGCCGGTCCCCATGTGCGCGTCATCATTGACTGCGGTTTCCCGCTGGCGGCGCTCGTGACCCACCGCTCCGTGGAGGACTTGCGTCTCGTCGAGGGCGTGGCGGTCACCGCACAGTTCAAGGCCACGGCCCCGCATCTGCTCCGCTCGCGCAAGGCCTGACGCCGCCTCAGCCAAGCCTTGACGCCCCGGAATCTCCGGGGGTATAAGCGTAGCTAGAAAGGTCGCTTGGTCGTCTCGAACCCCGTTCCAAGGAGGTTCCCGCATGGCTGACTCGGAGCCCCTGATCGAGCGTCTGGCCGCCGAGAATCACGAGTTCCGGAAGCTGCGCGAGGAGCACAGGAAATACGAAGAGGAGCTGGCGACGCTCAACAGCCGCGGGTTCCTCTCGGCGGACCAGCAGTGGCGGGTCAGCGAGCTGAAGAAGCTCAAGTTGATCGCGAAGGACAGGATGGAGGTCATCGTGCGCCAGGCGCGGGCCGGCGCGCACGCCTGACGGGACCCGCCGAGCAACCCCTTCCATGCGCTCCTCCCGGGCGAGGCCCGGCTTTCGCGGCCTCTCCCACCTCACCCCGGCGGGGGAGGCGCGGATGGTGGACGTCTCGGCCAAGGCCGAGACCGTCCGCGAGGCCGTCGCCCGGGTCACCCTCAAGGTGCGCCCTGCCACGCTGGCCGCCGTCCGCGCCGGGCAGATGGCGAAGGGCGACGTCCTGGGCGTGGCGCGCACCGCCGGGATCCTGGCCGCCAAGCGCACGCCCGACCTCATCCCTCTCTGCCACCCCCTCAGGATCACCGGCGCGGAGGTGAGCTTCACCCTCGACGCCCGGCGATCCTCCATCACCATCGAGGCGCGGGTGCGCACGGTGGACAAGACCGGCGTCGAGATGGAGGCGCTCACCGCGGCCGCCGTGGCCGGCCTCACCGTGTACGACATGGTCAAGGCCGTGGACCGCGGGGTGGTGCTCACCGACCTGTGCCTCGTGGAGAAGTCGGGCGGCAGGTCCGGACACTGGACGAGGCGCGCCAAGCCATGAAGACCGCGGTGATCTACTCGGACGAGTGGCGCCGCTTCGACTACGGGCCCGAGCACCCGCTGCGCATGGAGCGCCTCGGCCTCACCTGGCGCCTCATGGAGGGCTACGGCCTCACCGCGCTTCAACGCGCGAAGGTCCTCGCCCCCGAACCCGCCGGCGTCGAGGCCGTGGGGCGCTTCCACGGGCGCGAGTACATCGAGACCCTCCGCGCCGCGAGCGCGGGCGACTGGGTGCCGCATGCGGCGCGCTTCGGGCTGGGCCCCGGCGACAACCCGATCTTCCCGGGGCTCTGGGAGGCCGCTCAGCTCGTGGCGGGCGGGTCGCTGCTGGCCGCGACGCTCGTGGGCGAGGGCGAGGTGGACCGCGCCTTTCACTTCGCGGGCGGGCTCCACCACGCCATGCCCGACCGGGCCAGCGGCTTCTGCTACGTCAACGACGCCGTGCTGGCCATTCTGGCGCTCCGCCAGCGCGGCCTGCGGGTGGCCTACGTGGACATCGACGCCCACCACGGCGACGGCGTGCAGTTCGCCTTCTACGCCGACCCGAACGTGCTGACCATCTCCACCCACGAGCGCGGCGACCGGCTCTTCCCCGGCACGGGATTCGTGGAGGAGCTGGGCGAGGGGCCAGGGCTCGGCTTCTCGGTGAACCTGCCGCTGCAGCCCTTCACCGACGACCAGGTCTACGAGCCCGCCTTCGAGGCGGTGGTGCCGCCGCTGCTCGCCGCCTTCCGGCCCGACGTGCTGGTGCTCCAGCTCGGCATCGACTCCCACCGGACCGACCCCCTCACCCACCTGAGCCTGTCCATCCAGGGCTTCACGCGCGCCGTCACGCGGCTCCTCGAGCTGGGGCCGCGCGTGGTCGCCCTCGGCGGAGGCGGCTATGACCTGGTCAACGTGGCGCGGGCCTGGACGGCCGCCTGGGCGGCGATGAACGGAGTCACGCTCCCGCCGGAGCTGCCCGCGCCGTCGCATGCGGAGATGACGCGTCTCGGGCTCGAGACGCTGGCGCTCTGGGATCCTCCCGCGGAGCTGCCGGCGGAGACGCGGCGCTGGGCCGAGGAGTACGCCAGGCGCCAGGTGCGGGCGATCCACGAGAAGATCTTCCCGCTCCACGGCCTCTGAGGCCCCGGGGAGGGCCTCGCCGCCCCGCTCGAGGCCTTCGACTTCTCGCAGACCCCCCGGCCGCCGGTCCCGCTGCCGTAGCGCGCGGGAGGCTCCGTCTCCCGAGGTCCACGGTGCGTTTGCGCTAGTGCGCGCCGCGCTCGCCAGAGCAGGCCCGGCGCGGCGTCTGCTCTATTGCGCGGGATATGACGGGGGTCATATGGTGTGCGTGACGCGCGGGCGATGGTGGCAGCGCGGAGAACGGAGGGACTGATGGCGCGATTCCTGGTCGTGGTGCCGCCCGACCTGCCCGAGGTGTACGACGAGCTCACTCACGAGCTCTCGGGCGAGGATGTGGGCGTGATCGTTGATCGCCGGCTCGGCCAGCGGCGCGAGCGCTGGGTCGTCACGAGGCCGCTGGAACGCCGCTGCGTCGAGCGGCGCGGCCGGCCGGGCCATTTCCCAGGGGCCTCCCGTCCAGCCGAAGGCAGTCTGCCCGAAGCTCCCCGGTAGTCCGTCGCGGCTCGTCGCAGTTCCCGGCCGCCTGCCGCTCCCTGGCGCTCCTCGCTCCTCCCGATGCCCGTTCCTCCGCGTGTTAGAGTGAGGCCATGCGCGGCGCGCTCATCACCTTCGAGGGGGTCGAGGGATCGGGCAAGACCACCCAGTGCGCAAGGCTCGCCGAGCATCTCCAGCGCCTGGGCCGGCACGTGGTGCCGACCAGCGAGCCCGACGGCACCGCGCTCGGCATGGCCATCCGCGCCCTCTTCGAGGAGGAGGGCACCCCGCCGACCCCGCTCGCCCAGGTCTTCCTCTTCATGGCGGCCCGACAGCAGCACGTGGCCCAGGTCATCCGCCCGGCGCTGGCCCAGGGCGCCGTGGTCCTCTCCGACCGCTACGCCGACGCCACGCTGGCCTACCAGGGCTACGCGCAGGGGCTGGATCTGCAGACCATCCGCGACCTGAACGCGCTGGCCACGGGCGGCGTGCTCCCGGACCTCACCCTGGTGCTGGATCTGGAGCCCGGCGCCGGCATGCGCCGGCTCAGCGGCCGGCGGCTCGACGCCTTCGAGCGGATGGACCTCGGCTTCCACCAGCGCGTGCGCGAGGGGTATCTGGAGATCGCGCGGGCCGAGAAGAATCGCGTGATGGTGTTCACCGCCGACCGGGGCCCGGAGGCGCTGCACGCCGAGATCGCGCGGGTCGTGGAGGCCCGTCTGGGTCGGCTCGAGGGCAGCCGGCCCCGCTGAGGGTCCCATGCGCGATGCCTTCGCGGACATCACGGGCCAGGACGCCGCCGTCGCGCTGCTCCGTCGGGCGCTCGCCACGGGGCACGTGGCCCACGCCTATGCCTTCGTGGGCCCCGCGGGCTCCGGGCGCAGGACGACGGCGCTCGCCCTGGCCCGGGCGCTCGTCGCTCCCGCGGGCGGGCGCGCCGCCGAGCGCGTCGGGCGGGGCGCGCACCCCGACGTGCGGCTTGTCGCTCCGACCCCGCCCGAGGACAAGCCGAAGGGGCCGCTGGCGGTGAGGATCGAGAGCATCCGTGAGCTGGAGCGACTGGCGGCGCTCCATCCCGCCGAGGCGCCGGTGAAGGTCTTCATCGTGGACGAGGCCGATCGGATGACCGCGGCGACACCGCAGGCCTTCCTCAAGACGCTCGAGGAGCCGCCCGCGCACACGGTGATCATCCTGATCCTGGCCCAGCTCCGGGCGCTGCCGGCCACGGTGCTGTCGCGCTGCCAGGTGTTGCGCTTCCTCCCCGCCATTCCCGAGGGGAGCCTCGCGTTGCTCCCCGGCGGCGCCGGCGAGGCGCGCACGCAGGCGCTCGGCTGGCTCCAGGACGCCCGGGCCCGCGGGGGCGAGGCCATCCTCAAGAGCGGCGAGGCGGTGGGTCGCGACCGCGACATGGCCGAGTCCGTGGTGGAGACCTGGTGGCTCTGGTACCGGGACCTCCTCTGCACCCGGGCTGGCGCCGGAGAGGATCTCACCGTGTTCCGCCACCGGGCGGAGCTCTTGGCCGAGCGCGCCGCCGCGCTCTCGCTCGAGGAGATCGTCGAGGGGCTTCGCGCCTGCCGGGAGGCCTGGCAGGCGCTTCAGGGTCACGTGTCGCCGCGGCTCACGGTGGAGGTGCTCCTGAGCCGGCTGGCGCCGGGGACCGCATAGGTGACGCATGAGCGAGTTGACTGAGACGGCGCCGCCCGCCGAGCGGGAGGCCGCCTATCTGATCGGCGTCAGGCTGCGCGAGCCGCTCCAGGCCGAGGACTACCTCACCGCGGACCCGGACCTCCACGTGGGCGACTTCTGCGTGGTGGAAGGGGCCAACGGCACCACCGTGGGCGAGATCCGCCGCTCGCGGCGCCCGCTGCCGGAATTCCGGCGCGACCGGCTCTACCGCAAGGTGGTGAGGCGCGCCACCGAGGCCGAGGTGAGCGAGTGGCGCGCGCGGCGCGGGCGCGAGGTCGGAGCCGTCGAAACCTGCCAGCGCATGGCCCGCGTCAAGGGGCTCCACATGAAGGTGGTGGACGTGGCCATCGAGGCCTCGGGCCGGCGCGTCACGGTGTCCTTCGCCTCCGAGGAGCGCGTGGACTTCCGCGATCTCGTGCGCGACCTCGCCCACGAGTTCCACGCGCGGATCGAGATGAAGCAGATCGGGGCCCGCGACACCACCAAGCTCATGGACGGCATCGGCCCCTGCGGCCGCCAGCTCTGCTGCGCCTCGCACCTCAGGAAGTTCGATCCAATCTCGGTGAAGATGGCCAAGACCCAGGACATGCCGCTCACCGACGGGCGGCTGCTGGGCAACTGCGGCCGGCTCAAGTGCTGCCTCCTCTACGAGTTCTCCACCTACGACGAGCTCCGCCACCGCCTGCCCAAGGCCGGCACCACGTGCCAGGCCGAGTGCGGGGGCGGCGGCTGCATGACGGGCAAGGTCAAGTCGCTGCGCGTCCTCAAGCAGTCGGTGGTGGTGGGCTTCCAGGACGGCACCGAGGCCGAGGTCCCGATCGAGCAGATCAGCTGGCAGGGGCGGCCGCACATCAAGCCGTAGCCCGCCCTCCTCCATGTGCAGGGTGCACACGGCTCTGTGCACGTCCGCGCATCCTGGGAAACCCGACTCCGCGGCAAAGCACGAAAGATCAAGCCCTTACGATATTCTACGGAACGCTGGCGCAACGGCTGCAAGATTGCTATCTTACTGGCGATCTGGAGAGCCAGATCCATGAGGGGGATGCTGGGGGGCCAGGCGCACCCAGAATGCCCCTACAAACATCAACCTAGGTACGGGCAAGCCCCGATTGCTCTCCGAGGAGGACGCCCGTGGCGAAGATACGGATCCTGCTCGCTGACGATCACGCCGTGCTGAGAGCGGGGCTCAGGGCGCTCATCCACTCGCAGCCCGGCATGGAAGTCGTGGCCGAGGCCGCCGACGGCCCCGAGGCGATCCGCCAGGCCGGCGAGACCTTGCCCGAGCTGGCCCTCCTCGATCTGAGCATGCCGGGCATGAGCGGCATCGCCGCCATCCAGCAGGTGCGCGAGGCGAGCCCGGGGACGCGGGTGCTGGTCCTCACGGTGCACGACGATGCCACCTACGCGCGCGCGGCGCTCGATGCCGGCGCCGCGGGCTCTGTCACGAAAGACATGGAGGGCCCCGAGCTGCTCGCCGCGATCCGCGCGGTGGCGCGGGGGCGCACCTTCGTCGCGCATGCGCTGGCGGCTGGCCCGAGCGGGGCCGCGGCGGCGGGCGAGAGGGCCGCCGAGCGGCTGAGCGAGCGCGAGCGCCAGGTGCTGGAGCTGGTGGCGCGGGGCCACACCAACCGGGAGGTGGCCCAGCGACTGGCGCTCAGCATCAAGACCGTGGAGACCTACCGCGCCCGGCTGTCCGACAAGCTCGGGCTCAGGACGCGTGCCGAGCTGGTTCGCTTCGCCGCCGACACCGGCCTTCTCGTCCTCACGAGGAACCCGCCCCCGCCGCCCGGCTCGTAGCCTGTCGGGGGAACCCGTCAGTCTGGCCGAGCACCTCCCGGAAGCGCTCGTCCATGTGCTCGTTCAGCCCATCGAGGCGCCGGGTGAGGGCAGTGAGGTGCCTGGTGATCGCGGCGAACTGCTCGTCGTGGCGCGCCCGGCCCCGGCGCTTGACGGGCGTGCGGCAACTGTGTAACTTTCGAGGCGCTGACCCTCCCATGACCCAGCGCACGTTCTACCTCACGACGCCCATCTACTACGTGAACGCGCGCCCGCACCTGGGGCACGCGTGCACGACGATCATGGCTGATGCCATGTGCCGCTACCGCCGGCTGCGCGGGGACCGCGTGTACTTCCTCACCGGCACCGACGAGCACGGCGACAAGATCGCGCAAGCCGCCGCGCGGGCGGGCGTGTCGCCCCAGGCCTACGCCGACGAGATCTCGGCGGCCTTCCGCGACACCTGGCGGCGCCTGGGCATCAGCAACGACGACTTCATCCGCACGACGGAGGGCCGCCACCGCGCGGTGGTGCAGCGCATCCTCCAGACGCTGTACGACGCGGGAGAGATCTACTTCGGCGAGTACGGCGGCAACTACTGCTTCGGCTGCGAGCGCTTCTACACCGACAAGGAGATCGTCCAGGGCACGTGCCCGGATCACCAGACGCCGCTGACGTTCATCAAGGAGCAGAACTACTTCTTCCGCATGTCGAAGTACCAGGCCTGGCTGATCCGGCACCTCGAGGAGCATCCCGACTTCATCCGGCCCGAGCGCTACCGCAACGAGGTGCTGGGCTTCCTCCGCGAGCCGCTGCAGGACCTGTCCATCAGCCGGCCGCGGTCGCGGCTCGAGTGGGGAATCCCGCTGCCCTTCGACGACCGGTACGTGACCTACGTGTGGTTCGACGCGCTGATCAACTACTGCTCGGCGCTGGGCTACCCGGAGGGCGATCGCTACCGGGAGCTCTGGCCGCACTGCGAGCACCTCATCGGCAAGGACATCCTCAAGCCCCACGGCGTCTACTGGCCCACTATGCTCAAGGCCGCGGGCATGCCGCTCTACCGGCGGCTCAACGTGCACGGCTACTGGTCGCTGGGCGGCGGGAAGATGTCCAAGTCCGTCGGCAACGTGGTGGAGGCCTTCGCCCTCACCGACAAGTACGGCCACGACGCCTTCCGCTACTTCCTGCTGCGGGAGATGGCCTTCGGACTGGACGCCTCCTTCAGCGAGGAGGCGCTGGTGGGACGGCTCAACGCCGATCTTGCCAACGACCTCGGCAACCTCGTGAGCCGGGCCACCACGCTCATCGTCAACTTCGGCGGGGGCGCCGTGCCCGCGCCGGGGCCGGAGGGCGCCGAGGAGGCCTCCCTGCGCGAGACGCTCGAGCGCGTGAGGCTGGAGGTGGACGAGGCCATGGAGGAGTTCGCCTTCCAGCGGGCGCTGGGGGCCATCTGGGAGTTCATCGGGCGCGTCAACCGCTACGTGGACGCGGCAGCCCCGTGGACACTCGCGAAGGAGGCCGGCCAGGCCCAGCGGCTCGGCACCGTGCTCCACGCGCTGGGCGAGTCGCTCCGCTGCCTCGGGATCCTGCTGGACCCCTTCCTGCCCGCCGCGGCCGGGAAGATCCGCGCTGCGCTGGGCGCCCCGGCGCCCCGCCTCGACGATCTCCAGTGGGGGCGGCTCGCCGCCGGCACCCGGGTGCAGAAGGCTCCGGGGCTGTTCCCGCGCGTCGAGGTGAAGACGAGCGTGGCGCCGCCGGCCGGCGGCGCGGCCGGCGCCGGCACCTCTCCCCAGAGGATCACGCTCGACGACTTCAAGAAGGTGGACCTGCGCGTGGCGGAGGTGGTGGCGGCGGAGAAGGTCGCCAGGTCGAGGAAGCTGCTCAAGCTCACGGTGAAGCTGGGCGAGGAGACGCGGACGCTGGTGGCCGGCATCGCCGAGCACTACGCGCCCGAGGGCCTCGTGGGCCGCAAAGTCGTCGTCGTCGCCAACCTCGAGCCGGCGACGCTCATGGGGGTCGAGTCCAACGGCATGGTCCTCGCCGGCTCCACGGAGGCCACCGTGTCGCTCCTGATGCCGGACCAGGATCTGCCCCCGGGCTCCCGGGTCAAGTAGCCTCCCCCAATCTCCCTCGCCCCCGCAGGGGGAGGGGGTAGGGGTGAGGGGGGGTCTCTTCGTCATCGTGCTCGCCGTGATCCCGTCGTGGCTCGGGCGGTCGTGGCTCGGGCGCTGGGGCGTCTCCCTGGCCTCGCTCCTCCTGGGGCTTGCCACGCTCCTCGTCTTCCGGCGCGGCCTGCCGCACGTGGGCTGGATCGTCGGCTACCTGCTCCTCCTCTGCGTCCTCATCGCCGTGGTCGCCGAGGTGCGGGTCTCGGCCGAGACCCGCCGCCGCCAGCTCGCGCTGGAGGCGCTCGAGTACACGATCCAGACGCTCTGCCACAACCTGCTCCTTTTCGTCCTGCCGGCCTACTATGCCAGCGCCACGCTCACCTCGGCCAACGGCGCGTTCCTGGCGGCCGTGGCCGCGGGGGCGCTGCTGACGGCGGTGGACCCGTGGTACCGCGCCTGCGTGGCGCCGCGCGCGTGGGCGAAGCACGCGCTGCTGGGCCTGGCGGTCTTCGCCGCGCTCAACGTGGCGCTGCCGCTGGTGCGCGTCCGCCCCATCCTGGCCCTCGAGGGCGCCGCCGCCTTGGCGGCCCTGGCGCTGGCGCCGGTGTTCCGGCGGGGCGGCGAGATTCCGTGGCGGCGCGCGCATGCCCGCGCCGCGGCGCTGGCGGTGGTGGCGCTCCTGGCGGCGTGGGCCGGGCGCGCGCTGGTGCCGCCGGCCCCGCTCTTCCTGGCACGCGCGGCGATGGCCCGCGAGGTGTCGCGGCTCGAGCCCGTGGACGAGCGGCGGGGCCCGGTGCCGGCAGCCACCGTCGCGGACTGGGGCGGCGTCGCGGCCTACACGGCCGTGCATGCCCCGGCCGGGCTCAGCCAGGCCATCGAGCACGTGTGGAGGCGCGATGGACAGGTGGTGGCGCGCATCCCGCTGTCGCCGGTGCAGGGCGGCCGCGCCGAGGGCTTCAGGACATGGTCGCGGCGGACGGACCTCACGCCGCCGCTCGCTGGCCGCTACACGGTGGACGTCATCACGGCCTCGGGCCAGCTCATCGGCCGCCTCCGCTTCACCGTCACGCCATGAGTCGGGGTCAGGTCTTGCATTCCGACATCGGAGGGGTGCGGGCTTGCATTGGGATACGGGTCGGGTCACTGGCCATCGTGTGCCGCTCGGAGCGCAACAGCAGTGGGACCAGGGCTCCGTGTGGGATTGCAAGACCTGACCCCTCGCGCGCTATGATGGATAGCCCATGGCGCTCGTGGACACGCACGCTCACCTGCACTTCCCCGAGTTCGCGCAAGACCTGGACGCGGTCCTGGCCCGGGCCCGCGCGGCCGGCGTCCGGGCCATGGTCAGCATCGGGACCGATCGCGACACCAACCCTGCGGTGGTGGCGCTGGCCGCGCGGGAGCCGGACGTGTACGCCACGGTGGGCATCCACCCCCACGACGCTGGCGAGGCCACCGAGGCCGACTTCGACGCGCTGGAGCGTCTCGCGCGGGAATCCGCCAAGGTGGTGGCGCTCGGCGAGATGGGGCTGGACTTCTTCCGCGATCTCTCGCCCCGCGACGCGCAGGAGCGCGTGTTCCGCAGGCAGATCGCGCTCGCCCGGCGGCTGGGCAAGCCCGTGGTCGTCCACTGCCGGGAGGCCCACGCCGAGGTGCTGGCGATCCTGGCCGAGGAGCGCGCGGGCGACATCGGCGGCGTGATGCACTGCTTCTCGGGCGACGTGGCGATCGCCAGGCGCTGCCTCGACCTGGGCCTGCTGATCTCGCTGGCCGGCCCCGTGACCTACAAGAACGCGCGCGCCCTGCCGGAGGTCGCCCGCTTCGTGCCGGAGGACGGGCTCGTGGTGGAGACCGACTGCCCGTACCTGCCGCCGCACCCGCACCGCGGCCGGCGGAACGAGCCGGCCTGGGTCGCGCTCACCGCCGAGCACATCGCCCGGCTCCGGGGCGCCGACCCCGCAGCCCTGGGCGAGGCGCTCACGCAGAATGCCGCACGGCTGTACCACCTCTCACTCTCCTAGGGGGTCTCATCATGGCGTACGCCGACGTGCTGTACGAGGTGAAGAGCAACATCGCCTGGCTCACCATCAACCGGCCCGACAAGGGCAACACCTTCCGGCGGCAGACGGTGATCGAGCTGATCCAGGCGCTCAACGAGGCGCGTCACGACACGCAGGTGCGCGTCGTGGTCCTGACGGGCGCCGGCGACCGCTTCTTCTGCATCGGCGGCGAGAAGGAGCCCAACGACGGCAGGCTCCACTACCACAACGTGCCGCCCGTGGTGGACCTCTACACCCTCATCGACATGATGCCGGTGCCGGTGATCGCCATGGTCAATGGCTTCGCGGTGGGCGGCGGCAACGTGCTCGCGAACATGTGCGACCTCACGGTGGCCAGCGAGCAGGCGAGCTTCCGCCAGGTGGGCCCCATGATGGGCTCCTACGACGCGGGCTTCGGCACCTGGTACCTGGAGGACGCCGTGGGGCGCAAGCGGGCCCGGGAGATCTGGTACCTGAACAGGAAGTACAGCGCGAAGGAGGCGCAGGTGCTGGGCCTGGTCAACGAGGTGGTGCCGCACGCCGAGTTGCGGTCCCGCACCGAGGCGCTGTGCGAGGAGCTGAAGCAGCGCGGGCCGCAGGCGCTGGCCGCGCTCAAGGCCGCCTTCCACGCCCGCCACAACGGCGTCACGGGCCTGAGCCGCATGACCATCGACCACCTCGTGGCGAACTACTACCACACGGACGAAGCGAAGGAGATGGGGCGCGCCTTCAACGCCAAGGACAAGCCCAACCCCGACACGTTCTACCGCTGACGCGCGTCCGGGCTGCCTCGTCACGCGATGCGCCCGCTCTGAACGGGCCACGAGATGGCGGTGTCCGGCTCCGGCGACACGCAGAAGCCACGGTTCCGGGGAGAGTGCCCCCTCCCCCGCCGCGCGCGCCCGCCCTTCTCGTTTGCACCACGTCCGCGGATCGGCCGTGACGAGGGTGCGAGGTCCAGGCAGCGCCCCCGCCTGCCGGGCCCCGGCGTAACGGTAATCCGCAGGAGTCCTTAGAGCTTGCCGAGGGCGCGGAGGACGTCGCCCGGCGTGATGGGCTGAGCGGTGAGCCGAGCGCCGAAGGGGGCGAGGGCGTCGTTGACGGCATTGAGCACCGCCCCGGGCGCCCCCGCCGTGCCGGCCTCGCCGGCTCCCTTGAAGCCGCCCTCGGCGTAGGCCGTCGGCGTCTCCACGTGGCCCACCACGATGTCGGGGATCTCGGGGGCCATGGGGACGAGGTAGTCCATCAGGGTGCCGGTGAGGAGCTGCCCCTGGTCGTCGTACACGCAGTGCTCCCAGAGCGCGGCGCCGATGCCCTGGACGATGGCGCCGCGCAGCTGCTCGTCCACCAGCCGCGGGTTGATGATGCGGCCGCAGTCCTCCACCACCCAGTGCTTGAGGAGGCGCACGAAGCCCGTCTCCACGTCCACCTCGACGTGGGAGAGCTGGATCCCGTTGGTGAAGGCGAAGCCCTGGTGGCGCGGCACGTAGTGCCGGGTCACGGTGAGCTCGGACTGGAAGTCCTTGGGCAGGGTGTCGGGCCGGAAGTAGGCGATGCGCCCCAGCTCGGCCAGCGGCAGGCGCACCTCGCCCGTGTCGGCGTCCACAACGGCCCCGCGGCGCACGTCGAGATCCATGGGCTCCCCGCCCAGGATGGCGGCGGCCACCTTGAGGATGTTCTCCTTGAGCGCCTTGCCGGACTGCAGTGCCGCTTCCCCGCCGATGCCGGCTCCCCGGGAGGCCCAGGTCCCGCCGCCATAGGGGGTGACCATGGTGTCGCCGGTGAGGACGCGCACGTGCTCCATGGGGACCCCTACAGCCGTCGCGACCACCTGGGCGATCATCGTGTCGGTGCCCTGCCCCTGCTCGGTGACGCCCGTCATGCAGGTCACGGTCCCCGAGGGCTCCAGCCTGATGGTGCAGCCGTCCTGGGAGGAGATCCTGGCGCCGCCGACGCCATAGAAGGCCGGCCCCGGGGTGGTGAGCTCCACGAAGCCGCAGAGGCCGAGCCCGCGGTAGATCCCCCGCGCCCGCAGTAGGTCGCGCTCGGCGCAGAGCCGCCTATAGTCGGCCAGCTCCAGGAGCTTGTCCAGGCACTCCTCGAGGGAGAGCCGCTCGAAGAAGTACCCCGTCTGCGTCGTGTGGGGGTACATGTCCTGGGTCACGAGATTCCGCCGCCTCACCTCCACGGGGTCGAGCGAGAGCTCGCGGGCCACGCGATCCACCATCCCCTCCATGATCGCGAAGGCGACGGGGTGGCCCACGGCGCGGTACTGGCACATGGGGGTCTTGTTCTGCAGCACCACGCTGAGCCGGGCCGCGTAGTGGCGGAAGCGGTAGAGCGACGGCGTGAGCCGCACCGTCTGGTTGCCCTCGACGGCGCTGGTGCGCGGGTACACGGAGTAGGGGCCGATGCCCGTGAGATCGTCCACGCGCATGCCCAGGATGGTGCCGTCGCGCTTCACGGCGATCTCGGCCCGCACCCGATGGTCGCGCGCGTGGATGTCGCTCACGAAGGACTCCACCCGGTCGGCGGTGAACTTCACGGGGCGCCCCAGCAGGACGGCCAGCGCGCAGGCGGCGACCTCGTCGGGATAGATGTGGACCTTGAGCCCGAAGCTCCCGCCCACGTCCCGGCAGATCACCCGCACGTGGTGCTCGGGCAGGCGCAGGTGCCGCGCCAGGATGTCCTGCATCATGTGGGGCGCCTGGAAGGAGTGATAGACCGTCAGCTGCTGCTCCGTCGGGTCGAAGTCGGCGAGGATGGTCCGGGGCTCGAGCGTCACGGCCGTGTGCCGGCCCATGCGGAAGGTGTCGGCGTAGACGCAGTCGGCCTCACGGAAGGCCTCCTCCACGTCACCGGCCTTGAGCTCGAGGCTGAAGACGAGGTTGTCGCCCAGCTCGGGGTGGATGAGGGGCGTGGCCGGGTCCAGCGCCGTTTCCGGGTCCGTCACGGCGGGCAGGGGCTCCCACTCGACGGCCACGCGCGCGACGCCGTCCTCGGCGATGGCGCGGCTCTCGGCGACCACCGCCACCACGGGCTCGCCCTGCCACGAGGCCTTCCCGATGGCGAGCGCGCGCTGCGTCGCCGACTTCATGCCCTGGAAGTGCGCGAGGGTGCCCACCCAGCCGTCGCACACCCGCGCCAGCTCCTCGCCGGTCACGACGGCGATGACCCCCGGCAGCGCGCGCGCGGCGGCGGCGTCGATGGCGCCGATGCGGGCATGCGCATGCGGGCTCCGCGCGAAGGCCACATGCGTCATGCGCGGCAGTGTCACGTCGTCGGTGAAGACGCCGCGCCCGGCCAGGAGCCGCGCGGTCTGGGGACGGATGACGCTCCGGCCGATATAGCTCTCCCCCTCGGTGATGCGGGCAGGCTCCGCGCTCATGGCTGTCCCTTCCCCCGGTCGCCCCCCGCTCTCAGGACGGCCTGGACGATGGCGTGATAGCCGGTGCACCGGCAGTAGTTCCCCGACAGGCCCTCGCGGATCTCGACATCATCGGCCCGCGGGTTCCGGCGCAGGATCTCCTGCGCCGTGAGGAGCATCCCCGGGGTGCAGAACCCGCATTGCAGCGCATTCTCCTCGGCGAAGGCGCGCTGGAGATCGCCGAGCTCCCCGCTCGCCGCGATCCCCTCGATGGTGTCCACGCGGCTGCCGTCGGCCTGGACGGCGAGCATGAGGCAACCGCGGACCGGCGTCCCGTCGACCCGCACGGTGCAGGCGCCGCAGGCGCCGTGCTCGCAGCCCAGATGCGAGCCCGTCAGTTCCAGCTCGTAGCGCAGGAAGTCCGCGAGGCTCTGCCGGGGCTCCACCCGGCGCCGCACCGGGAGCCCGTTGACGGTCAATGCGATCTCGACCGAGAAGTCCATGTCAGCGCTCCATGAGGCCGCGGAGACCGCGGGCGAGGAGGACGCGGGCCAGCTGGCGCCGGAGCGCGGCCGAGGCATGCACATCCGCGGGCGGGTCCAGGTCGGCATCGAGGGCCCGGCTCGCCTCGGCGATG
>Ga0154441_1207_pt6 | contig 23885 bp, 22 predicted proteins | sample RifGroC2_FD_115945 | JGI IMG/M metagenome (GOLD analysis project Ga0154441, IMG submission 115945) | Candidatus Rokubacteria bacterium GWC2_70_16 | reverse complement strand
ATACGCCGCCTGCCGTTCCACCACCACGTCGACCACCGCGGGCCGGCCTGACGCAAGCGCGTCCTCCAGCGCCGGCCGGAGGGCGTCGGGCTCGGTGACCCGCCGGCCCGCGGCGCCGCAGGCGCGGGCCAGCGCGGCGAAGTCCAGGGCATAGGGCTCGCCCGTGTCCGCCCGGACAAAGTCGCCCCCTGCGCCGCGGCCGAAGTGCTGGCGCTGCAGGTCGGCGATGGCGCCGTAGGCGGTGTTGTTGAAGACGACCCAGACGACGCGCACATCGTGCTCCACCGCCGTCACCAGGGCCGAGAGCACCGAGCTCAGCCCGCCGTCGCCCGTCAGCGAGACAACCGGCGTCTCCGGCCTGGCCACGCGGGCCCCCAGGGCGGCGGCGGCGGCGAAGCCCATGGTGCCGTAGCCCGAGGCGACGAAGACGGTTTGCGGCCGCTCCACGAGATACTGCTGCGAGACGCCGTTCTTCCCCCAGCCCACGTCCCCGACGATGATTCCCTCGGCCGGCAGCACCGAGCGGACCGTGGCCAGGACGCGCTCGGGTCGGATGGGCCTGGCTGCGGAGGTCTGCAGCAGGGCCAGGCGCGCGAGCCAGGCGGCCTTGTCCCGCGCCACGGCGGCGATGCGCGGGCTCCCGCGCCAGGCGCGGGGCGGGACGAGATCGGCCACCGCGGCGCGCAGGTCCTCGAGCACGGCGCGCGCATCCCCGACGATGCCGATCTCCAGCGGATAGATCTTCCCCAGCTGTTGCGCGTCCAGGTCCACGTGAACGAGGCGCGTCGGCGGGATGCTGAAGGTGAAGCCGGGCGTCCAGGAGCTCGAGTCCTGCTCGGGGAACTGCGTGCCCAGCGCCAGGAGCACATCCGCGCCCGCGGCGGCGGCATTGGCCACGGGGGTGCCCGCCCGTCCGGTGGTGCCGGCCGCGAGGGGGTGCGACTCGGGGATGGCGCCCTTGCCGGCCATGGTCGTGGTCACGACGGCGCCGAGATGCTCGGCCAGGGCGCGAAGCGGCGCGGCGGCCTCGGCGAGGATGACCCCGCCGCCGGCGTGGAGGACAGGCCGCTCGGCCTCCACGAGCAGGCGGGCCGCGCGGGCGATCTCGACGGCGTCGCCCCGTGGGCGGACGCCGGTGGGCCGGTGGGCCGCGAGGTCGGGGGGCGCGAGCTCGCCCCGCCGGGACAGGAGATCCATGGGCACGCTCACGAGGACTGGGCCGGGCCGCCCCGTCGTGGCCAGAGTGAAGGCCTTGCCGAGGACGCGCGGGAGCGCCTCCAGGGCATGCACCCGCCACGCCCGCTTGACCAGCGGGCGGAACGTCTCCCCCTGCGAGGCATCCGCGTGGAGGCTGATCTCCTGGAAGGCGTCGCGCCCCTCGTGGCGGAGGGCGACATCGCCGGCGATCACCACCACGGCCGAGCAGTCGCTGGCGGCATCCCCGATGCCGGTGAGCGCATTCGTGAGGCCCGGGCCATTGTGCACGAGGATGACGCCCGGGCGATGGACGGCCCGGAAGTAGCCGTCGGCGGCATGCGCCGCCACCTGCTCGTGACGCACCGACAGGTAGCGGATCTTGGTGTCCAGGAGGCCATCGATGGCGGCCACGTTGGAGTGGCCGGAGGCGCCCCAGATCTCGCGCACGCCGAGGTTCTCGAGACAGCGCCCGAGCAGCTGCCCGCCTGTCAGCATGAAGAGGCTCCTTCTCGCGGGCCCTTGCCGGGTGGCGCCCCATACCTCCCGGCAGTCGGGACCGGCACTGCCGGATCGCGCACCAGCCGGACGTCCACCGCCACGGCGCCACAGCCCTCGGGCCCCACCACCACGGGGTTCAGGTCAAGCTCGCGGAGCCCGCCGTCGGCCTCGCCGAGCGCCACCACGCGGGCCACCAGTTCCACGAGCGCCTCCATGTCCAGCGGGGGCCGGCCCCGGTAGCCCGCCAGGAGGGGCGCGGCCTTGAGCGCGCCCAGCATGCGGCGGATCTCCTCGCGGTCCACCGGCAGCACCCGCAAAACGACATCGCGGAGGAGCTCCACCCAGATGCCGCCCAGCCCCAGCAGGAGCACCGGGCCGAAGAGCGCGTCCCGGGAGAGCCCGACGATGAACTCCGCCTCGCCGCGGATCTCCTCGGCGACCACGACGCCCTCGATGGTCGCCTGGGGCGCGGCCCTCCGCGCATTGCCGAGCACCCCGGCGTAGCCCTCTCTCAGCTGCTCGGGGCCCGTGATGCCGACCAGGACGGCCCCGGCCTCGGTCTTGTGGAGGATCTGCGGCGACTGCACCTTGAGCACCACCGGGTAGGCCATGGAGCGGGCGGCCTCCAGCGCCTCCTCCACGCTGCGGGTCAGGACCATCCGTGGAAGGCGCAACCCCCAGGCCGCCAGCATGTCCCGGCCCTCGGTCTCGGACAGCGCCGTGCCGCGGCCGGCCGGGCCCGGCTGTCCCGCATGCGCAAGCCGCGCGGGGTCAGCCGCGCCGGCGCAGCGGGCGCGCCGGCGGGCCGCATCTTCCATCGTCTTCGCCAGGCCCGCGATGGCCAGGTTGAGGGAAGGGAAGACCGGAACGCCCCGGTCCTGCGCCAGCCGCTGGGCGCGGCGGCGCAGCGCCTCGCCGTGAGCATCGGGTGTGGCGCGCAGTGACAGGAGCAGGGGAGCCCGACCCCGGCACGCCGTGAGGGCCGCGGTGACGATATCCTCCACGAAGGTTTCGGGGTCCGGATAGGCCCGGAACGGGGTGAGGTTGAGGTGGACGATCAGCGGCGCCGGCTCCGGTCGGCCGGTCAGCGCCTCGATGGCCTGGGCCAGCAGCCGGCCGCGACTGCGCCAGAGGATGCTGGCGGGCACATCGGTGGGATTGCCCAGCGTGGCGCCGGGCGGCAGCCCGGCGGCGCGCAGCCTCGCCAGGGTCTCGGCCGGTGCCGGCGCCAGCCGGAGCCCGAGGCGGTCGCAGAGATCCGAGGCGACGACGGTGGCCCCGCCTCCATTGCCCACCAGGATCACCTCTCGCCTGTCCCCCAGCAAAGGCCCGATGGGCAGCGCGGCGAGCACGGCCAGCAATTCCTCGGCCGAGTCCACGGACACGGCGCCTCCCTGACGGAATACCGCCTGCCACACGCCCTCGTGCCCCGCCAGGGCGCCGGTGTGGGAGGCGACGGTGCGGGCGCCCTGCTCCCCGCGTCCGCCCTTGAGGATGACCACGGGCTTTCGCGCGGTGGCCGCCGCCAGCGCCTGACGGAAGCGCGCGCCGTCCCTGACGCTCTCGAGGTAGATGCCGATGCGGCCGGTCTTCGAGTCCTCGCGGAAATGGTCGAGGAAGTCCGGGATGTCCAGGTCGATGCAATTGCCCACCGAGACGACAGCGCGGAAGCGGAGCCCCGCCGCCGCGCCCTGGGACAGCAGGTCCACGGACAGGCCCCCGCTCTGGGAGATGATGGTCACCTCGCCCGGCTCTTCGGGGACATCGGGCATGAAGGTGAGCCGGCTCTCGGGGCAGTACGTGCCGAGGCAATTGGGCCCGACGATGCGCAGGCCGCCGGCCCGGGCCCGCGCCACCAGCGCCTGCTCCAGCTGCCGGCCCCGGGGGCCGGTCTCGCCGAAGCCCCCGGAGTAGACCTGGGCGACGCGCACCCCCTTGGCGATGCAGTCTTCGAGGACAGTCGCCACCTGCTCGGCGGGGACGGTGATGATGGCGCGGTCCACCGGGCCGGGGATGTCCAGGACTCGGGGATAGGTCGTGAGCCCCAGGATCTGCGTCTCCCGGGGATTCACCGGGTAGAGGGTGGCCCGGGCGCCGAAGGCGACCAGCGCCTGCAGGGCGCGGCCGCCCAGCTTGTCCAGGCTGGACGAGGCGCCGATGACGGCGATGGCGCGCGGGGAGAGCAGCGGCGCCAGCGTCATGGGCGACGGCCGGTCATGGCGTCCACCCCCAGCGGCCGAGCTCCGCGAGGTCCTGCGCCAGGCGCGGGTCGGGATCCTCGCCGTCCACCAGCTCGTAGATCGTCACGCCCGTGAAGGGCAAGCCCCGGAGCGCGTTGGCATAGCGCCCGAAGTCCACCTCGCCGCGCCCGATGCTCGTGTGGGCCCACCGGTGGCGCCAGGTGTCGCTGACATGCGCGATGAGCAGGTGGCGGCCGATCCGCTCGACGCCGGCGGCCGGGTCCTCGTTCATGAAGGCATTGGCGCAGTCGAAGGCGATCCCCAGCTGCGCATCGGCGAGCCGCTCGACCAGCGCCGCGAGATCGGCGCTCGTCTGCATGAACCCGTACGGGGAGTTCTCGAGGGCGACCCTGACGCCGAGGGGCGCGGCGCGCGTGAGCAGGCGCTCGAGCTGGCCCTCGAGGACCGCCACGGCCTCGGCCTCCGGCGTCGGGATGAGGGCATTCCGCCGCCCCGGGATCACCACCAGGAGGGGGCTCTCGAGATCGTGGGCGAGCTCCATGTTCGCCAGGAGCTGGCGCAGCGTGAGGTCCCGGATCTCCGTGTTGGTGCTGATGAGGTTCAGATCCGTGAAGCTCGGGTTCACCGACACGCACCGGGCGCCCAGCCCGCGGAAGAGCTGCCCGAGCCGCCGCCGCTCGAAGAGGCCGTAGCCGGGGGTGTAGAGGTGCGGGGGCACCGGGGTGAGCTCGATCCTGCTGAACCCCGCCTGCGCGAGGGCGCGGAGGCTGTCCTCGAGGGACCTGAGATACAGGTAGCCGTATGTGGCCCCGCCGAGCGCCAATGCGGTCATGCGGCGATCTCCTTCATGTCGGGCCGGGGCGCGACGGCGACAGGGGGTGATGGGAGCGCCCCGCGCGGGCCGCCTCGACGCAGCGGGACAGGCCGGTCTCCAGGCTGACCTGCGGCGCATAGCCGAGGTCCTGGCGCGCGCGCGAGATGTCCAGCCCGCCCTTCTGCGGCATCGGCAGGCCGGGGCCGGTCTCGAGGAGCCCGGGCCCGAGGGTGACCCGGGCGGCCGGCAGCAGCCGCTGCAGGATGGCCGCGACCTCGCGGATCGGCTGAGAGAGGCCGCTGGCGATGTTGTAGACGCGATGCCCGGGGCGCGGGTGCTCGATGAGCAGCCTGAATCCGTCCACCAGATCGTCCACGTAGGTGTAGTCCACGAGATGCTCGGCGCCGGACCGGAAGAGGCTCTCGCGGCCCTCGAGGGCATCTGCGATGATCTTCGTCTCGAGGCGCAACCGCGGGAAGCCGGGCCCGTACACCCAGGAGGTCCGGGCCACGTAGCCGTCCAGGCGATGGTGGCGGTGGTAGAAGTCCACGTACCACTCGGCCGCGGCCTTGGTGATCGCGTAGGGGTTGAGCGGGCTCATGGGATCGTCCTCGGGCACCGGATCGTGGCGGAACTGCCCGTACACCTCCTCGGTGCTGACGAAGATGAGTCGGCCCACCCCGGCCGCAAGGCAGGCCTCGAGGACATGGATGGTGCCGTCGAGGTTGAGACGCGCGGTGAGGAGCGGCTCCTCCAGGGACAGGGTGGGACCGACGAGCGCTGCGGCGTGGACGACGACACGGGGCGAGAAGGCCTCGATCGCGCTCCGGACGGCCGCCGCGTCCAGGAGGTCTCCGGTGATGCGCCGCACCGGAGGGCTCGCTCCGCCGGCGGCGCCCTGCGGCCAGGCGTCGGCCTTGTCGAAGGCCGTCACCGTGTGCCCGCCCTCGATCAGCCGCCGGGCGAGGTGGCGGCCGACGAACCCGCCCCCGCCGGTGACCAGGATCTCCATGGGTGCTCCTTTCCGCGCGCCGGGCCCTAGCCCGGCACCTCGACCTCGCCCGACTCGATCCGGGTCACCAGGGAGCGCGCAAACCCCTCCATCATTCGCGGCAGGGCCGGCCTGAGGAGCGCGTTGATCATGGGGGCCATGGCGCCCCCGGCCCGGACATCGAGGACGAAGGTGAGCTCGGCGCGGCCCGGGCCGAGCGGCCGCGTGAGGAAGGCGCCTTCCGCCTGCACCTTCTCGGTGAGGCCCTTGACCGTGAAGCGGGCGCCCTCGCTTCCGTCCCCGACGATGACGCCCACCTCCACTTCCACGAGCCGCGCGAACATCCCCAGGTCGCCCTTGATCGTCCAGACGGAGCGCCCGTCCGGCGCGAGCCGGTGGCCCTGGTAGCCGGGGAAGAGATCGGCCCAGTTGGCATAGTCGTTGACGAAGGCCCAGACGTGGGCGGGCTCGGCAGCGACCGGGAGGGTGACCGTGTAGGCGGGCATGATCAGGCCGGCTCGGCCCCGGCCGAGTCGCCCGCGATGTAGCCGAAGGTCATGCTGGGGCCGAGCATGCCGCCGGCTCCGGGGTAGCCCATGCCCATGCTGTGGGCCGCGGCGTTGCCGCAGGCGTAGAGCCGCGGGATGGGATGCCCCTGGGCGTCCTGGACTCGTCCCGCCGCATCGCAGAGGAGGCCCCCCTTGGTGCCGCCGGAGCCGGGGAGGATCTCCACCGCGAAGTACGGCGGCGTGTCCAGAGGGCCGAGGCTCGGATTCGGCTCATGCCCGGCGTCTCCATAGTAGCGGTCATGCGCGCTCTGGCCCCGGCGGAAATCCGGATCCACGCCCCGGACGGCGTGACCGTTGAAGCGCGCGATGGTGGCGCGGAGCCCGGCGGGGTCGATCCCGGCCGCTGCGGCCAGCTCGTCGAGCCCGGGCCCCGTCTTGAACCACGCCGGCGGCGCATCGCTCGGCAGCGCGGTCGCGACGTTGTAGCGGCTCCGGAAGCGCTCATCGAAGACGAGATGCGCGGGGAGGTTGGGGTGGTCATAGGCGGCGGGATCGAAGTCGTGGAAGCGCCGGATGATGTCGTTGTAGTTCATGGCCTCGTTGACGAAGCGACGCCCCTGCCGGTTGACGATGATGGAGCCGGGCTTGCACCGCTCGTCCACGATCAGCCGCGCCACCGGATGGCCGTCGTACTCCTCGCCGGGGATCCGGATCACCGGGAACCAGGCCGCCTCGTTCATGTTGCCGAGCGCCGCGCCGACGGCCATCGCCATCAGGATGCCCTCCCCGGTATTCGAGGGCGGGGTCGCCGAGGCCAGCTCCGGGCCCCGCAGGAAGTGCCGCTTCATGTGCGCGTGCCACTCGAACCCCCCGCTGGCGACGATCACGGCCCGGGCGGCCGTGAACAGGACCTCGGTGCCGTCCCGCGCCGTCGCCGTGACGGCGCTGACGCCGCGGGGGCCGCGCGAGAGCGCCGCGGCGGCGGTGTCGAGGACGATCTCCACGCCCGCCTCCAGGCAAGCCTTGAGCAGCCCGCCCACGAGCGCCCCCCCGAGGGTGAGGATTCCGGCATCCAGGCGCCGGGCGATGAGCTCCCAGTCGAAGTCCTCGGGCGACACCCACCGGTGGCGCTCCGAGTAGGTGAGGGGAGGGTAATGCGGGCCGCGGCGCACCCGGTCCCGGTAGGCGCCCAGCACGGCGGCGTCGAAGGGCTCGTGGTCCAGCGTGCGGCCGGCGGGCTTGCCCCCCTCCCATTCCGGGTGGTAGTCGGGGCGCGCGAGCGGCGTGAGACGGATCGGCGTGCGCGCCTCGAGGTACCGGGCCATCTCCGGGGCGCGGTCCACGAAGGTCTGGAGCAGGTCCTCGGTGGACTGTCCTCCCGCCACGCGGCGGAGATAGCGCAGGGCCTCGTCGCGGGAGTCGAGGATGCCCAGCTCCCGCATGTGATGGTTGCCGGGGACCCACAGCATCCCGCCCGACACCGCCGTCGTCCCGCCGATCCTGTCGGTCTTCTCGAGAACGGCCACGCGGCGGCCGCGGTCCCGCGCGCGCAGCGCGGCCACCAGGCCGGGGCCGCCTGAGCCGATCACGATGACGTCGTAGGCCCCCGGCTCGCTCATGGGTGACCTCCCGCGGGCCTCAGCCCCGCCCGGTGGCCGGCCGGGCGCCGGGCGGGACGAAGGTCGGCCGGGCGGGGGGCAGCGGGGGCAGCTCCCAGCCGCCGGTGGCCCGGGGCCGGACGTCCCGGTCCACCATGACCTCCAGCACGGTGGGCCGGCCCGAGCCGAGAGCCATCTCGAGCGCGCCGCCCAGGTCGCCGGGCTTCTCGATGCGCAGACCCTGGGCCCCGAAGGCGCGCGCCAGCGCCGCGAAGTCCGGCGAGTAGAGGTCCCCGGTGGCCTCGCGCGCGAAGCTCGTCGCGATCTCGCGGCCGCCGAAGAAGCCGAGCTGCAGGTCGCGGATCGAGACATAGCCCTGGTTGTTCCAGATGATCCAGACGGCCGGCAGATCGTACTCCACCGCCGTGGCCAGGATATGGGGGGCCATGAGGAAGCCGCCGTCGCCGCAGACGCAGACGCAAGGCCGCGTCGGGGCCGCCAGCCGGGCGCCCAGCACCCCGCAGACGGCGAAGCCCATGCCGCCGAAGCCCCAGGACTGCAGCAGCATGCCCGGGCGGCGCACCTCGAACTCCTGCACCAGCCAGTTGTGGTGGACGCCGACATCCGCGAGGACGATGGCGTCATCGGGCAGGGCTCGGCGCAGCTCGAGGACGAGCCGCTCCGGTCGGATCGGGACGGCGTCCGAGGCGCGGTCCGCCCGGCGCGCCTCCTCCCACGCGGCGCGCCACCCCGCGAGCTCGGCGTCCCGGGCCGCGGAGGCACCCCCCGCGCCGGGCGCTCCCGGCAGGAGGGCCAGCATTTGCCCGAGCACCTGCCGCGCATCCCCGATGATCCCCACCGTCGCGGGGTAGTTGCGCCCGAGCTCGCCGGGGTCGCGGTCCACGTGGATCAGCCGCGTGGGCGGGATCTCGTAGGAGACCCCGGGCAGCCAGGCGCTGCTCGCCCTGTCGTCGAAGCGCGTCCCCAGCGCGAGGAGAACGTCGCAGGAGCGCCCCGCCTGATTCGCCATGTAGGTCCCGTTCCGCCCCACGGGACCCAGCGCCAGGGGGTGGCGCTCGTCGAGGGCGCCCTTGGCCATGGGGCTCGTGATCACGGGGGCCCGGAGGCGCTCGGCCAGCCGGCGCAATTCCTCCTGCGCGCCAGCCGCGATCACGCCGTTGCCGGCCAGGATCACGGGCCGCGTGGCGGAGGCGAGGAGCGCCACCGCCTCGGCCACCGCTGCCGGGTTGCCCGCCGCGTCGCCGTGAAGGCCCCGGCGCCAGGCGCTCGGATCCGGCACCTCCACGTCGGCCTCCTCGACGAAGACGTTCAGGGGGACGTCCAGGTTGACCGGCCCCGGACGGCCGGAGAGCATCTCGCGGAAGGCGTCCCGTACCGCTGTCGGCAGCATGTCGGCGCGGGTGGGCTGATAGGCCCGCTTGACGTAGGGGCGGAGCACGCTCGGGAAGTCCGCCTGGTAATGCCGGTAGGTCTCCTGGAACGCGCCGCGGTTGAACTGCTGGGTCGGCACGTTGCCCGTCACGACGAAGATGGCCGAGGAGTCGAGCATGGCGCAGGCGACGGCCATCGGGAGGTTGGCCGAGCCCGGCCCGCAGGAGGTGAACGTGGCAAGCGGCGTCCCGGCCACCCGGTAATAGGCATCCGCGATGTGGCCGGCGGCCTGCTCGTGATGCACCGAGATCGTCTTGATGGCGGCCTGGTGGCGGTGGAGCGCGTCGAGCAGCCCGATGTTGCCGTGCCCGCACACGCCCACGGCGTAGGGCACGCCCTCGCGGGCCAGGTACTCGACGATGATGTCAGCCCCTCGGTACATTGTCATGGCGGTCTCCCGGCGAGCCACGCGGGGCGGTGTCGCCGCCCCGGCCCGAGCGGCATGGCTCGCCCGCGTCAGGTCGTCTCCTCTCGGGCGCTCGCGCTCCGCAAGCGCTCCGTGATGCTGGGCACATCCCGCAGGATGCTGCTCGTGAAGCGCCGCACGATGGGGCCGGCCCGCTCGGTCTCGGCGCGGGCCGCCAGCCACCCGGCATCGGCCGAGAACGCATCCCAGCATCGCTCGCGCTCGGCCAGGCTCTGCCACTGCAGGAGGTAGGTCAGCTGGTGGCTCGTGCCGATGACGGGCTCGGCGAAGAGCAGCGGCCGGAACCCGTGCTTCCGGAAGTAGCCCAGGGTGATGTTGGCGAAGCGGTCGGTGATGGCGCCCATCTTCCCGGGCAGGATATCGTAGACGCGAAGCTCGTACAGCATGCGTTCCTCCCCTCCCCGGAGTCGCCGGGGCCTATCGGAGCAGGAGTTGCGGCACGGACACCGAGAACCATGGCACGACGGTGAGCACCATCAGGCCCACGAACAGCACCACGAGGAACGGGAGCAGCGGCCGGGTCACCTCGCCGAGCGTCACCTGACCGATCGAGCAGGCGATGATGAGGCCGACGCCGGCGGGAGGGATGAACAGGCCGATGCCGGTGGCCGCGATCACCAGGATGCCGTAGTGGATGGGATCGATGCCGAGCGACTGCACCATCGGGAACAGGATGGGGACGAAGATGATCAGCGCGGGCAGGCCCTCCAGGATCGAGCCGATGAAGATGAAGATGAGGGCGTTCACGACCAGGAAGAACCAGGGCGCGGAGGAGACGGCGGTGATGCCGCGGGCCATGAGTTCCGGCAGGTGGTTGACGGCCATGAGGTAGGAGAACGTGGAGGCCGCCTCGATGAGCAGCATCACCGTCCCCGTGGCGATGCCCGTGTAGATCGCCAGGTCCATGAGCTTCCGGACCGTGAGCTCCCGGTAGACGAAGACCCCCACGAGGGCGCCGTAGAGGGCGGCCACGGCGGCGGCCTCCGTGGGGGAGAAGACGCCGCCGAAGATGCCGCCGAAGATGATGACGGGCATCGTGAGCGGGATGAGGGCACCCACGAGCCCGCGGACGACCTCGCGGGCGCGGGGCCGCGGCCCCGCGGGGAGGCCCATCTGCACCGCTTGCACCCACAGGAGCGCCATGATGAAGGCGGCCAGGACGATGGCGGGCAGGAAGCCCGCCAGGAAGAGGGTCCCGATCGACACGTTGATGATCGGCGCCAGGACCACCATGGGGATGCAGGGCGGAATGAGCATCCCCATGGCGGAGGCGGCCGAGATGATGGAGACGGAGTACGCGGGCTTGTAGTCGGCGCGCTTCATGGCGGGCAGCATCATGCTGCTCATGGCGGAGACATCCGCGACGGTGGAGCCGGAGATCCCCGAGAAGAACATCTCGCTCACCACGGTGATCATGCCGAGGGAGCCCCGCAGGTGCCCGACGAGCACGCGGGCCAGGGTCAGAAGACGCATGGCGATGCCGCCGGTGTCCATGTAGGCGCCGGTGAGGATGAAGAGCGGGATGGCGATGAGGATGAAGGAGTCGGCGCTGGCGGCCATGCGGTTGACGAGGATGATCGGGGGGGCCTGGGCCGTGATCGCGAGGGTCCCGAGCGAGGCCAGCCCCATCGCGAAGGCGACCGGCACCCTCGCGACGAGGAGCACCGCGAAGAGGCCGAGGAGGAGGAGGAGGTTGATCACGACCCGTGCCCCGTGCCGCCGGGGTCGGGCCTGCCAGCGACGAGCCCTTGCAGGCCGTAGAGGACGATGAGCGCCCCGGAGATGGGCACCACGGCGAACTGCGCGCCCACGCTCCATCCGGTGATGGTGAGCACCGAGTGGGCGACCTGCCGCTCGAAGCGGATGCCGTCCACGACGAGGTAGGCGCCGAAGCCCGTGACGAGGAGGGCGGCGAGGCGCCGCATGAGGCTATCCGCCGCCGGCGAGAGGCGGCGGCCCAGCAGGTCGATGCTGATATGGGCCCCCTTGGCGACGCCGAGGGCGGCGCCGAGGAAGGCCAGCCAGACGAAGAGGACCCGGGCAATCTCGTCGACCTCGGCCACGGGCAGGCCCAGGACGTAGCGCAGTGCCACCTCGGCGTTGACCAAGGCGGTCAGGAGCAGGACCAGCGTGCCGAGCACGTACTCCGGCACGCGCGCCGCGAGGCGAAGCATGCGCGTTCCTGTCACGGGGAGAGCCCCCCTGGCCGGGGCCGTACCGCGCCCGGGCCCGCTGGCTCACATCATTGCTGGGAGTCCAGGGCGCGCTGGATGACCCCGGCCGGGAGCTTGCCCTTGAACTCCTCGTAGACCGGCTGCGCGAGCTTCACCCAGCCCTGCATCTCGCTCGGCGTCGGGGTGTAGTCCACGAGACCCTGACGGGAGAGCTTCTGCTTGGCCGTGACCAGGTCCGCCTCGTCCTGCTTGCGGTTCGCCAGATCGGTCTCGCGTCCCGCCTCCAGCACCGCCTTCTGGATGTCGGCGGGGAGCCCGTTGAAGAAGTCGACGTTCATGAAGGCCGGCACGTAGATCGGCACGACGGGGATGTTCAGGCCGTACTTGACCGCGTCGTCGTGCTTGAAGTTGAGCACGGTCGTGTAGCCGAGGAAGTACCCGTCGGCGAGGCCCTGCTTGAGCGCGAGATAGGTCTCGCCCCAGTCGATGGGCGAGGGGTTGGCGCCGAAGGCCCGGACGTAGGCGACCTCGATCGGCGAGTTGGTCGTCCGGAGCTTCATGCCCTTGAGGTCGGCCGGAGACTTCACCTGCTTCTTGGTCGTCAGCAGGATCCGGTAGCCGTCGTACACCGCGAAGATGTACTTGAGCTTGGCCTGCTTCTCGGTCCCCTGCTTGAGCTCGGCGAAGACGGGGCCGTCGAGGAGCTTGTAGTAGCCCTCGCGGCCCTTGGTGAGGAACGGCAGGTCGAGGATCATCCAGGCCGGCTGGACCGCGGCGAAGTTGCTGCTCGAGATGATCGCCATCTCGGCGCCGCGGTTCTGGACCACCTCGATGGCCGCCCGCTGGACGCCGCCCAGCGAGCCGCTCCAGAAGATCTTCACGACGGCGCGGCCCTTGGTCTTCTCCGTGACGAGGGTGGCGAATCGCTTCTCCATGTCGGAGCGCGGCAGCCCGTCGGGGTTGTCCACCGAGAGGCGGATGACGATGGGCTCGGCGGCCTCGGCCGCCGGCAGAGGGGCGCCCGCAAGCCCGGCGGCGCAGAGCGCCACGAGGGCGAGGACCAGGGGTAGAACGCGCGAGGGCGTGCCGTTTGCGAGGAGTCGAGTCCGCATCGCTTCCTCCTTGGAGGTGGGTGGTGGATGGCCCTGCTGCCGGGGGCCGCTCCGGGGGGCGTCTCCGTCCGGGCGCGACATCGGCGGTCAGACGGAGGCGTCCGGGGAGGCCATGGCCCAGCCGAAGGTGTCGGAGACCTCCCGCGCGGTCTCCACGAGGAGCGGGGCGCGCTCGAGCACGCGCTCGAGCACGAACCGGGAGGCGGGCCCGCTGATGCCGAGGGCCGCGGTGACGCGCCCCTGGCTGCTCAGCAGCGGCGCCGACACGGCGTTCACGCCGTCGACGCGCTCGCCGCAGCTGATGGCATACCCCTGGGCCCGCGTGCGCCGGAGATCCTCCCTGAGCTGGGCGAGGTCCGTGAGGGTGCCGGGCGTGAGGGGGGCCAGGGTGAGGCGGCCCAGCACCTGGCCTGCCTCATCGCCGTCCATGAAGGCGAGGAAGATCTTGCCGCTGGCGCCGCAGTAGAGGGGCAGGAGCTTGCCGATCTCGACGCTGACCCGCATCTCCTGGAGGCTCTCGATCTGCTCGAGGTACATGCGGTGGTCCCCGACCCTGATCGTGAGGGTGACGGTCTCGCCGCACTTCTCCCACACCTGACGCATGATCGGCATCGCGAAGTCGCGAAGCCGGTACTGCTTCGCGCAGACATTCCCGAGGTAGAGGACCTTGGGGCCGAGCCGGTAGCGCAAGCTGGCGATGTCCCGGGCGATCATGTCCTGCCGGGCCAGGAGGGTGAGCAGGCGATGGACCGTGCTCTTGCGGAGCCCGAGCCGCTGGCCGATCTCGGTGATGGTCAGCGCCGGCTCCTTGCGGGAGAAGCACTCGAGGACGGCAATGGCCCGCTCCACGGCACTCGTGACGCTCCCCGGCATCAGCAGCCTCCGCTCCTGAAGGGCGTGGAAACCAGGTCCCGTGATCGGCCCCAAGATCCTGAGTCATGGACCCATGACGGAATCTGGTTCCACAAACAATCATGGCCGCCCCTCCTTTGTCAAGCCCCTCATCGCACCCCGCGCCATTGGAAGTGGTGAAGGGAGGGGCGAGGCCGAGCCGGACTCCTTCATCCTGGCATTCGAGTGATCAGGCTGCGGCGGCGCCCTGAACCCCCGGGGTCAGGTCTTGCAATCCGACATTTGCCTCCGGGATCAGGTCTTGCTTTCCGAGAGGGCTTGAAGGAACGGTGCTGGCCGCGGGCGCGCTCTCCGCGCGGGGGAGCTCGCCTGATGACGGCGCTGCGCGGTGCCCCATGATCCACGGCGCCGGCGACACCATCGAGCCGGGACGGCCGTCTCGGGGGAGGCACGCGGCACGGGGTCGGGCATGTTGGATTGCAAGACCTGACCCCGGTCAGGGGTGGCCCTCTACAGCGACGTCGAGGAGATAGGGGCGGTTCGCCTGGAAGGCGGCCTCCAGCGCGCCGCGGAAGTCGCTGCCCCGCGTCACGCGGACGGCGGGCACGCCCATGCCCCGCGCGATATCGGTGAAGCCGAGCGGCGGTCTTTCCAGGTCCATGTGCAGGTACGGGCCGTCGCTGCCGACGTCGAAGCGCTGGCGATAGGTGTCCATGTTGTGCTTGAGGATGCGGTACTCGCCGTTGTTGAGGATGACGAACACCACCGCGAGATCGTGATGGGCCGCCGTCCAGAGCGCCTGGATGCTGTACATGGCCGAGCCGTCCCCGGAGACGACGATCACCGGGCGATGCGGCTGGGCGAGCTTCACGCCGAGGCCGCCGGGCAGGGCCTGGCCGATGCCGCCCCCGCGGGCGCCCCAGTAATCGCCCGGCCGGGTGAACGGGATGCTCCGGGCCAGGTCGGGCCCCGCCGTCACGGCCTCGTCCACGACGATCGCCTCCGGCGGCAGCCCGGCGGCGAGCTCGGCCATGACGCGGGGCATGGAGAGGGGCTCGCGGTCCCAGCGCCGGGCGGCGCGGGCGCGCTGGCTTTCCGCTTCCTGTTCCTTGAGGGCACGCAGCGCGCTGTTGCGCCGCGCGGCCTCTGCCCGGTCGGGCGCCCCGGCGCGGCGCTCGACGGCGGCGCGCAGGGCGGAGAGGGCCGGGGCCGGGTGCGCGAGGAGACCGACCTGCACGGGGAAGTTATGGGCCAGCCGCTCGGGGGCATCGGCGATCTGGATCAGCGCCGCGCCGGCGGCGAAGGGCGAGCCCGGCGCGAACCACACCTCCTCGAAGCAGCGGCCGCCGACGAGCAACACGACATCGGCCCCGTCGAGCGCCCGGCGGATGGCGGCGGCATCGAAGCCGAGGCGCAGCCGGCAGTTCGGGTGGGAGGTGGGGAAGGTGATTCCCAGATGCATCCCCCCGTACCAGACGGCGGCGCCGAGGGCCTCGGCCAGCGCCAAGAGCTCGGCCTGCGCCCCGGCGCTCCCCGCGATGTCGCCGAGAACGATGGCGGGGCTCCGGCTGGCGCCGAGCAGCGCCGCGGCCTCCTCGACGCCTGCCGGGTCGGGCAGGCTCGCGCGGTAGAGGCCGCCGGGCGGGGTCGCGGCCTGCGCCGTCTCCTGCTCGAGGACGTCGATGGGCAGGGCCACGAACACCGGCCCCGCAGGCGGATCGCTGGCGACCTTGAAGGCGCGGCGCAGGAGAAGGGCCAGCTCGTCGGCCCGCTCGGCCTGCACGCTCCACTTGGTGAGGGGGGCTGCCATGGCCACGAGGTCATGGCCCAGCAGGGGCTCGCGCAGCCGCATGCGGGTGTCCTGCTGGCCGGCCGTCACCACCAGCGGAGCTCCCGCCTTCGCGGCGTCGTAGAGCATGCCGAGCGCATTGCCCAGCCCCGGCGCCACATGCAGGTTGACGAAGGCGGTGCGGCCGCTGGCATGCGCGTAATAGGCGGCGGCCCCGAGGGCGACCCCCTCGTGCAGGGCGACGATGTAGCGGAGCCGGGGATGGCCGGCCAGGCCGTCCATGAGCGGGCTCTCGGTCGTGCCCGGGTTGCCGAATATGTACTCGACTCCGTGCCCCACCAGGGTGTCCATGAGAACGTGCTTGCCGCGCATGCCCATGCTCCTCCGCTAGCGGGCTGGTGAAAACGGCCCATCTGCTTCGTTGGTGCCCTCGGCCGCACGCTCAACGTGGCTCGCTCACGCTCGCCAGGATTTCCGGGTCCGCTCGCCTCGCCTCCGACTCGGCTCGCCAGGCGAAGTACGCCTCGCGTGCGGCCGTCGGGCGCCGCCTCGCATCTGGACCTTCTTGAGCAGCCCGCAGGGCTTTTCCGCATCCTGCTAGGGATGGCGGCGCCGGGAGAGGCGCCCGGCCCACACGGCCGTGGTGGCGGCCAGGGCGGCGGCGGCGCCGAGGGTGAAGGCCAGGACGTAGCTGCCCGTGACGTCGAAGAGATGCCCCGCCTGCCAGGCCCCCAGCGCACTGCCGGCGGCTCCGCCGATCTGCGTGACACCGAAGATGGAGCCGAAGTGCCGGCCCCGGAACCGATCGCTGACCATGGCGGGCACGAGGGAGGCGGTGACCGAGTAGCCGGCGCCGAACAGCACGGCATAGGCATAAGGCAGCCAGGGGGTCGGGCTCGCGGCCATGCCCAGGAGCACGCCGACGCCGGCGAGCATGAAGGCCATGCCCAGCACGTACACCACCTCCCGTGGGAAGAGGTCCGAGAGCCAGCCGCCGCCCGTCTTCCCGATGATGCTCGAGGCGCCGACCACGCTCACCACGGAGGCGGCCACCATCGGCGTGGCGCCGTGATCGACGAGGAAGGCGGCCTGGTGGACATGCAGGGTCTGGGAGCAGAGATTCCCCAGGAAGGTGGCGGAGGCCATCACCCAGAACGGTCGCGTGACCATGGCGGCCGCCAGCGACATGTCGGCGGCCGGCCCCGGCGCTGCAGGGGCGCCTGGCAATTCCGCGGGAGGCTCGGGGAGGACTGCGGCGGGCGCTTCCCGCACGAGCAGCCATGTCGCGGGCAGGATCCACACGGCAGCCAGCCCGCTCAGCACGCGAAACGCCACGCGCCAGCCGAAGGAGTCGATCAGCGCCTGGCAGAGCGGCACGACGAGGAAGATGCCGAGGCCGATCCCGGCGCCGGCAATGCCCAGCGCCAGCCCCAGACGCTCGGTGAACTGGCGCTGGACGAGCACCACCGCCGGGGTCCAGCCGGCCGTGGCCACGCCGGCGGCGGTGAGGCCGCCGAAGGCCAGGTAGAGCTGCCACGGGGTATTCACGAGGCTGTCGGCCCAGAGCCCGAGGGCGAGGAGGAGACCGCCGGCCGCGATGATGCGGCGGGGCCCGAGGCGATCGCAGAGCCCGCCGAGCAGGGGGTTCATGGCCCCGTGAACCAGGGTGAACACCGAGAAGGCTCCCGCCAGGGTCGAGCGGCTCCAGCCGAAGTCGCGGAGGAGAGCCACGAGAAAGACGGTGTAGGCGTACCAGGTGCCGTAGACGAGCGACATCGTGATCACGGTGACGGCCAGGGTCCGGGACGCCGCAGGCCGGGGCAGGCGGGACTGTCGCGAGGAGGTGCCACACGCCGCGGGGGCTGTCGTCATGGGGATCGGGGTGCGCCGCACCGAGGATACCGCATCGTCCAGCAGGCTGCACCGGGGACGAGGAGACCATGGAGGGGTGTCGAGTGTTACACTGCGGAGCGCGCCGGGGGGAGTGGCCCCTGAGCTTCCGGGCGCCGCTCTGCGGCGCGACCGGACAGGAGGAGCGCCGTGGAGCTGAACAGCCGGATGATGGACGGCTCGATTTCCTATGATCCCGGCGGGCGCTGCGAACCCGTCGCCGCCGGACCCGGGGCCCGCCAGGAGGACAAGATCGAGCGGCTCAAGGAAGTGCTGCTATTCGAGGGGTGCAGTCAGAGACAGCTCCGGAGCGTGGCCAGGATCGCGCGCGTGTTCGACGTCGCTGCCGACACGGTCATCACCCGCGCGGGCGAGACCGGCGACGAGTTCTTCCTGATCATCGACGGCACCGCGCGCGCCGACGTGGCCCCGGACAAGCACGTGCTCCTGTCCCCCGGCGAGTTCTTCGGCGAGATGAGCCTGCTGGATGGCGGGCCGCGGTCCGCCACGGTCGTCGCGCACACCCCGCTCCGCCTCCTGGTGATCAGCCGGCGGAACTTCTCCGGGCTGCTCGAGGACGTCCCCGGGCTCACCCAGAACCTCCTGGTGACGCTCTCCCGGCGCGTCCGGCAGGCCGAGGAGCGGGCGGACCGGCTGCGGGCCACCTCGCCGGGGGCATGAGCGGCACCCGCGGCCGGCGCCGCCCCGGGGCTCAGCGGCCCCCGCGCCGGTACGGGGCGATGACGTGGGTGGCGATGTGCTCCAGGCGGTGCAGCACCTTGTCGGGATCGAGGCTGAACACCGGCGCGAGCAGGTGCCGGACACCCTGAGCCGCGAAAGCGTGGACGAGGTCCAGGGTGAGCCGATCCGTGGGCGAGGCGCTGATGACGAACTCCGCCTCCGTGCGTCCAGCTCCGTGAAGCGCCTCGCGGAGGAGGCGGAGCTTGCCGGGCAGGTCGGCCAGGGAGGTGGCGGCCGAGTGCCACCCATCCCCCAGCCGTGCCGCGCGGCGCATGGCGGCCGGGCTCTCGCCGCCGACCCAGACAGGCACATGCGGCTTCTGCGCCGGCTTGGGGGCGAATCCGCAGTCCTCGACCTGGAAGTACTGGCCCGCGAAGCGCGGGTGCTTCTCGGTCCACAGGACCTTCATGAGCTGCAGGTACTCGTCCATGCGCCGTCCGCGGTCGTGGAACGACGCCCCGAGGAGGGCGAACTCCTCCTCCATCCAGCCCACACCGGCCCCGAAGATGACGCGTCCCCCGGAGAGGTGGTCGGCGCTGGCGATCTGCTTGGCGGTGACGATGGGATGCCGCATGGGCAGCACGGTGATGCTCGTGCCGAGGCGGATCGTCGTGGTCTGCGCGGCGAGGTAGCCGAGGGCGACCATGGGATCGAGCCAGTCCAGGTCCGGGTCGTACGGAAAGCTGCCGTCCCGGGAATACGGGTAGGGCGAGGTCAGGCGCCGCGGGACGATGATGTGATCGGCCAGGAACACCGAGTGGTAGCCCAGCTCCTCGGCCCGGCGCGCGACATGCGCCAGCCTCTCGGGCTCGGCCAGGGGGCCCACGCCGAAGATGTGTGCGCCGAAGTCCATGTGTCCTCCTGTGTGCGCCGGCGGGTGCCGGCTAACGCCGGCGCGCGGCTGGGCTTTCGGGGTTGATGACCGTGAGGCCCTCGGCCTCCGCCGCCCGGAGGAGCCGATTGTCGGCGGCGACGAAGGTGATGGCCTCGCCCAGCTCCGTGTGAAGGCGGTACGCCGAGGCGAGGTGAATGGCGTCGAACCCCTTCAGCGGGTGACGCTGGATGAGCTGGCGGGCGACATCGAGGACGGGGCCGGAGAGGTCGACGCGGAGACAGCCCTGCCAGTCGTGCTCGAACTGGCGACAGGCCCCGGCGTACTCGGCAGGCGAGAGGTCGCGCTCCCGGTGACGGCGTGCGAGTCCCGCGTACACCTCGGCGTAGGCGATGTTCGCCGTCGCGAACAGTCCCTCCCGGGCCAGGATGGCCTGGACGAGGGGGGTTCCCCTCTCGTCGACGAAGCGCTTGATGAGCGCGCTGGTATCGAGGTAGTTCATCTCCGGTCTTCCAGGATCGTCCTGGAGAGCGGCTTGCCGCGAACCCGGACCAGCCGGACGCGCCTCAACAACTTCCGGGTGGGCAAGGTCACCACACCCCGCGCGGCCAGCTTCGCCAGTCGCGCCTCCAGGCTCACGGGGGTCTCTGCCGACAGGATGGGCTGGAGCAGGGCGATCGGCTTTCCCCTCTCGGTGACGATAACCTCTTCGCCGCGCTTGGTCCGACGGAGGTACTCCGCGAGGCGGTTCTTGAGCTCCCGGACGCCGACGCTGCCCATGGCCGACCCTCCCTGGTGGCCATTGTAGCCACATGGTACAGGGACGAGCAAGACCTCCGTCCGGCATTTCGCCCGGGGGCGCGTCGCGGCCAGACTGGCCGCCGGGAATCCCCGTAGGTCCTGACGATTTCCCGGGGAGCGCGGCGTGACCGACGGCGGGGTGAGGGCAGCGGTCTTCGCCGCGATCAGCGGGCGGTGGTTCTACGGGTGGACTATCCTGGCCGTGGCCGGCCTCGGCCTCTTCGCCAGCGGCGCCGGCCAGTCGCATATCTTCAGCGTCTTCATCGGGCCCATCGGCGGGGACCTCGGCCTGTCCAAGGCCGCGATCGGGTCGGCCTACGGCATCGCCACGCTCGGGGCGGCCCTCTGCCTGCCGTACATCGGCCGGCTGCTGGACCGCTTCGGTGCCCGCCGCACGACCGCCGTGGTGGTGCTGCTGTTCGGGGCTGCCTGCCTGACCCTGGGCGCCGCAGCCAACCTCATCTGGCTCGCCGCCGGCTTCGCGGCGCTGCGCTGCCTCGGCATGGGCGCGCTGATGCTCTGCTGCACGAACCTGGTCTCGCAGTGGTTCAGCCGCCGCCGCGGCTTCGCGCTGAGCCTGATGGCGCTGGGCTTCGCCGCCTCGATGGCCATTCACCCGCCGCTGGGCCAGTACCTGGTCGAGACGGTGGGCTGGCGGCGGGCCTGGGTGGTGCTCGGTCTCCTCACCTTGGCGCTGCTGCTGCCGCCGATTCTCCTGCTCGTTCACGACAGGCCGGAGGACAAAGGGCTTCGACCGGACGGCGACCCGCCCGAGACCGCGGTGGCCGGGGCCGAGGGCCCTGCCACGACCGCGCCGAACGGGCTGACGCTGCGCGAGGCGCTCCGCACCTCCGCCTTCTACATCGTCGGGGCCGGGTTCTTCACGACCACGATGATGGCGACGGCCCTGCACTTCTACCAAGTCTCCATCCTGGGGGCGCAGGGGGTGGCGGCGGAGATTGCCGCGCGGGCGTTCCCGGTGTCGGCGCTGACGATGGTGCTGGCCATGCCCTTCGTCGGCCGCCTCTTCGATCGGTGGCGCACGCGGCGTGTCTTCGCCGGAGGCCTGCTCGTCACCGGGGGGGCGCTGGTCGGCGTGACGCTCGTGCACGATATCCGCACGGTCGTGCTCTACGCCATGCTCTTCGGGGTCAACAACGCCTCGACGATGACGATGTTCGGCTACATGTGGCCGCGCTACTTCGGGCGCCGGCACCTCGGCAGCATCCAGGGCATGGGCCAGATGATCGGCGCCCTCGGGGCCTCGCTGGGCCCGCTGCCCGTGGGGCTGGCCTTCGACCTCACGGGCAGCGCCGCTGCCACGCTGCGCCTGCTGGCCCTGCTGCCGCTGGGCTGCGCCGTGGCGGCGCTCTTCCTCCGCACGCCCGCCGGCGTCAGGGGCGGCGAGCACCTGGAGTGAGGGGGCGACCATCCGCCGCCTCGCGATTGCAGTCGGCGCTCGCTGGATCTCGGAACCCCTGGGGATTGTTGATGCTATCTGGTGGAGCTGATACCGTGTAGACGCTAGGATGGATGTAATGACACGATGAGGCTTGCATCGAGGCCAAGGAAGGGGAAGGGCCATGGCCCTGAATATCAGGAACGCTGAGGCCGAGCGGCTTGCGGCGGCGCTGGCCAAGCTGACGGGCGAGACGAAGACGGAAGCAGTTACCCGGGCACTCCGGGATCGCATCGCCCGCCTGCGCCGGGAGCGAGCCAGGCGGCGCCTCGCCGACGAGCTCGACGAGATCGCTCAGCACTGTGCACGGCTGCCCGTGAGGGATGCGAGGACGCCGGACGACATCCTCGGATACGACGACCGCGGGCTGCCGCGCTGATGGTCATCGACACCTCCGCTGTGCTGGCCATCCTTCTCGACGAGCCCGAGCGCCGCGCCTTCAACGAGGCGCTCGAAGCGGCCGACTCCCGCGCGCTGTCGGTAGCGACCGTTGTCGAGGTCGCGATCGTCATCGAATCCCGCTTCGGTGCCGAGGGCCTCCGCGACCTGGACGCGTTCATCGACCGTGCGGGGATCGAGCTTTCCGTCGTGGATCTCGAACAGGCCCACGTGGCGCGCAGAGCGTTCAGCCGGTTCGGCAAGGGTCGCCACCCCGCCGGGCTCAACTACGGGGACTGCTTCGCCTACGCGCTCGCGACGGTGCGTGGCGAGCCGCTCCTCTACAAGGGCGAAGACTTCTCGCACACCGATATCGCGCCCTTCCGGCCCCTGTAGCCCCGCTCCAGATTCGCCGCGCCTCCTCGAAGGTCATCTCGCCATGGGCCGCGTCGTGCCACGTGCGTGCCAGGTTGTCACGCCGCAGGCGGGCTCCGCCCGCGACGACGGAGCTCCGGTGAATCCTGAAGCCCACTTGGGCGGGGCCGGAACCCTGGCAAGACGGTTGCTATGCACCCGTTCGTGGCCCCGTGGTTGCCGCGGGGGAGGAGGAATCGCTCATGACGATCTCGCTACGACGCGGAAGCAGGCTCGCCTCTCGTCTCGTGCTGATGGCGCCCGCCCTGGTCCTGGCGGCCGGGCTGTGGGCAGGGCCCGCCCGGGCGCAGGAGGTGATCACCAACGAGTCGGTGGTGGCCATGACAAGAGCCGGGCTTCCCGAGTCGGTGATCGTCGCCAAGCTTCGCTCGACGCAGTCGGCGCTGGACCTGCGCGCCGACGCGCTGATCGCGCTGAAGGAGGCGGGAGTATCGGACCGGATCCTGGAAGCCATGGTGGCAACGGGCAGCGCTGCGCCGGACGCAGGCTCGAGCACGCCCGGTCCTGCGGGACCGTCCTCGCATCTCGGGGACCCCCCGGCGGGCGCGGGTCTGCCTGGGCCCATGTCGCAGCTTCCGAGCAGCGAGCCACCGCCGCCGCAGTCCGAACCTGGCCAGGCGCAGCCGATGCCTCCGCCGCCGGCGTGGGCCGCGGGCAGCGCGGCTCCGCAGGCTGCCGACGGGCAGGATGGCCTGGGCGCGCTGCTGGGCGCGCTCAAGAGCATCGCCGATCTAGTGGCGAGCACCGGCAGCCGGGCGGAGCGACGGCAGGAGGCGGGCGGCGGGTTCGGTCCGCCACCCGAGCCCGTCCTCGGCAGCCCGGCGCCGCCCGCGATGCCCGAGGCCCCGCCAGTTCCGCCCGGAGCGACGGCGCCCTTGCCGCCGCCGCTGGCGCAGGGCCCCCCGGCGCCGCCCGTGGAGGGCGCCGCGCCAGTTCCGCCGGGACCGGTCTCCGCGACCCCGCCGGGATCGCTCTCGGCAGGAAGCACGCCGAACCCGAAGGAGTTCGCGCCGCGGACCGGCCGGCTGGGGGTCCGGATCGAGACCCTCACCGCCGAGGCGGCGCGGTCGCTGGGCACGGGCGCCAGCGAGGGCGCGGTGGTGCGCGAGGTGTTCCCGCAGGGGGCCGCCGCCGCCGCCGGGCTGCGTCCCGGCGATGTGGTGACTCGGATCAACGGGCAGAGCGTTCGATCGGCCGAGGAGATGATCGCAGGACTGGCCCACCGGATGCGCGGGGAGCGCACGCGGCTCGCCGTGGTGCGGGGCGGGAGCGCCGGCGAGATCGTGGTGCCGGCGGCCTCCGAGTTCCCGCCGGCGCCCGATCGGCGTCAGGCGGCGAGAGGGGAGCCGGTGGCGTCTGAGACGACCGCGCCGGCGCGCCCGCAGCCGACCGGCGTGGCCCTGGCCTCGGCGGCTGGAACCTATCGGTGCTGGATGTTCAACGTGGGTGGAGCTGGCGGACGCTGCCGCACGTCGCCGCCGATCGTCCTGCGCGCCGACGGCAGCTACGAGGAGTCGAGCGCGCGAGGGACGTGGACGGTGCGCGGAGACCAGGTGGTGCTCTCCGCGTCCACGGTGCGCGGACCGGGGCGGCTCGAGGGCGGCAACCGGATCGTGTTCGAGTACGTCTACAAGGGCCAGCCGCATCGCGTGACCTACCTCCGCCAGGAGGGGTCAGGCGCGGACGAGCCCGCGGTGGTGCCGGCGCGCACCGTGGCGGCACCCCCGGAAGCGGC
>Ga0154441_1182_pt1 | contig 23905 bp, 22 predicted proteins | sample RifGroC2_FD_115945 | JGI IMG/M metagenome (GOLD analysis project Ga0154441, IMG submission 115945) | Candidatus Rokubacteria bacterium GWC2_70_16 | reverse complement strand
CCCCGCCCCACCCGGCGCCGCGAGTCGACGACCTCCCGAGACAGGATACGGCCAGGCACACGCTGCGAGAGGAGGACACGGTGAGAGTGGATGGGAAGGTGGCGGTGATCACGGGGGCCGGTGGGGATCTGGGCCGGGGCATGGCGCTCTGCCTCGCGGGGGCGGGGGCGCGCGTGCTGGTCAATGACAGGCTGAGCGCCAGGGCCGAGGAGACGGTGGGGCTGGTGCGGAAGCAGGGAGGCGAGGCGCTGGCCCATGAGGCCGACGTGACGCGGACGGACGAGGTCCGGGGCATGATGGCGCGGGCGGTGGCGGAGTGGGGGACGGTGGACATCCTGGTCAACAATGCGGGGGACTTTCGGGATGCGCTCATCCAGAACATGACCGACGAGGACTGGGACTTCGTGGTGGACGTGAGCCTCAAGGGCAGCTTCATCTGCTCGCGGGCGGTGGTCCCGCTCATGATGGAGCGGCGCTACGGGAAGATCGTCAACATCTCCTCGCTGGCCTACAAGGGCAATATCGGACAGGCCAATTACACCTCGGCCAAGGCCGGCGTCGTGGGGCTCACGCTGGCGCTGGGGCTCGAGCTGGCGCGCCACGGCGTCAACGTCAACTGCGTGGCGCCGGGGCTCATCGAGACGCCGAAGACAGTGACCCGCCTCCGCGCGGACGCGCGCGAGCGGCTGGTGCGCCTGACACCGATGCGGCGGATGGGGGAGATCGCCGACATCGCGCAGGCTGTCCTCTTCCTCTCCTCGGATGTCTCCAAGTACATCACCCGCCAGGTGCTCCACGTGAGCGGCGGCATGGAGGGATTCTGAGCATGGCCGGATCGGAGTCCGTGGTCATCAGGTCGGGGCTATTCCGCTACCCCGTGCCCGAGGGCGAGCAGCCGGCGCTCCTCGCCTGCCGCTGCCGGGGCTGCGGCAGGATCTTCTTTCCCGCGCGGGAGATCTGCCCCGACTGCTTCGATGCGGGGGCGCTGGAGGAGACGGCCATCAGGGGCCACGGGGTCGTCCACGCCTCCACCGTGGTCCACATCCCGGCGCCCGTGGGGATCCCGGCGCCCTACGCCTATGGCTACGTGGACATGGCCGAGGCCCCCGTGCGGCTCTTCGCGCTCTTCACCGGGGCCGAGCCCGCCTGGTTCACGCCGGGGCGGGAGGTGGAGCTGGTGATCGGCCCAGTGCGCGTGGACGGGCAGGGGCGGGAGGTCATCGGCTTTCTCTTCAGGCCGGCAGCCGAGAGGAGGGAGCGGTGAGAGAGGTCTACGTGATCGGCGTCGGCATGACGCCCTTCGGCAAGCACCCGGAGCGCTCGCTGCGCGACCTGGGGCGAGAGGCCTGTCTGGCCGCCCTGCGGGATGCGGGCCTCGGCCCTGCCGGCATCGAGGGCGGCTACTGCGGCAATGCGCTGGGGCCCGCGCTGCAGGGAGAGACGGGGATCGGCCAGAGCGTGCTGTGGGAGGTGGGCGTCCGCGGCGTCCCGGTGGTCAATGTCGAGAACGCCTGCGCGTCGGGCTCGACAGCGCTCCACGAGGGCTTCAAGGCCGTGGCCGGCGGCTTCTCCGACACGGCGCTCGTCGTGGGAGTCGAGAAATCCGTGATGCCCAAGGGCACCATGCTCAACGTGGGAGCGGCGGAGCTCGAGGTCCAGCTGGGGGATGTCTTCCCCGGCACCTTCGCCCTCATGGCCCAGCAGCACATGGCGCGCTACGGGACCACGCGGGAGCAGATCGCCCGCGTCGCCGTGAAGAACAGCGCCCACGGCGCGCTCAATCCCTATGCCCAGCGCAGGAAGGCGCTGACGCTCCCGGAGGTGCTGGGCTCGCCCATGATCGCCGACCCGCTGACGCTCTACTCGTGCTGCCCCAACAGCGACGGGGCCGCGGCCGTGGTGCTGGCGACGGGGGAGCGCGCCCGGCGCGCGGGCGCCCGCGCGATCCGCGTCGCCGGCTCGGCGCTCACCACGGGCACCTACGACGCGCGCCGGGACCTCACCTTCTGGCCCTCGGAGATCGCCGCCGCGCGGCAGGCCTATGCGCAGGCCGGGCTCGGGCCCGGCGATGTCGGCGTCGTCGAGGTGCATGACGCCTTCACCATCTGCGAGATCGTCCACTGCGAGAGCCTCGGCCTCTGCGCTGCGGGGGCGGGCGGCCGGCTCATCGAGGAGGGGGCGACGGCGCTGGGCGGGCGCGTTCCCGTGAACCCGTCGGGCGGGCTGCTGGCCCGCGGCCATCCCGTGGGCGCCTCCGGCGTGGCGCAGGCTGTCGAGATCGCCTGGCAGCTCCGTGGCCAGGCCGGCGACAGGCAGGTCCAGGGCGCCCGGGTGGGGCTGGCCCAGATCATGGGCGGCAGCCAGCAGGGCGATGCCCGCGCCTGCACCGTGCACATCCTCGTCAGGGACTGACGGCCGCCGGCGCCGGAAAGCTTCGTCGCCCCGGGCCCGGTTGATACAATGGCCGGTACCGCAGAGACCAGGGCCGATGCGACACCGGGCGATGAGATGGCTGCTGTGCGCCGCGCTCCTGGCGATGTGCTCCGGGGCGACGGAGGCGGCGCGCCCGGCCACCATCGACCTCAGGACGAAGAGCGGCTCCCTGGGCCAGCTGGCGCCGGTGGCCCTCGGCGAGGGCGCCGTCTATGTGTCCGCCGAGCGGCTCGCCGTCCTGCTCAAGGGATCCTGGCAGGTCCGGGGCGCTCGCGGCACGCTCACGGTCGGCTCTCGCTCGGCGCACTTCACCCAGAACCAGGCGCGCATGACGCTCCTGGGCGCCCCCGTGACGCTGCAGTCGCCCCCGCGCGTCGGACCCTCGGGCTGGCTGCTCCCTGACGATTTCCTCACCAGGGGCCTCGCCAAGCTCGCCCCGGGCGTCACGGCGCTGCGCCTGTCCGCCGCCGCCCCGAGGCCCCAGCCCAGACCACAGCGCCCCACCGTGGCCTTCGAGGACCTGCGGCTCCGCTCCTATCCGTCCTTCACGCGTGTGGTCATCGAGACGGCGGCGGCGGTGCCCTACACGGTGGAGGCGAGCCGCGCCGAGGTTCGCGTGCGCCTCGCCGGGCTCGGGCTCCAGGCGCCGCAGGCCCAGGAGGTGGAGGACGGGCTCGTCGGGGCGCTGAGGCTCGCGCCGGACAATGGCGATGCCGTGCTGCGCGTGGCCCTGGCCGCTCAGGCCGGCGAGGTCAAGGACTTCACCCTCCAGGATCCGCCCCGCATCGTGATCGACATTCACCGTCCGAAGCAGCCCGCCAGCCCTGACGGCGGCCGACCGGGCATGGAGCCGCTCCGACTCATCGTGCTGGATGCCGGGCACGGCGGCCACGACCCGGGTGCCGTGGGCCCGAGCGGGCTCCAGGAGAAGGACGTGGTGCTGGACGTGACCCGACGGGTCGCGCGCATGGCCGAGGATGCGCTCGGCGTCAAGGTGGCGCTGACACGGAGCACCGATGTGTTCATCCCGCTGCGCGAGCGCACCAACTTCGCCAACAAGCAGCGCGCCGATCTCTTCGTCTCCATCCACGCCAATGCCCACCCCCGCGCGGTGTCCGAGGGGGTGGAGACCTACTTCCTCTCCTCCGAGGCCAGCGACACCGAGGCGCGCCAGGTGGCGGCCATCGAGAACGGCGCGGTGCAGCTCGAGACACCGGCCTCCCGGCAGAAGACGGACCTCCTCAAGAGCATCCTCTGGGACCTGGCGCAGTCCGAGTTCCAGCAGGAATCGAGCGTGCTGGCCGAGACGGTGCAGGACTCCATGACGCAGTCCATGCGCCTCGTGAACCGCGGGGTCAAGCAGGCCGGCTTCTACGTGCTGGGCGGCGCCGCCATGCCTGCCATCCTCGTGGAGATCGGCTTCCTCACCAATCCCAGGGAGGAGCGCAAGCTCGCCGCTGCCGAGTACCGGGAGGCCGCGGCCCGCGCCATCTATGCCGGCCTCAGCGAGTACAAGCGCCGCTGGGACCAGCGCATGCGCACGGCCCAGGCGGCCCCCGCCCGCGCGCAGAGGACCACTCGATGACCGAGGGCGCCCCGCGGCATGACGGCCGTCGCGCGGATCAGCTCCGCCGGATCACCCTCACGCGCGACTACTTGCGCCACCCCGAGGGGTCGGTGCTCGTGGAGTTCGGCGACACCAAGGTCATCTGCACGGCCTCCGTCGAGGAGCAGGTGCCGCGCTTCCTCAAGGGGCAGGGCAAGGGCTGGGTCACGGCCGAGTACGGCATGCTGCCGCGCTCCACCAACACGCGCACGGGGCGCGAGCGCGGCGGCCCCAGCGGGCGCTCCCAGGAGATCCAGCGGCTCGTGGGCCGGTCGCTGCGCTCGGTGGTGGACATGACGAAGCTGGGCGAGCGCACCGTGTGGATGGATTGCGACGTGATCCAGGCCGACGGCGGCACGCGCACGGCAGCCATCACGGGGGCCTGGGTGGCGCTGGCGGATGCCCTCGGCCGGGTGGTGGAGGCGAGGACGCTGCCCGGCTCGCCGCTGCGCGAGTGCGTGGCGGCGGTGAGCGTGGGCATCATCGGCGGCCGGCCCGTGCTGGACCTCGACTACATCGAGGACTCGACGGCCGAGGTGGACATGAACATCGTGATGACGGCCGCCGGCGCCTTCGTGGAGGTGCAGGGCACCGCCGAGCAGACGCCCTTCGGCCGCGACCGGCTCGATCAGATGCTCGCGCTGGCCGGCGGCGGCATCGCCCAGCTCGTCTCCCTCCAGCAGCGCGCCCGCGGGGCCCGCGCGGAGAAGACCTTCGTCCTCTGAGCCGACGCTCGTCCTGGCGACGGCCAATCGCGCCAAGTCGGGCGAGATGGCCGCGCTGCTCGAGGGCGTCCCCTTCCGGATCCGCTCGCTCTCGGACTACCCCGGCATCGTCCTCCCCCCCGAGGGCGAGGTCTCCTACACCGACAACGCCCTTGGCAAGGCGCGGGCCGTTGCTGCCGCGACGGGGGCGCTCAGCCTGGCGGATGACTCCGGCATCGAGGTGGATGTCCTCGACGGCCGGCCCGGCCTCCTCTCGGCGCGCCACGGCGGGCCGGACCTCTCCGACGCCGAGCGCTGCGCCGTGATGCTCCGGGAGCTCGCCGGCGTGCCGCCCGCCCGGCGCACCGCGCGCTACCGCTGCGTCATCGCCCTCTGCGAGCCCGGCGGGCGCGAGGCCACCGTGGAGGGCGTCGTCGAGGGCGCGCTGCTGGAGGCGCCGCGCGGCGGCGGCGGCTTCGGCTACGACCCGATCTTCTATTACCCGCCGCTGCGCGCCACCTTCGCCGAGATCACGGCCGAGGCCAAGAACGCCGTGAGCCACCGCGGCCGGGCGCTGGCGCGCGCCCGCGCGCTGCTGCTCCGCTGGGGCGCTGACGGCGCGCCGTCTTGAACCGCCCGCGCGCCGGACGGTAGGGCGAGCGCCCTTTGACGCGCACACGCCGGGTGTGTATCGTGAGGCCATGGCCAAGGGAGGGTCAACAACGATGCACAAGCGGGTGAACGTCACGCTCCCGGAGGAGACGATTCGACTCATCGATCGGTCGGCCAGCCACGGCAACCGCAGCCGCTTCATCGATGAAGCCGTGAAGTACTTCGTGCGCGAGCACGGGCGGAGCCAGCTCAGGCGGCTCCTCGAGGAGGGCGCGGAGCGGCGCGGGGCGCGAGACCTCGCGATCGCAGAGGAGTGGTTTCCTGTCGACAGGGACGCATGGCGAAAGCGGCGACGGTAATCCAGCCGCGGCGCGGGGAGGTGTACGTGGTGAGCCTTGATCCCTCGGTGGGAGCCGAGATCAGGAAGACTCGCCCGGCGGTCATCGTGCAGAACGACCCCGCGAACCGCAGGAGCCCCATCACCATCGTCGCGGCGGTGACCTCGCAATTCGAGGAGCCGCTCTACCCGACGGAGGTCCTGGTGCGGGCCCCGGAGGGAGGGCTCACGGCCGACTCCGTGGTGCTCCTGAACCAGATCCGCTCGGTCGACAAGGGCCGGCTGGTCCGCCGGCTCGGTGTCTTGAAGCCCGAGACCATGACGGAGATCGACAGGGCTCTCCTCCTGAGTCTCGGGCTGGTTGAGGTGTAAGGGGAGCCTGTAACGGATTTCCGTCGAAGGTTCCGCGCGGGAGCCTGCCTTGGTAATGGTACGATTTCCAGGCGTCGGGGTGTAGCGCAGCCTGGTAGCGCACCTGCTTTGGGAGCAGGGGGTCGGAGGTTCAAATCCTCTCACCCCGACCACACTTACCGCTCGGCCAGGCTCGCCAGTGTGCGGGTTTTGTGCGGGTACGGGCAGTGCACCACGGCCGCCTCCACGCCCCAGCCCTCGAACCGACGCGCGGCCCGGCGCTCACGCTACCGCCCACTCCTGCGAGAGCACCTCCGCCTGCTCCAGCACCGTCAGAGTGGCGTTCTCCTGCTTGTCGGGCGGGTAGCCGTGCTTGCGGAGGATGCGCTTCACCAGCACGCGGAGCTGGGCGCGGACGTTCTCGCGAACGGTCCAGTCGATGGTGACGTTGGCGCGCACGGTGGCGACCAGCTCGCGCGCGATGGTCCGCAGGACTTCGTCGCCGAGCACCTTGACCGCGCTGTCGTTGGCCTCGAGCGCATCGTAGAAGGCGACCTCGTCGTCGGCAAGCCCGAGCGCCTCGCCCCGCTGGCCCGCCTGGCGCATGGCCCTGGCGAGTTGAATCAGCTCCTCTATGACCTTGGCGGTCTCGATGGCGCGGTTCTGGTAGCGGCGTAGCGACTGCTCCAGCAGCTCCGCGAACGAGCGCCCCTGGACGACGTTGCGCTTCGCCCGCGTCCTGATCTCGCCCGCGAGGAGCTTGCGCAGTAGCTCCACTGCGAGGTTCTTCTGCGGCATGCCGCGCACCTCGGCCAGGAACTCGTCGGAGAGGATCGAGATGTCGGGCTTCTTGAGCCCCGCCGCCGCGAAGATGTCCACCACCTCGCCCGAGACCACCGCCTTCGAGATGATCTGCCGGATGGCGTGGTCCATCTCCTCGTCGGTCTTGCGCTCCCCGGCCGCGCCCTTCGCCAGCACCGCTCGCACCGCCTGGAAGAAGCCGACATCGTCCCGGATGCGGAGCGCCTCCTCGTGCGGCACCGCCAGCGCGAACGCCTGCGACAGCTCCGTGACGGCGCGCAGGAGCCGGTTCCTGCCATCCTCCTGGGCGAGGATGTGCTCCTGGGCGGCCGGGAGGAGGGACAGGCGGTCCTGCGGCTTCCCCGTCGTCCAGCGGGCCCAGCCGAAGCCGTGGAAGAGCCCGCGGCAGACCTCGTACTTCTCCAGCATCAGCGCCACGGCTTCGGCCTGGTCGAGCGCCGTCTTGCCGGTCCCGCCGCTCTCGGTGTAGGTGGCCAACGCCTGTCGCAGCTCGTCCGCGAGCCCGAGGTAGTCCACCACCAGCCCGCCAGGCTTGTCCCGGAAGACGCGGTTCACGCGGGCGATGGCCTGCATGAGCCCGTGCCCGCGCATCGGCTTGTCGACGTACATCGTGGCGAGGCTGGGCGCGTCGAAGCCCGTGAGCCACATGTCGCGCACGATCACCAGCCTGAAAGGGTCCGTCGGGTCACGGAACCGGGTGGCGAGCGCCTCTCGCCGCGGCTTGTTCCGGACGTGGGGCTGCCAGTCGAGGGGGTCGGAAGCCGAGCCCGTCATCACCACCTTGAGCGCGCCCTGCTCGTCGGCCTCGGCGTGCCAGGCGGGCTGCAGGGCCACGATCTCCCGGTAGAGATCGACGCAGATGCGCCGGCTCATGCAGACGATCATGGCCTTGCCGTCCATGGCGGCGAGCCGCGCCTCGAAGTGGTCCATCAGGTCCCGGGCGATCAGCTTGACCCGGTTCTCCGACCCGACCACCGCTTCGAGCTGCGCCCACCTGGTTTTGAGCTTCTCCTTGCGCTCGACCTCTTCGCCCTCGGTGGCCTCCTCGAACTCGGGGTCGATCTTCGGGCGCTCGGACTCCTTCAGCTCCAGCTTCGCCAGTCGGCTCTCGTAGTAGATCGGCACCGTGGCCCCATCCACGACCGCCCGCTGGATGTCATAGACGCTGATGTAGTCGCCGAACACGGCGCGCGTGTTGGCGTCGGTCTTCTCGATCGGGGTGCCCGTGAAGCCGATGAAGGAGGCGCGGGGGAGCGCGTCGCGCATGTGCCGGGCGAAGCCGTCGATGAAGTCGTACTGGCTGCGGTGCGCCTCGTCGGCGATGACGACGATGTTGGGGCGGTCGGAGAGGACCGGGTGTCGGTCCCCCTTCTCCTCGGGGAAGAACTTCTGGATCGTGGTGAACACGACGCCGCCGGAGGCGACGGACAGCTTCGCGCGCAGGTCGGCGCGGTCCGCGGCCTGCACCGGGGGCTGGCGCAAGAGGTCGCGGCAGCGGGCGAAGGTCCCGAAGAGTTGGTCGTCGAGGTCGTTCCGGTCGGTGAGGACGACGATGGTCGGGTTGGCCATGGCCGGATGCAGGATCACCCGGCCGGCGTAGAAGGCCATCGTCAGACTCTTGCCGGAGCCCTGGGTGTGCCAGACGACTCCGACCCGGCGGTCACCCGGATCGCCGCCCGGCTGCCGTCCCGCCTCCCAGCGGCCTGGCTCCTCCCGAGACCCGGGTGCCGGCGGCGCGGCGCGGAGCGTTTCCTCGGCGGCCACGTTCACCGCGTGGAACTGGTGGTAGCCCGCCATCTTCTTCGCCAGCTTCCCGCCACCGGAGTCCTCGAAGACGATGAAGTACCGCACGAGGTCGAGGAAGCGGCGCTTCTCGAACACACCCTCCAGAACCACCTGAAGCTCGGCCAGCTCCGGCCCGGCGTCCTCGCGCCCGCTGATGGTGCGCCAGGGCTTGAACCACTCCCGGCCCGCCCCCAGGGTGCCGATGCGCGCCTGGACGCCGTCGGAGACCACCAGGGCGGCGTTCGTGGCGAAGAGCGTGGGGATCTGGGCCTGGTAGGTCTGGAGCTGCTGGAAGGCGCTCCAGATCGTGGCGGTCTCGTCGGCCGGGTTCTTCAGCTCGATCACTGCCAGCGGGAGCCCGTTGACGAAGAGCACCACGTCCGGGCGGCGCGTGTGCTGCCCCTCCGCCACCGTGAACTGGTTGACCGCGAGCCAGTCGTTATCCTCGGGCGTGTCGAAGGCGAGCACCCGGGCCTGGTCCCCGGCGATCGAGCCATCGGGGCGGCGGTACTCGACGGTCACGCCGTCCACCAGCATCCGGTGCACCGCGCGGTTCCGCTCCACGAGAGACGGCGCGTCCGCGCGCGTGAGCTTCCGGTAGGCATCCTCCAGAGCCTCGGGCGGGAGGTCCGGGTTGAGCCGGACGAGGGCCTGGCGCAGGCGGCCCGCCAACACCACGTCGCGGTAGTTCGGGTCGGTGCGCTCGGCCCCGGGCTCCCCGGCCGCGATGGCCGGCCCGTGGCGCACCGCGTAGCCCAGCTCGCCCAGCCAGGCGAGGGCGGCCTCCTCGACGACGGATTCGGCGATCGCGCGCGGCACCGTCGGTGTCAGCTGGCGCCTGTCACCGCCCGGCGCCCGGCGGCGCCGACAGCAGGGACTCGATCGGCCGCTTGGTCACGAGGGAGTAGAGCACCAGCGGGTCCCAGTCGGCATCGTTCGGCCAGCAGATCGTGCCCAGCTCCGCATTGACGCGGACGCGCGCGAAGTACGCCGGATCACGGAGCGGGGCGAAGACCCCCTGGAAGGTCAGGGCCGCTCCCAGATCGACCTCGCCTTCGACCCCGTCCTGGAACTGCAGCCACAGCCGGTATTCACCCCGCGGCTCGACCTTCACGACATCGTTCAGCATGCTCGACTCCTACGCCAGCGGCGCGATGCGGTTCAGCGGAGTGCCTGCGCGTGCCAGCCGCCAGTCCTCCCACAGCTCGTCCTGGTGCTGCAGGGCCCATTCTACGACCAGTCCCATGACCCGGGCCCCGAGGCGCCCGCCCAGCACCTGCAACGTCGCGATCTCGATGATCGCCTGGTCGCCACCGTACCGCGCATGGAAATGCGGCGGGGCATGGTCGTTGTAGTTCATGGAGATGATGATCCCGAAGAAGCGGCTGATCTCTGGCATGAGGCACCCGCGGCTCAGGCCCCGGCCCGGCTGACGACGCCCTCGGCGTCCCTCACTCGCAGCTCCCCTGAGATGAGCTTCGGCAACAGCGTGTCGCGCAGGGCAGCAAGGGTTAGCGATTGGTCGCCGTTGTGCTTCTGGCGCTTGAGATTCCTTCGCGCTACTCGCTCGAAAGCGGCGATGAGTTCCGTCGGCGGCATCAGAGTCGGAAGCTTGTGCACATGATTGCGATTGAGGGTGGGGACCGCAGATCCAGCGTTGAACAAGCCGAAGTCGAGGCCGCGGAGGAGATGAAATGCGTAGGCCGGCATGGACTGCCGGAACTCCTTCACCCACAGGGACGTATTCAGCGGCCAGAAATCGTCATGAACGTAGAACACTGTCCCGAGCACGCCGCTTCGACCTGTCGTCACGCCAGGGCCGCGGACCATGAACTCGTTATGCGTGCCGCTTGGCCCGCTTGCGGTGAGTACCGGGTATTCGCCTGACGTTCGCTGGGTCGATGGGAGATCGAATCCCCGCTGAAGCACCAGAACACTTTCGAGTGGTCCCACCCCCCACCCCTCGGGAATCTTACCCAGCTCGGAGTCCACGAGCCGGTCAGGGAACAGGTCGGCGAGGCGCTCGGGCAACCCCGGGTCTCGCCCCTCGGCCTTGGCGCGGACGGGGTCGAAGTCCACGAACCAGGACTGGAAGAGCGCCCGCGCCATCGCCTCCAGCGTCTCGTTCATCCTCCGGTTCAGCTCGATCTTGTCGTCCAGCGTGCCGAGGATGTGGGCGATGGCGCGTTGTTCGTCCTTGTCTTCCGGGGCGCGAAGCGGCGCCTTGGTCATCGTCGAGGCGCTGGCGTTTGGCTGGGCTGACTTGTCGCCGAGAACACCGCGGATGAACGTCCAGAAGTCTTCCGACCTTAGGTAGTAAACGAGAAACCGCGGGTCGAAGTCAGGCTTCGCCTGCAAGCGAACCAAGTACGACGCGAACACGGCCGGCGGTGGATTCTTCACGTAAGCGCTGGCGCCCGTTGAGGCACCGGTTCTTGCAAGCACAACGTCGCCGTCGCGGAGCCGGTACTTCGCGGTGGTCGCGTCGTCAGCTGCGACATGCGGCACGGCATTCCAATTGATGTGTCCGGACACGATGTCTGTAATCCGAAGAAACCTCGGTCCGGCCTCGCGATCCGACGCGGACGCCGTTAGCCCATAGTCGATCGAGCTACATGCATCGGCGAGAGTGCACTCAATCCACTCACCCGCCATATCCCAGCTCCTTCAGGTTGGCGGCGATGGCCGCGTCGAGCTTCGCAGCTTCGGCCTGCTGCTCGTGCAGCGTCGCGGTCAGGCGCTTCATCTTCTCCCCGAAGGGCTCGTCGTCCTGCTCGGCGGCCTGCGCGCCGACATAGCGGCCGGGCGTGAGCACGTGGCCGTGCTTCCTGATGTCGTCGAGCTTCGCCGCCTTGCAGAAGCCGGGGGTGTCGGCGTACTTGCCCGCGCCCTTGTCGCCCCGCCAGGCGTGGTAGGTGCCGGCGATCCGGGCGATGTCCTCGTCGGTCAGCTCGCGGTGCACGCGATCGACCATGGTGCCGAGCTTGCGCGCGTCGATGAAGAGCGTCCCCCCCCGCCGGTCGCGGAAGCGGCCGTTCCGCTTGTTCCGGGCGAGGAACCAGAGGCAGACCGGGATCTGGGTCGAGTAGAAGAGCTGGCCCGGGAGCGCGACCATGCAGTCCACGAGGTCGGCCTCGATCATCGCCTTGCGGATCTCGCCCTCGCCCGACTGGTTGGAGGACATCGAGCCGTTGGCGAGGACGAAGCCGGCGAGCCCCGTGGGCGCGAGGTGGTAGACGAAGTGCTGCACCCAGGCGAAGTTGGCGTTGCCGGCTGGCGGCACGCCGTAGGCCCAGCGCTTGTCGTCCTTCAGCAGCTCGCCGCGCCAGTCGCTGTCATTGAAGGGCGGGTTGGCGAGCACGTAGTCGGCCTTGAGGTCGGGGTGCTTGTCGGCGTGGAAGCTGTCCCCATGGGCGATCTGGGCGTCGATCCCGCGGATCGCGAGGTTCATCTTCGAGAGCCGCCAGGTGGTGTAGTTGGACTCCTGGCCGTAGATGGAGATGTCGCCGAGCTTCCCGCTGTGGGCCTCGATGAACTTCTCGCTGGACACGAACATGCCGCCCGAGCCGCAGCAGGGGTCGTAGACCCGGCCCTTGTAGGGGGCGAGCATCTCGACCAGCACGCGGACCACGCGCGAGGGGGTGTAGAACTGGCCGCCCTTCTTGCCCTCGGCGCTCGCGAACCGGGCGAGGAAGTACTCGTACACGCGCCCGAGGATGTCCTTGGCGCGGTCGGCCGGGCTCCCGAGCCCGATGTCGCTGACGAGGTTGATGAGCTGGCCGAGTCGCTGCTTGTCGAGCCCGGGGCGGGCGTAGTCCTTGGGGAGGACGGCCTTGAGGGAGGGGTTATCGCGCTCGATGGCGGTCATGGCGTCATCGACCAGCGTGCCGACGGTGGGCTGCGGGGCGCTCGCCTTGAGGTGCGCCCAGCGCGCCTCCTTCGGGACCCAGAAGATGTTCAGGGCCCGGTACTCGTCGGGGTCCTCGGGGTCGGCGCCCTGCGCACGGTGCGCGTCGAGGTCGGCGTGCTTCGCCTCGAAGGCGTCCGAGATGTACTTGAGGAAGATCAGGCCCAGGACGACGTGCTTGTACTCCGCCGCGTCCATGTTGTTGCGGAGCGCATCGGCCACCTGCCAGAGCTTGGCCTCGAAGCCCAGGTTGGCGGTGGTGTCGGTGGTCCGGGAACTCGCGGCCGTCTTCCTACCCCTCGGCATGGGTCACCTCGATACGACTTGCGCGCAGGTCGGGCCCGTAGACCCTGCGCTTAAACCGCCCCAGGCGGCCCCAGCCCAGGCGAGCGGCTCCTCCAGGGGGCGGGCGCAGGATCAGAATCCGACCTGGCCCAGGGCACAGCGTCAGCACCCGCTGCGACAGGATAGGTCATAGGTTGCGGAAGCACCAGGGGCGGTGGTAGGGCCCGCCCACCGGGCCCTCCCGGCCGGACCAAGCGTAAGGACTGACGTTTCCCCGTCCGGCGCGTGAGCCGGTGAGCGGAACATCGTGGGGCATCTCCTCAAGGGGGGTCCCCGATGGACGAGACGATCCGACGGTTGCGGCGGGAAGCGCAGCAGGTGGCCCGCAGGAAAGGGCCCACGGCCATCCGGTACCCGGCCGCCTTCCGGGCGGCCGAGGGGGAAGTGATCCATGTCCGCGTGGACGCGCGGATTCTGACTTTCAGAATGTTCGGGCTCTCAGAATCAGGCTGTCAGCCCCTTGCCAGGGAGCGGGCCATGGCACGGCCACTACCCGCCCTCGACGCCTTTCTGCTGGAACACCGCCGCTGCGGCGAGCTGAACGGCGGCGTCGAGGACGGGCGTCTGTGGATTGCGCTCGGACTGCAGCGACGTGCTCCCGGTCAACACAGAGCTGGACGACCCCTAGCAGCAACACCTCGGGGGCTGCCTCTTCTAGACCCACGGCCATCTGGAAAGCATCCTGAAGTGGCTGCCAAGCGGGCTTGGGCGGCTGAGGATCCCTTTGGTTCTAGTTGGTTGCGTAGCGCTTGGTGCAGTCTGTTCATGCTTGACGCATGTTCACGTATCGTGTACGCTTTAGAAGCCTGAACGAAGGGCTTATGCGTTCGCAATCTAGATCGGTTCACGTAACGTGGACACAGCACAAGGACGAACGACGAGGTTTGACATGACCCAGAGAACGCAGCCACGCGAGCGAGAAAACAGACTCCTGGACGACGCGCTCGCCGCGTTAACGCGTACAACAGGACTCCACGCGGCGATCGTTACCTACGAGCCCAAGCGTGCGACGGGCGCACGCCCTGACGCGACAATCCAGATCGAAGCGAACGGAAAGCGCTTCCGGTTCATTGCGGAGATCAAGGCGGTCGATCGGGCAGTCGCGCTCGCCGCGGCCAAGCATCAGCTCGAGCCATACGGCAACCGGGGCCTGCTCGTCGCACCCTACCTTACAGCCGAGCTCGCGAACCACTGCCGCACCAAGCTCGACCTTCACTTCGTTGACACTGCCGGCAACGCGTACTTGCGGGCACCAGGCCTTTACGTGTTCGTCCGTGGTGAGCGCCCGCCGCGGCTCCCAGCAATGGGAATTGGCACTCGGGGCGCAGGCACTGCGACCGCCCTGCGAGTCGTATTCGCGCTGCTCTGCAAGCCAGGACTTCTCAACGCGCCTTACCGAGAAATCGTTAGAACTGCAGGTGTCGCGCTGGGTACAGTCGGCTGGGTCTTCCTCGATCTTCAGGGCCGCGGCTACATCACAGGTGGCTTGCGAAAGCGCAACCGTCGCCTGCTAGAGGCTGCCCGTCTGCTCGACGAATGGGTCACCAATTTCCCGACCAAGCTGCGTCCGAAGCTCAATCCACGCCGATTCCAGGCCCCCGACCCGGACTGGTGGCGACAGGCGCGCCTCGAACCTGGTGCGCGTTGGGGAGGCGAAGTCGCCGCGACAAGACTAACTGACCATCTCAAGCCAGCGACCTGCACCATCTACCTGGATCCAGATAACGCGCGCGAGGCTCTTCACGCGCTCGTGAAGCAACACCACCTGCGGGCTGACCCACAGGGGAACGTTGAGATCCTCGATGCCTTCTGGACCTTCCAACCTGAGGGGCCTCAGCCCGAGCTCGTGCCGCCGCTCCTCGTCTATGCTGACCTCATGGCCACGCTGGACCCGCGCAACCTCGAAGTCGCGAAGCTGATCCGCGGGGAATACATCGACCGTGCTCTCCATCGCGCGTGAGCGCCCCGTCGCTCCGATCACGCTTGCGGTTCTGACACTCGTTGATCGCATCGCGCGACAGCTAGCGCTCGATTACTTGGTGACGGGTGCGATGGCGAAGGACCTTGTTCTATACGGTGTCTTCGGCCTCGACGCTGGCCGGGCGACGCTGGATGTGGACCTCGCTGTAGCCCTCGACAGTTGGCAGCAATTCGACGTGGTCAAGGCGCGCCTTGTCGAGACAGGCGCGTTTACCCCTGACGGGCGCGTGATGCACAGGCTTGTCTATCGTGGAGGCATGGGGCAAAGAGGCTATCCCCTCGACCTCCTTCCCTTCGGTGGGATAGAGCAACGTCCGAACGAGATCGCCTGGCCCCCAGACCTATCCATCGTCATGAATGTGGCTGGGTACCGCGAAGCGCTTGCCGCGGCGGAAGAGGTCGAGGTCCATCCAGGGTTCGTCGTACGCGTGGTGTCGTTGCCGGGGCTCGCCATCGTGAAGCTGTTCGCCTGGGCCGATCGCGGGGCTGACACTCCCAAGGACGCCCTCGATCTCGCGACGCTGCTGCGCCAGTACAGCGGAGCCGGCAACGAGGACCGACTCTTCGGCGAAGAGATCGGGCTCCTCGAAGCCCTGAGCTACAAACTGGATCTCGCCGGCGCGCGGCTCCTTGGCAAGGATGCGGCTCGCGTAGCGACACCCGAGACGCGCCACCAAATCCTCGCGCTACTTGACGATGCAGGACGTCGGGACCGGCTCCTCAGAGACATGGCAAGGGCATTCCGCGGGGCCGAGGATCCTATCGCTGAGGCCGAGGCCTCAATCGCCCAGTTCAAGACGGGAATAGGGGGGGCTTGACCTTAGAGAATGGCGCGGGCTCCGGAGCACCGGCGAAGACGGACTTGACTCTGCCATAGGCAACGTCGAGTTACTGAGGGAAATGTTCTCCTGAGGGAGATTGAACTGAAGGCGCTCCGGCCGGCTCCCCGCGATCCCGCGCGGCCCGCCAGGCGGTCAGGTGGGAGGAGTACAGGCCCTCCCGGCGCAGCAGCGCCCCGACCGCGCCCGGGGTCGTGCAGCCGTCCGCCTCCCGCACGGTCTTCCGCTTGTACTCCACGGTGAGCCGGCGGCGGCTCGCCTTCGCCACCACCCCCACCGCCGGTTCCCGCAGGGCCATCTCGGTCGCGCTCATGGGACCCTGATCCTTACTCGCCCTCGACACCAAGCCTCCGGGGGGGCACTGTCTCACTGGTCTTGACAGAGAGGGGCCAACCGCTGACTGCCTGAACCGGTTCCCGGCTCGACGGGCCGCGAGGCCGCGACGGGCGACGGCGCCCGGGCGAGGAGGAGCGCATGAAGCGTGTGGCGGCAGCCGTCGGCATCGGTGTGGTCACGCTGGTCTTGGGTCTCGGCCCGGCCGAGGCGTGGAACTGCCCCGTGCAGATCAAGGGCGCCGAGGACGCGATCAGGCGCGCCGAGGCCATGAAGCTCTCGCCGGAGGCCCGAGCCCTCGTGGAAGAGGCGAAGAAGCTCGTCGCGCAGTCGAAGGCCCATCACGCCGACGCCAAGGCCAAGATCGACCACGCCAACGCCATGTGGAAGGCCAAGTCCGCGCAGGCCCAGGCCGAGGCCGCCCAGGCCATCTCGACGCCGTAGCAGGCCGCCCTACCGCTTCGCTCGCCTCGACTGGATATTCCCGCCTGCCAGCGTGCCGCCGATGGCGGCGGCGACGGTGCCGTCGGGGGCCGTGATGGTGAGCGCGAGGGTATCCCGCCCCCGTTCCGGCTCGCCTGCATCCGTAGCCCTCGCCTCGAATGTGTAACCGGGCACGCCGTTCCAGCTCCCGATCCCACGGAACACGACCGTGTCCGACGAGGGCTCGGGTCGGCGCTGCGGCCTGAAGGCGGGATCGTCGGAGAATGTCGCGGCCGCGACGGCCGCCGCCACGAAGCGGCTACCCCGCGGGCCCGCCGCTGCCGGCTCGACCTCGTGCCCGTCAGCGTGGCGCCGGGCATGGGCGCGGTAGCTCAGCCGCCCTGACGGCTCCCCCGCGGCGCCCGTCCGGACACTGAACTCGAAGTGATGGCGCATGCCGTCGGACTCGAAATGTCCCTCGCCATGCATCCGCCCCGGTGGGAGCGGCGCCGGGGCGCCGGGTCTCACCGTGATGCTGACCGTGGCGGTGCCGCTCGCCGAGAGCCCGTCGCTCACGCCGAAGGTGAAGCTGTCGCTGCCCGAGTATCCCGGCGCCGGCGTGTAGGTGAGGGTCGGGGGCGCGCCGACGAGGCTGCCGTGGGCTGGCGCTGCGAGCACCGTGAAGGTCAGCGCATCGCCGTCGGGATCGGTGGCGGTGAGCCCGATCGGAACCGGCGTGTCCTGCGGCGTGGTCACGGCCTGATTGCTCGCGGCCGGGGACCTGTTGAGCTGCCAGCGCACCGCGCGATCGGTCCCGGCCGAGGTAGCGGCCTGGCCCAGGATCTGTCCCGCGTCGTTGATCGCGTACGCCGCGCTCCGGCTGCCGCCCGGCAGCGTTCCCAGAGCCTGCATGCCGCCTGTCGGGTCCCACCAGAAGGCCGCGGTCGTGACACCGCCGGCCAGCACGGCCTCGCCCGCCACCTGGCCGGCCTCGTTCACGCCCCAGGCGCGGCTGGCGGTGCCGCCGGCCAGCGTGCCGAGGTCCTGCATGCCCGAGGTGGGGTCCCAGAGGAAGGCGCGCAGGCCACTGGCGGCTGTCTCGCTCCAGCCGACGACCTGGCCGGCGGCGTTGATCCCGCGGGCCACCGAGACGCGCCCGCCGGGAAGCGTGCCCAGGTCTCGCATGCCGCCCACTGGATCCCACAGGAATGCGCGCGTGATGAGATCGCCCGTCGCGGCGTCCGGCGCGTCGGCCTCTCCGACGACCTGCCCCGCATCGTTGATCGCGTAGGCCACGCTGTAGGTGCCACCTGGGAGTGTGCCGAGGTCCTGCATGCCGCCGCCCGCGGTCCAGAGGAAGCCGTGGAAGAAGGAGCCCCCGCCGAGGTTGGACTCGCCGACCACCTGGGTGAGCGAGTTGAGGCCGTGCGCGCCGCTGATGGAGCCACCGGGCAGTGTGCCGAGATCCACCAGGCCCGCCGCCGCGTCCCAGAGGAAAGCCCGGTTGCGGCGCAGCGCGTTCTTCGCGCTCCCGACCACCTGGCCTGCGCCGTTGATGCCGTGGGCGTGGCTGTCGCCCCCGAGCGTTCCCAGGTTCTGCATGCCGGCCGCCGGGTCCCAGAGGAAGGCGCGGAAGTCGCCCCCCCCGGTCGTGTCGGCCGCGCCCACGACCTGGCCCTGGGCGTTCATGCCTCCGGCCAGGCTCATGATCCCGCCGGGCAGCGTGCCGAGCTCGGTGATGACGGGCGGGCCGGCGAGTGCGGCCATGGGCAGGCCCAGCACGAGGAGCAGCAGGACCGTCACTCGGGCCGCGCTGCGCCGGCGGGCCGGGTGCGCACGAACTGCCTGTATCGATAGCGCTGACATCGCGGTGTCCTCCTTGGGGGAACTCATGGCGCTTCCTGGCATCCCGACATTGCGATTCGCTTGCCAGGGGGGAGACACCGACAAGTGGTCGGAAACGCGGGATGCGCTCCGTCTCCACCGCGCTGCGCTTGTCAGGGCGCTGACAGGCGTCGCTGACAGCGACGCGCCTGGAGTAATATCGCTCGGGATCGGCCATGAAGGGATTGCTCGGTGGCGCGCCGCTCGAGGGAACGCTGGCCGCGGGTGTGGCCCGGGCGGGGAGCCTGCGGCGTGATGCGCGGACCATCGGTCTCGTGAGCGCCGCCCACGGCCTCAGCCACTTCTACCAGCTCGTGCTGCCCCCCCTGTTCCCCGTGTTCCGCGACGAGCTCGGGGTGCCCTATGTGGCCCTGGGGCTGATCATGAGCGTGTTCTACAGCGTCTCGGCCGTCGGCCAGACGGTGGCCGGCTTCGCGGTGGACCGGGTCGGCGCGCGTGTCGTGATGCTGATGGGCCTCGGCTGCGTCTCGTCGGCGATGGCCCTGGCCTCCGCGGCCACGGCCTACTGGATGCTCCTTCCCGTGGCGGTGCTCGGAGGGCTGGGCAACTGCGTCTTCCACCCGGCCGATTATGCGCTGCTCAATGCGGGGGTGAGCCCGCAGAGGCTGGGGCGCGCGTACAGCATCCACAGCCTGTGCGGCAATGTCGGCTGGATCCTCGGGCCGGCCGTCATCATCGCGCTCTCGAGCCAGCTCGGGTGGCGCGGAGCCTTGCTGACGGTGGGGGTGACCGGCCTCGTGGCCGCCGGGCTGCTCGCCTCGCCCACCGGCACCTTGCCCGATCACCGCGAGGGCGGAGAGGTGGACTTGGCAGGCGCCGCCGGGTCAGCGACGGGGTTGCGGATCCTGGCGACGGCGCCCATCCTCATGGCCTTCGCGTACTTCGCCTTCCTGTCCATGTCGCTGGTGGGATTGAAGACCTTCGGCGTGCCCGCCATGGTGACGCTGTACGGGGTGGCGGTGTCCTTCGCCGCCAACGCCTTGACCGCGTACCTCCTCGGCAATGCGGCCGGCATCGTCGCGGGCGGCGCCCTCGCGGACCGCGTCCGCAGGCACGAGGTCGTGGCGGTGTCGGGCATGGGGCTGGCGGCCCTGCTCGCGCTGGTGCTGGCCGGCGCCGTGGCGCCCGGCGGATGGCTGCCGCTCCTGATGGGCGCCACGGGTTTCTGCATGGGCCTGACCCAGCCCTCGCGCGACCTCATCGTGCGCGCGGCCACCCCGCCCCGTGCGGCCGGGAAGGTCTTCGGCTTCGTCTACTCCGGCCTCGACCTCGGCTCCACGGTGACGCCGCTGGCGTTCGGCTTTCTCCTCGACCGCGGGGCGCCCCGCGCCGTGTTCGGCGTCTCGGCCGCGCTCATGGTGGTGACGATGCTCACCGTGCTCCGCGTGCGCGCGCTGGCAGGCCGCTGAAAAAGGCCCATCTGCGGAGGTACGGCGCCCTCGGCCGCAGGCTCACCGTGGCTCGCTCACGCTCGCCCGGATCTCCGGATCCGCTCGTCGCGCCTCCGGCTCGGCTCGCCAAGCGGAGTACGCCTCGCGTGCGGCCGTCGGGCGCCGCCTTGCATCTGGGCCTTCTTGACCGGCCTGGGAGCCTCTTCGCGGCCTGCTGGAGGTCGTTGACACGCGGCGCCGGCCGGGGCGGGGGGGCCTCCCCGCGGAACCGTGGCTTCTGCGCGCTGCCGGAGCCGACAACGTGCATCTCGTGGTCCCTTCTGTGACGTGGCTGCGGGTTGCGACTCAGCGTGTTCCGCGGGGAGGCCCCCCCGCCCCGGCCGGCGCTCTGTCTTCGACTCTCCGGGACGGGAGGCTGGCGGGACGGGCTCGGCGTCAGCCCATCGAGCGGGGCAGGAAGAGCGACAGCGCCGGGAAGGCGCAGAGGATGGTCAGGCGCACGATGTCGCAGAGGATGAAGGGCGAGACGCCCCAGTAGATGGTGCCCAGGCTCACGTCGCGCGCGATCGAGTTGATGACGAACACGTTCATCCCGACGGGTGGGCAGATGAGGCCGAGGGTCACCGCCATCACGATGATGACGCCGAACCAGACGGGATCGAAGCCGAGCTGCATCATCGCCGGGAAGACGATGGGCACGGTGAGCAGGATCATGGCCAGCTCGTCCATGATCGCTCCCAGGATGAAGTACACGAAGAGAATGATCGCCAGCACGCCGTAGGGCCCCACCGGCAGCCCCACCAGGAACTCGATCATCTTCTGCGTGGTCTGCGTGATCGTGAGGAAGTAGCCGAACAGGAAGGCGCCGATCACGATCATGAAGATCGCCGCCGTGGTGCGCAGGGCCTCCACCAGGCAGCGCATGATGAGCCTGGGCGTGAGGCGTCGCTGGATGAGGCCGATCGCGAGGGCCCCCACCGCGCCCATGCTCGCGGCCTCGGTGACGGTGAACCAGCCGCCGTACATGCCCCCGATCACGAAGAGGAAGAGGAGCAGGGACTCCCAGACGTCCTTGACCGCGTTGAGCCGCTCGGCGAGGGAGTGCCGCCTGTCCCGGGGCATGTGCGCGGGATCCCGCCAGCCGATGATCCGGAGCGTGAGGATGTACATCAGCACCCCGAGCACGCCGGGCACGATGCCCGCGATGAAGAGCTTGCCGATGTCGGCCTGGGTCATGATGCCGTAGAGCACGAAGATCACCGACGGCGGGATCATGATGCCGAGCGTGCCCCCCGCGGCGATCACGCCCGTGGAGAGGCCCGGACTGTAGCCGGCCCGGCGCAGCTCGGGCAGCGCCACGTGCGTCATGGTGGCGGCCGTCGCCACCGACGAGCCGTTGATGGCGGCGAAGCCCCCGCAGGCGGCGATGGTGGACATGGCCAGCCCTCCGCGCAGGTGGCCGAGCCAGGCCCGCGAGGCGCGGAAGAGGTCGCCGCTCATCCCCGCCGCCGAGGCGAAGGACCCCATGAGGATGAACATGGGGATGATGCTGAAGTTGAAGTCGGTGACGGTGGAGATGGGCGATCGCGCGATCAGCCCCAGCGCGGAGGTGACGTTGTTCACCAGCGCGAACCCCGCGACGCCCACGATGCCCATGGCGATGCCCACCGGCACCCGCAGCCCCATCAGGACGAAGAGCGCCACGAAGCCGCCCCCGGCGACGAGATCTCTGTCCACGGCGGGTCAGCTCGCTCGATGGTCCGCGGCGGTGCCGCGGACGAGCTCGAGGACGCGGATGAGCGCCACCACGGCCGTGGCGACGATCCCGGCGGTGAGGACCGCGTAGAACGGCCAGATGGGCAGCTTGAGGTCGCTGGTGAGCTGATGCGCGCGCTGGACGACCGTGAAGCGCTCCACCAGCATGTAGGCGAACACGCCCATGAAGAGCAGGTTCACGACGGCGGCGAAGAGATCGATGGCCCGGCGCCAGGCGCTCCCCGAGAGCTCCCAGACCACGTCCACGGAGATGTGGGCGTTGCGGTAGGTCGCCACGGCGAGCCCCCAGAAGATGGCGATGCCCTGGAGATAGCGGGAGAAGTCGAAGCTGTCCGGCAGATCGAGGGAAAAGACGTCGCGCAGGGCGACGGACACGAAGACGAGGAGCGCGACCGCCGCGAGGGAAGCCCCCGCGATGCGCTCCACCCAGAGCACCACTCGTTCCATGAGCCGGCGCGGCCCTGGTGTCGTCGTCCGCGGTCGCGCGCCCCAGGGCGCGCGGCTAGCGGAAGTCGGCGTTGTACTTCTTGAGCAGCGCGCGCAGCTCCGACAGCGCCTGGTCGGCGTTGAAGCCCGTCTTGGCGGCCGCCGCCGCCCACGTCTTGTACACGGGCTCGGCGGCCCGGCGCCAGGCGGCGACCTCGTCCGGCGCCAGGGTGTACACGGTGTGGCCGGCCAGCGCGCGCATCTCCGCGCGTCCCGCCGCCTCGTAGTCGCCCCAGGCCTTGCCGACCTTGCCCGCCCACTCGGGGGAGCAATGGGCGTCGATGGCCCGCTTCTGCGCCGGCGACATCTGCTCGTACGTGGCCTTGTTCATGAGCCAGGCGAAGCTCGCCACGTAGAAGGGCAGGTCCATGTGGTAGGACACGACCTTGTCGATGCCGAAGAGGAGGATGGACTTCCAGGGGAAGGTGATGGCGTCGGCGACGCCCGACTCCAGCGCCTGGCGCGACTCGGGCGCGGAGACCCGGACATTGGTGCCGCCCAGCGAGGTGACGAAGTCGGCCATGGTCCCGTGGGCCGAGCGGATCTTCATGCCCTTGATGTCCTCGGGCCGGGTGATCTTCTTCTTCGCGTGCAGCGCCCCCGGGTCGTGGACGAAGGCCAGGCACATCTTCACATCCGTCATCTCCTTGACGTGGTACTTGCGGTACCACTCGTCCACCGCCCGGGAGCCGCCGTCGGCGTTGGTCATGAGAAAGGGCAGGTTGATCCCCTCGCCCATGGGCAGCCGCCCGGCCTGATAGCCGAGCGCGATGTAGGTCACTTCCGCGATGCCGTCGCGGGCCATGTCGTAGTGGTCGTCGGCCTTCCCGAGCTGCTGCGCCGGGTAGAGCGTGACCTTGACCGTGCCGTTGGTGGCCCGGGAGATGGACTCGCCCCACTCCTTGATGGTCGGGTGCATGCCGTGCGCCGGCGGCACCCAGGAGGAGAACTTGAGCGAGAAGCTCTTCTCCTGGGCGGGCGCCAGGGGCGGCGCCGGCAGGAGGAAGGCGGCGATCAGGGCGGCGGCGAGCGCCACCCGCGCGAGCGTCGAAGGCTGGGGCATGGCTGTTCTCCTCTCGGGGGATCAGGAGCGCGCAGGACGGCCGCGGAGCATGGCCCCTGATACACCGCGGGTCCCGAGCCCGTCAAGCCCGAAGTCTGGGGCCCCGCCCGCCCCCCGGGGAGCGCGGGGGGACTTGACAAGCCCCGGGGCCGCGCATAGCGTGGGCGGGACCGTGAAACAAGGTTTCATGGAATGAAACCGACTCGGAAGCGGCGACAGACCAGGACCGCGATGCCGCCGGTGCGGGCGGTGGCGCGCGCCGTCGGCATCCTGACGGCGCTCGGCGCGGAGGATCTGCGCCTGGTGGATCTCGCCGAGCGCCTCGACCTGCACAAGGCGACCGTCACCCGGCTGCTCGCCTCGCTCATGGACGCGGGGCTCGTGGAGCGCGACGAGCGTGACCGCTATCTCCTGGGGCCGGCCGTCCTCCGCCTCGCCGCGCGCCAGCTGGCGGGCCATCGCCGCCTGGTCGGCTTCCTGCGGGACGCGCTCGAGCGGATCCGCGCCGCCACCGGCGAGACCGTGACGGTGCACGTGCGGGTGGGGACCGACCGCGTGTGCGTCGACGAGCTGGAGAGCCCGCAGCCGATCGCTTACCGGGCCGGTGTCGGGCAGCGCGTCCCCCTGCACATCGGCTCCGCCGGCAAGGTGCTGCTGGCCTTCCTGCCCGACGACGAGCGGAAGGTGCTGCTCCGCCAGCTCCGGCTGGTGAGGATCACCGAGCGGAGCATCACGAGCCTGGACCGGCTGGAGGCCGAGCTGGCGCAGGTCCGCCGTCTCGGTTACGCGTTCTCGTCCGGCGAGCGC
>Ga0154441_1102_pt1 | contig 24708 bp, 27 predicted proteins | sample RifGroC2_FD_115945 | JGI IMG/M metagenome (GOLD analysis project Ga0154441, IMG submission 115945) | Candidatus Rokubacteria bacterium GWC2_70_16 | reverse complement strand
CAGGGCCAGGGCCACCCCGGGATCCTCGATGCCCATGTTGGGGCCGAGCTCCTCCATCACCTCTCCCCCGTACCCGCTCACCACCACCCCAGCCATCGGGCCGGTCGTGCACTCGGTCCGATGATGGCAGGCCATCTCGCAGTTCCAGGATCCCACGGCCTCGATCCGCCACGTGAGGAGGTCCTCTGCCAGCCGTCGCCCCCAGCGGACCCCGGCCTCGGGATCGGTGAAGTGTCTGCCCGGGACGAGCCCCCGTTCGGCCAACCCGGGCATCACCCGCAAACCGTCCGCCTGCATCGCCAGAACGGGCTTGAACGGATGCTCCCGGAGCGCGCGCAGCCAGCGCTCCGCCACGCGGCCCAGGCCCACCGGGTCGGCCAGGGGGACCGGCCGCGACCCTGACACCGCGATCGCCTTCAGGTTCTTCGCCCCCCAGGCGATGCCGGCGCCGCCCTGGCTGGCGCCATAGGCCGACTCGGCCCGGACCGATGCGCCGTACACGAGCTGCTCCCCCGCCGGGCCGATGCACGCCACGCTGACAGGCCGGTCCGCCGTGCCCAGGGCCTCCCGCAGCCGGACGTCGGTCTCGCAGGTGTCGAGGCCCCACAGCGACGAGGCCGGTCGCAGCTCCACGTCCCCGTCCCGGATCCACAGATACGTCGGGCTCGCGGCGCGACCGCGCAGGATGATCCCATCCCAGCCCGCCTGGCGCAGGCGCGCGCCGAAGTAGCCATGGCAGTGACTCGCGCAGATGTGGGTCGGCAGGTCGGCGTTCACCGTGACGATGACCCAATCCGAGCTCTGGGGGATCTCGGTGCCGGTGAGAGGTCCGGTGAGAATGAAGGCCGGGCACTCGGGATCCGTCGCACGGATGCCCGGACGGATCTCCTGGCTCAGCAGGTAGAGCCCGAGCCCCGTCCCGCCGATCCAGCGCTGCCGGACCGCGGCCGGGATGACGAGACTCTCGATGTGTCCTCGCGTGAGATCAACGCCGAGCAGGGGCTGGTACATGCGGACACCTCCCGGCCGGCCGGCATCAGACCGTGAGATGCTGCTTCACGATGTCCTGGTTGGCGCGCAGCTCGGATGGCGTGCCGGTATACCGCACCTCGCCCTTCTCCAGGATATAGACCCGGTCCGCCAGCGACAGCACGAACTCCAGGTTCTGTTCGGCCAGCACGATCGACAGCCCGGTCGCCTTGAGGTGCGCAACCGTGTCCCGCAGGTGTTCGACGATCAGCGGCGCCAGCCCCTCCGCCGGTTCATCCAGCAGCAGCAGTTCCGGATTTCCCATCAGCGTGCGGGCGATGGTCAGCATCTGTTGCTGGCCGCCGGACAGGACGCCGCCGCGCCGGCCGCGGATTTCCGCAAGGTCGGGGAACAGCGCGAACACCTCCGGCTCGCTCCATACCGCCTTCCCGCCGGTGCCGCGACGGCGAGCGATATCCAGATTCTCCCAGACCGAGAGTTCCGGGAAGATGCGGCGGTCTTCCGGCACGAAGCCGATGCCCATCTGGCAGATCTTGTACGGGGGCAGGTGCGCGATGTCGCGTCCCTTCCACATCACCCGCCCCTGGCGCGGCGGGGTCAGCCCCATGATCGAGCGCATGGTCGTGGTCTTGCCGACACCATTGCGGCCGATCAGTGCAACGCACTCGCCTTGCCGCACCTCGATGGACACGCCGAACAGCGCCTGGCTGAGGCCATACGCGGTGTGGATCGCCTCGACCGTGAGGTCAGACATGGGTGTGCTCCCCGAGATACACGCGCTTCACCTCGGGGTCGTTCCGTACCGCGTCGGGCGTGCCCGATGCGATGATCTCACCATGGTGCAGCACGGAGATCCGTTCGGCGATCCCGAACACCACGGACATGTCGTGCTCCGTGAACAGCAGCGTCAGGCCCCGGGCCCGGACGATGTCGCGGATCAGCGCGATCGTGTCCGCCGTTTCCTGTGGCGACATCCCGGCGGTGGGCTCGTCCAGCAGCAGCAGGCGCGGCTGGGCGGCCAGGGCGATCGCCAGCTCGAGCTGCTTCTGCTTGCCGTAACTCAGCTCGCCCGCGACCTCGCGGGCTTCCTCGTCGAGACTGACGAGCCGCAAGAGATCGGCGGTCTCTCCGTGATGCAAGGAGCGTCCGGGGGTGAACAGGTTCCAGTGCTGGCCCGCATGGGCGATCAAGGCCACCTGCACGTTCTCGAACACGCTCAGGCGCGGATAGATGTTGATCCTCTGAAACGACCGTGCGATCCCCAGCCGCACGATCCGCTCCGGCGCCCGGCCGACCAGTTCGGTGCCCTCGAAGTCCACGGCCCCACGATCCGGACGCAGGCGGCCGGTGATCAGATCGAAGAAGGTCGTCTTCCCCGCTCCGTTCGGGCCGATGACCGCATGGGTCTCGCCGGCGTCGAGCTTGAAGTGCACGTCCTGTATCGCGACGAATCCCGCGAAGGATTTCCACAGACCGGTGATCTTCAGCATCGTGCTCATGCGCGCGACGCTCGCCCGCTCACCCGCTTGGCCAGACCGACCAGGCCATCCGGCAGCACCAGGACGACGGCCAGCAAGATCAGGCCGAGCACCATCGGCCAGTACGGGGTGAACTGGTTGGTGAAGACCTGCAGCAGATACAGCACCGCCGCGCCGATCAGCGGACCCACAAAGGAATAGATTCCGCCAAGCAGCACCATGATCAGTACCTGCGCGGATTCGGTCCAGAAGGCATTCTCGATATACATCCCACGGTTGTACATGCCGAAGAGCGCGCCCGCGAGGCCGGCGAACGTGCCGGCGACCGCGAAGGCGGCCCAGCGCATCTTGCGCGTGTCGACGCCGATGAACCCGGCCCGCCCGGTGTTCTCGCGGATCGCCAGGAGCGTCAGGCCGAAGGCCGAATGGCAGATCATCCACAGCAGCGCCACGCCCACGGCCACCGAGCCCAGCGTGAAGTAAAAGTACCGGGTAGGGTTGTCCAGCAGCCTCGGCACGAGGATGCCGGTGAACCCATCGTCGCCGCCGGTCACGGCCTTCCACTTGAACGCCACACCCCAGACCAGCATGGCGAAGGCCAGGGCCAGCATGGAGAAGTAGGTCTGCGTCAGGCGCACGCAGAAATAGCCGATGAGCGCAGCCGCGATCCCGGCCACCACGAGTGACGCCGGCAGCGCCAGAGCCAGGGGCCAGCGGTACGTCGTCAGCAGAATCGCGCAGGCATAACCCCCGATGGCGAAATAGGCCGCATGACCGAATGAGACATCGCCGGCGTAGCCGATCAGCACGTTGAGGCTGAGCGCGAACAGGCAGTAGATCAGGACCTGAGTGGCCAGGTCGATGGCGTAGCGGCTTCCGGCGAGCGGCAGCAGCGCCAGGACCAGCACCACGACGATGGCGGCCGTCGAGAGCTTGCGCGTGAGCATGTCAGCGGCTCAGCTCAGGGCGGCCGAGGAGGCCCCAGGGCCGGATCAGCAGCACCGCCAGCATCAGCACATAGGGCATCACGTCCTGCCAGTTCGGGACGAAGATCGCGCCGAACTGAACGACGAGGCCGAAGGCCAGCGCCCCCAGGAAGCCGCCCCACAGATGGCCGAGGCCGCCGATGATGACGATGATGAAGCACTCGACGATGACGGTGGCATCCATGCCCGGTGCGACGGCGATGCGCGGCGCGGCCAATGCGCCCCCGATGCCGGCCAGCGCCGAGCCGATCATGAACACTACGGCATAGACGATGGGCACGTTGACACCCAGGGCGGCGAGCATCTCGCGGTCCTGGGTCGCGGCGCGGACAATGCGGCCCCAGCGCGTGCGGTCGACCAGGATCCACAGGGTGACGGCGATGAGCGGACCGGCGACGCAGAGGAAGACCAGATACTGCGGCAGGATGGTGGGCCCCAGGGCGACGGCCCCGCGAAGGGCTGGCGGATAGCCGACGGAATACTGGTCGGTGCCCCAGATCATCTTCGCCACGTCGCTCATCAGCAGCACGACAGCGAACGTGAAGAGGAGCTGCATCAGGTGCTCCTTGTCGTACAGGCGGCGCAGCAGGAAGCGCTCGATGACTAGGGCGATCGCCGCCAGCCCGGCGCCCGCCGCGAGCACGCCGACGAAGAAGGGGGCGCCCCAGCTCTTGGTGACGGTGAAGATGATATAGGCGCCGAACATGTAGAACATGCCGTGCGCGAAGTTGATCACGCGCAGCACGCCCCAGATCAGGCTCAGGCCGGACGCGATGACGAACATGTTCATCGCCAGCGCCAGGCCGTAGAACACGTTGGTCAGGAACACGGGAAGGGTCATGGCTCGACCGTCGTGTCGGGAGCGGGACGTGGCCCCGCGCCCGCCGGAGGAGAGGACCCGGCCGGCAGCGCCGGTGGGATCCCTCCTCGGGCGGGCGCGGAGGGTCGCATCAGAACGTCGGCTTCAGGAATTCCACCGGTTCCATCACCCGGTAGTCCTTGCCGGGCTTCTTCACCATCGGCCCCCAGAACTGGCCGGTATTGGCCTGGTGCGTCTTCGCGTCGATCGTTTGCGGGCCGACAGGCGTCTTGACCGTGAGGCCTTCCAGCGCGGCGGCGATCTTGTCGCTGTCGAGGGATTTCGCCTTCTCGATGGCGGCGGCGGCGAACAGCACCCCGTTGTACCCGAGCAGCGCCCACTGCGGCGTCTCGGGGGTGCCGAGCTTCTTGGCGAGGGCCTGCTGGAATGCGCGGTGGCCGTCGTCGATGGCGTGGTACCAGAGCTCGTAGGTGTTGGCGACGACGTTGTCCGGGTACTCGCCCTTGAGCTCGCCGGCGATCTCATGAGCCGCGATCTCGCCGCCAGAAATCCATTTCACGTTCTTGAAGAAGCCCAGCGGCGAGGCCTGCTTCACCCAGGACACGAAGTGCGGCCCCCACAGGCCGGAGACCACCCCGTCGCAGCCGGCCGACATCACCTGCGGGATGAAGGCGTTGAAGTCGGTGGCGCCGAGCTTCGGCTTCAGGGTCAGCACGACCTTGGCGTTCGGCGCGCGCTTGGGCAGCGCCTTCAGGACACCGGCCTCGAGATCGTGCCCGTAGGCGTAGTCGAGCTGCAGGTGGCAGAGATTCTTGAGGTTGTACTTGGCGACCAGCATGGCCATCGTGTCGCCTTCGATATCGGTGTTCGAGGCGATGCGGAAGACGAGGGGGTGCAGCTTGGTGGTGGTGATCTGGATGGACTTCGGGATGGTCGCGAGATAGACCACCTTCTCCTGCTTCGAGACCTCCGACATACCCAGCCCCACCGCGGAGCTCAGGCCGCCGAGGACGATGTGCACCTTGTCCTTTGTGATCAGCTCCTTCATGGTCGCCGATGCGGCCGAGGGGTTCATCTTGTCGTCGCGCTCGATCGATTCGACCTTGCGGCCCATGATGCCGCCGCGCCGGTTGAGCTCCTCGATCGCCAGCTGGTGCCCGGCCAGCGCCGGGACGCCGTAGATCGCGCCGCCACCTGTCAGCGGATACATCGCACCGATGCGAATCGGCTCCTGCGCGAGTGCCTCGCCGGCGAAGATCACGCCGACGGCCATGAGCATCAGCAATCGCTTCATAAATCGTCTCCTCCGCTGTGTGGGTTTCAGGAAGGCAGCCCGCCCGGCTGCCGCATCCGGACGCGATCGCTCGGCGTACAGCGCGCCGGCGCCAGACCGGATCATCGAGTCGCCGACCTTGAGACCGGTTCCTGGGCCTCGGCGCTGAGCGGCAGCGCCAGGAGCCCGGCCAGGAGCCGCGTCAGCACGCGCATCGTCATGGATGAGCCTCCTGTGGGTGCCTGAGTGGCCACGTCAGAGCGCCGGCAGCCCGGGGACGAGGACCCGCAGCCGGTACACGGAGGTGGATGCCGTGACGTACAGGCTCCGGTAATCGGCATCGCCCCAGGCCATGTTGGCCGTGTACTCGGGCACGTGGATGACCCCGAGGCAGCGGGCCTCCGGGGTGAACACGTGGATGCCTCCCGGCCCGCAGCAGTAGACGTGTCCGGCCGAGTCGAGCTTCATCCCGTCGGGGGCGCCCGGGCCCTCGCCGACGGTCTCGGCCCAGACGCGCCCGCCCGAGATCGCGCCGTCGGCCCTGACGTCGAAGACGCGAATGTGCTGTCGGGCGGTGTCGTTGACGAAGAGGCGCCGGCCGTCCGGCGAGAAGCAGAGCCCGTTGGGCCGGTCAAAGTCATCCGCCAGCAGGATCGGGCTCTGCGGGTCGGCGCCCACGCGGTACACGCCCTGGAACGACAGTTCCTGGTCGCGCTTGACCCCGTAGTACTCGGCCCGGCCATAGGGCGGATCGCTGAAGTAGATGCCGCCGTCGGCGGCGCAGACGATGTCGTTGGGGCTGTTGAGCTGCTTGCCCTGGTAATGCGTCGCCAGGGGCGTGATCCGCCCGTCGGCCTCGGTGCGGGTGACCTGGCTCGAGGCGTGCTCGCAGGCCAGGAGCCGCCCCTGGCGATCCCATGCCAGGCCGTTGGACATGTTGCAGGGCTTGCGGAACGTCGTCACGCCATCCTGCGCCGACCAGCGGCGCAGGTGGTCGCCCGGCATGTCGCTCCAGAGGAGGTACTGATCCCGCGGGTGCCAGAGGGGGCCCTCGGTGAAGAGGCAGCCGGTGGCGATGCGCTCGAAGGCGCCCTCCGGCCCCACGACGGCGGCGAGCCGGGGGTCGCGGATCTCGACGCTCACTTCGCCATCCGCTCCCCGGGCTTCCCGGCCACGTACCAGTCGGGCGGGTCGATGTCCTCGATCACCACCCAGATGGCCTCGCGGGGCACCTTGGCCACCTCAGCGATGGCCTCGGTCACCCGCCGGGCGATCTCGTCCTTCCGCTCCTTGCCATGTCCCGCGTAGATCCGGATGTTGACGAATGGCATCGCGCCCCCCTGGTGCCGATGGAGCAGTGAGCTGTCCGGGCCGAAAGCCCCGCGAGACTAGCACGCGGGCGGCTCCCCTCGCAAGGGTCCGGAGCCGCCCGCTGACAGCGCGCCGCGTCAGGGGCGGGAGCGCCTCCGGCGGGGGCCGGCTCCTGCTATGCTGGGCCAATGCCCGACCTCGTCAACGAGTTCTCGTGGTCCCGCTCCCGGGACAATGTCTTCCAGGAGTGCCGCCGCCGCTACTACCTCCACTACTACGGCGCCTGGGGCGGGTGGGAGCAGGCCGCCGACCCGGTGAGGCGCGCCCTCTACATCCTCAAGCAGCTCGGGACGCGCCAGATGTGGGCGGGGCGGCTCGTCCACGAGGCCGTGGAGCGCGCGCTGCTGGCGCTCCGCGACGGCTACGCGCTCTCCGAGGCCTCGCTCATCGAGGACACGCTGCGCCAGATGCGCGAGGAGTGGAAGGGCTCGCGCGACGGCGTGTACCGGCAGACCCCCAAGCGCACGGGGCTCTTCGAGCACGAGTACGCGGTGCCGATCCGGGACAGCGAGTGGCAGGCCATCCGCGACAACGTGGTCCGCTGCCTGCGCAACTTCCACCGGTTGCCGCTCCTCGCCGAGATCAAGCGTGCCCCCACCGACCGCTGGATCCTCATCGAGGACATCGGCTCCTTCCCCTTCGAGGGCACGCTGGCGTACGCCGCGCCCGACTTCGGCTACTGGAACGAGGCGGGGCGGCTCCAGCTCGTGGACTGGAAGACCGGCGGCAACGGCAACAACGTGGCCCTTCAGCTCGGCGGCTATGCGCTCTACTCGCTGGAGGTCCTGGGGGTGGCGCCCGAGCGGGTGGACCTCCTGGAGGTCAACCTGCGCGAGGGGCGCGTGAGGTCCCACCCCTGCGACGAGGCGATCCTGGAGCGCGTGCGGGAGCACATCCGGCTGTCGGTGCGGGCCATGAAGGCGTATCTGAAGGACGCTGCGCTCAACCTGGCCGAGCAGGAGAACTTCGAGAAGACCGAAGACCTGCGTCTCTGCCGCTGGTGCAACTTCCGGGCGGTGTGTCGTCCGGAGCTGCCGCCCTTCGCGGCGGCCGAGACGGCCCCGGCATGAAGGCGCTCCTGGCGGACCTCGACGACACGATCCTCGACTACTCGGGGGGCGCCGCCGCCTCGTGGGAGGAGGCGTGCGCCGGCCTCTCCGGCCCCGCGGGGATCGACCCCGCGCCTCTGGTGGCCGCCGTGGTGGCGACGCGACGCTGGTTCTGGGCCGATCCGGAGCGCCACCGGCGGGAGCGGGTGGACATGGTGGGGGCCTGGCGGAAGATCGCGGCGCACGCCCTCGAGAGCCTCGGGCTGCCCGCCCATCCGCTCGCCGCCTCCATCGCCGAGGACTTCGCGGCCCGGAGGCGGGCGGCGCTCCGCCTCCTGCCGGGGGCGCTGGAGGCCCTCGACGAGCTCCGGCAGCGCGGCGTCCCGCTGGCGCTGGTCACCAACGGGGATGCCTCCCAGCAGCGGGAGAAGATCGAGCGCTTCGACCTGGCGCGCTTCTTCCGGGTCATCGTGATCGAGGGGGAGTTCGGCAAGGGCAAGCCGGATGAGGTGGTGTACCGCCACGCCCTCGCGGCCCTCGGCGTGCCGGGCCGGGACAGCTGGATGGTCGGCGACAACCTCGAGTGGGACGTGGCTGCCCCGCAGCGTCTGGGTCTCCGCGCGGCGTGGGTGGACGGGGCCGGCCATGGGCTCCCCGCCGGCAGCGCGGTGCGCCCGGACCGGGTCCTGCGCGCCTTCAGGGAGGTGGTAGAGGGGGGCTGACGCGCGGCGGTCAGGACTCCCTTGCGCCTCGGCTGGACGGGGAGGACGATGCTCGCAACGGATCCCGACAGGGAGCGTCCCCAGCGTGCAGCGGTGCCGGCGGCGAGGCCGGAGGGAGGTGCTCGATGAGCATCGTGGTCATTTCCCAGACGCTCGGCAGCCTGGGCGAGGAGATCGGTCGCAAGCTCGCCCAGACCCTGTCCTGGCAATGCGCGGACAGGGAGGTCATCCTCGAAGCCGCGGGTCGCTTCGGCGAGGGTGTGATGGCCCTCGAGCACTTCACGGAGGAGAAGCCGAGCCTCTGGGAGCGCTTCAGCGACACCCAGCGCCGCTACCAGACCTTCATCGAGGCCATCATCCTGGAGATGGCGGCCCGGGACCACATGGTCCTGTCCGGCCGCGGCTCCTCCATCGTGCTCCGCAAGGTGCGGCACGCGCTCAAGGTCCGCGTCACCGCGCCCGAGCCGCTCCGGGCCAAGCGCGTGGAGACCCAGCAGGGGCTGATGCTCGAGGCCGCAGAGCACCTCGTGCACCAGAGCGACCGGGAGCGCGCCGCCCGGCTCAAGTTCCTCTACCGCGTGGACTGGGAGGATCCGCTCCTCTACGACATGGTGCTCAACACCGAGCGCGTGGACGTGGAGCAGGCCTGCCGGCTCATCCAGGACGCGCTCGGGAGCGAGCGCGTCCAGCCGACCCCGGAGTCCCTGGCTGAGATCCGGGACCTGAGCCTCGCCGCGCGGGCCCGCGCCGCGCTCCTGGTGAACCCGGAGACCCGGCGCTTCAGCCTCGGCGTCATGGCGAAGGACGGCTGGGTGGTCGTGAGCGGCGGCGTGGACCGGGAGCCGCAGCGCAAGACCGTGGACGAGGTGCTCGCGCAGATTCCTGGCGTGACCGGCGTGCAGAACGAGGTCGTCGTGACCTCCCCCGTGCGGCCGCGGCTGTAGCGCGGGGGGGTCAGCGGGTGGGGGGCTTCACGACCACCGTCCGCAAGCTCGAGAGGTAGCGCCGGGCCACGCGCTGGACGTCGGCGGGCGTGACCCGGCGCACCGCCGCCAGGTAGCCGTCGAGGAACTCGTAGCCGACCCCGGCGGCCTCGAAGGAGGCCAGGTACCAGGCCTGGCGCGCGTTGGTGCGGCGGTCCATGGCCAGGCTGCCGAGGAGGTACGCCTTGGCCACGCGCAGCTCCTCGTCCGACACAGGCTCCTGCTGGATCCGCTCGAGCTCGCGCCGCAGCGCGGCCTCCGATCTTTCCAGGCTCTCCGGCGCGGTGCCGATCTGCGCGAGGATGTGGCCGCGGTCCACGCGCGTGGGATAGAGCACCCCCGTGGTGTAGGCCAGGCCCTGCTTGTCGCGCAGCTCGGAGAAGAACCGTCCGGCCATCCCCCCGCCGAGTACCGTGCCGAGCACCTTCACGGCCGCGTGGTCGGGATCCGTGACGGCCGGCGCCAGGCCGCCGGCCAGGATCTGCGCCTGCGCCCCCGGGACCTCCAGGACCTCCCTGGCGCCGGCCGGGGCGGGGAGGGGTGCCGGGGAGAGCGGGGGCGCCGGCGCCGCCTGCATGCCGCCGAAGAGCCGTTCGGCGTGCGCCGCCACCTCCTGCGCCTTCACGCGGCCGCTGACGGCCAGCACCATCTGCCCCGGCACGTAGTGGCGACGGTAATGCTTCAGGAGCGCCTCCCGGTCCAGCCGCTCCACGCTCTCCTTGAGGCCCAGCGGGTTCCACGCATAGCCGTTGTCGCCGAAGAGGCGTGCCGACAGCGTGTCGAGCCCCACGTCGTAGGGTTTGTCGCCGCGGTTCCGGATCTGCCGCAGCAGGAAGTCGCGCACGGCCCGGGTGGTGCCCTCGTGCAGCGCCGGGCGGAGCCCGACCTCCGCCACTAGCTCGAGCATCTCGACCCAGTGGCGGGCGAGCGCCGTCGCCGCGATCTCCGAGAGGTCCACGTCGCCGTAGGCGTCGATGCTCCCGCCCATCCGATCGGCGGCCTCCACGATCTGGCTGCCGTCCAGCCTGGCCGTTCCCCGCACCACCATCAGCTGGAGCAGGTTGGAGATGCCGGCGTTCTCCCGCGTCTCCCAGCGCGTGCCCATTCGTACCCCGAGCGAGATCGCCACCACGGGGGCGGTGGGGTTCTCGCGCGCGAGCACGGTCAGCCCGTTGGCGAGCCTCACGCGCGCGACGGCCGGCCCCTGCCCCTGCGCCGCGGCCGGTCCCGGCCAGAGGAGTGCCAGTAGCGCGAGCAGGACCGTGGCGCCCAGGAGCCCGAGGGGGCGGCGGCGGGGGCGGGCCGCGCTCACTGCGCCTTTCTCGGCACGAAGGCCAGCCGCGCGTAGTCGGTGCGGGAGAGGAAGCGGCGGGCCGCGTCCCGGATCTGTTCCCGCGTGACCTGCCGGAGCCGGTCCACGTAGCGGAGCTCCTCCTCGAGGGCCCAGGTGGTCTCGGCGATCCCGTAGGCGTTGGCCAGCCCCTCGGAGGTCTCGATCGTGAAGGCGTGCTCGGACTCGGCTCGGGTTAGCGCCAGCACGCGCTCCTCGTCCGTGGGCCCGCTCTCCTGCATCTTCCAGATCTCCTCCAGGACGATTTCCTCGACCCGCCCGAGGTCCTTCGCCTCCAGCTCCGCCCTGAGGCTCACGATGCCCCCGCCCATGAGCGCGGCGTAGCTCATGGTGACGCTCGAGACGAGCCGCTCGTCGTCACGGAGCCGGCGGGCGAGCCGCGAGCTCTCCGCGCCCGCCAGGATCGAGGCGAGGAGATCCACCGCGAAGCCGTCCGTGTCGTCCGCCCGCGGCGCCGGCCACCCCAGCGCCAGGTGGGCCTGCTGCTCCGGGCGCTCGACCTGGCGCCGCACCCCGCCCGCGCGCGGGCGCGGCGGCGGCAGGGGCGCGGGGCGGTAGCCCGAGGCTGGCACCCGGCCGAAGGTCCGTGCCACCGAGGCGCGCACCGCTCGGGGATCCACGGGGCCCGCCACCACCACCGACATGTTCTCGGGGGTGTAGTAGCGGCGGTTGTACTCCTTCAAGCGCTCGCGGGTGGCCGCCGTCATCGTCTCGCGGGCCCCGAGCACGGGGCGGCCGTAGGGATGGCCGTCGAAGACGAGGCCGTAGAGCTGGCGCACGATGGCGGTCCTGGGATTGTCGGCCTCGATGCGGGCCTCCTCGAAGATCACCCCGCGCTCGCGCGCGATCTCCTCGGGATCGAAGGTGGAGCGGAAGGCCATGTCGGCCAGCAGCTCGATGGCCGTGTCCATGGCCTCGGAGGGGACGACGATGTAGAAGGTCGTGTAGTCGAACGAGGTGACCGCGTTGGAACGGCCGCCGACTCCCTCCACCGCGCGGTCGATGTGCCCGGGACCCCACTTGTCCGTGCCCTTGAAGAGCATGTGCTCCTGGAAGTGGGAGTAGCCCAGCTCGTCGGGCCGCTCGTAGCGCACGCCGACCCCGACCCAGAGGTACACGGCCACGATGTCGGCGGCGCGGTGGTCCTGGATGATGAGGCGGAGCCCGTTGGGCAGGACCTCCCGGGTCGGGGAGGGGAGGTCATCCTCGCTGCCGGCCGGGCGGGGAATCACCGTGGCCCGGGGCGCCAGCGTGCCGCAGCCGGCGGCCAGGGTCATCAGCGCGATCCCCCCGAGGGCCGCGCACCAGCTCCGGGTCATGCCGCGCATTATACAGGGGCTTCGCGCGGGGGGCGCGTTCAGACCGGGATGCAGGCGCCGGAGATGGCTCCCGCCTCGTCCGAGGCGAGCCAGGCGATGACGGCCGCGACGCTGTCCGTCGAGACCCACGCCAAGCGATCCGCGCGGAGCATGGCGGCCCGGTTGGCGGGGGTGTCCATGGTGCCGGGGAGCACCGCGTTCACCGCGATGCCGTGCCCCTTCCCCTCCTCGGCCAGGGCCTGGGTGAGCGTGATGACGGCGGCCTTGGCCACCGTATAGGCGATGAAGCCTGCTGCGGGCGGAACGACCGCGCGCGAGGCGATGTTGACGATCCGCCCGTGGCCCGCCGCGAGCATGGTCGGGAGCACCGCGCGGCAGCCCACCACCGCCGAGATGAGGTTGAGCCGCAGCATGCGCTCCCACTCGGCGAGGGGGGTCGAGCCGAGGTCGCCCCCGGCGAAGCCTCCCACGGCATTGACCAGGACGTCCACGCGGTGGTGCCGTTCGAGGACGCCGGCGACGAAGGCTCCGACGGCGGCCTCATCGGTGGCGTCGGCGGGAGCCGCCTCCAGCCGCGCCCGGGGCTCGTCGCCCAGGCGGAGGCGGAGCGCCTCGAGACCGTCGCTGTCGCGGTGCGGGACGCAGACGGTGGCCCCGGCGCCGAGGAGCCGCATGCAGATCGCCTGTCCCAGCGCCCCGGCGCCCCCCGTCACCATGGCCACGCGGCCGGCGAAGGACACGGACCCCCGCGCGAGGCGGTCCGCGCGCGCCGCGGGCCCGGCGGCGAGGGCGTCGAGCCTGGCCGCCAGCGCGAAGTCGAGGCCCGTGATCCCCCCAGCATCGTGGGTGATCAGGTCCACCGTCACCCGGTTGTAGGCATTGGACCAGTCGGGGTGATGACCCAGGGCCTCGGCCTCGCGGGCCGCCGCCGTCATGAAGGCGAAGGCGTCGACGAAGTCACGGAAGGTGAAGACGCGGTGGAGCCCTCGGTCGAGGGCGGTCCACCCGGGGAGGGTCGCGAGCCGCCGGGCGATCTCGCTCTGGCTGAGCCGCTCGGGGCGAACCATGGCGAGGGTTCTCAGGATGGGGCGGGCGCGGCCATCAGGCCTGCCCGCTGGATGTCCTCGTAGCGGATGCGGCTCACGTCGAACGACTCCAGGTTCTCGCTGAGCTTCTTCACGACCTCCTGGAGCCGCTTGACGTGAGTGGGGGAGAGGTCGCGCTGGTAGGGAGTGGTCTCCACCTTCGCCATGGGGAGCAGGCAGAAGATCTGCCAGTGCTCCCCTACCGGGTCGCGATAGAGGGCCAGCGCCCGGCCGCCGTCCTTCTCCACCTGCTCGGCGAGGGCCTGCGCCTGCTTCGAGGGCTCCTGGTCGGGATGGACGACCCACCGGGGCATGACGGGCCCCATTATGCCTCAGGCGTCGGATCGCGGCGAGGAGCGGCCCACGCCCTCGTGCCTCGGTCCAGCCGTTCGTGGACGAGCCCCGGCGGGGAAGGGGGCGCGCTCCCCGGAACACGCTCCCTCGTCCCGCGATGCGGCCGGTCGGAACGGGCCACGAGATGGAGGTCTCCTGCTCCGGCAACACGCAGAAGCCACGGTTCCGGGGAGCGCGCCCCCTTCCCCGCCGGTGGGCGGTCGCGAATGAGGCGCGTTAGGCCGGCGCGGCCCGGCGCCGGGCCAGGCGGCGGAGGACGGCCCCGCGGAGGCTGCCGTAGATGCCCGCCGGCAGGAAGATGATGCAGAGGATCAGGACCAGCCCGTAGATCGTCTCGGCCATGCCGATGAACTTGAGCCCGAAAAGCACGCGGAGGTACTCGGAGAGCGCGATGGTGAGCGCCGTCCCCACGGTGGAGCCCAGCAGCGAGTACATGCCCCCGAGCACGACGGCGAAGACGATGCGGAGGGAGACGCCGATGCCGGAGAGGGTGTCCGGGTTCACGTAGGTGAAGTACTGGGCGTAGAGCACCCCGCCCAGCGCCGTGAGCGCTGCCGAGAGCACGGTGATCCCGAGCTTGAAGCGCGTGACGTGGATGCCCACCGAGGCGGCCGCTCCCTCGTCCTCGCCGATGGCCTCCAGCGCCGAGCGCGCCATGCTCCGGTCCACGCGCTGCCACACCCAGAGCCCGCCGAGCCACACGATCACGGAGGCGTAGTAGAAGACCCGCTTGTCCGCGAACTGCAGCGCGGTGAGACTGGCGTCCGTGCCGGCGGCCTTCACCGTGACGCCGAGCGAGCCGCCCGTCCAGTCGCGCTCCGCGATGATGAGCAGGCGCACCACCTCGCCCACGGCCAGGGTCACCAGGGCGAAGTAGTGGCCCACCACGCGGAAGCGGAAGCAGGGGTAGCCGACGACCAGGGCGAGTCCCACGGCGCCGGCCACGGCCACGACCCCGCCGACCCACGGCGTGACGCCCCAGAAGTTCCAGAGCAGCGCGGCGGTGTAGGCGCCCAGCCCGAGGAACGCCCCGTGTCCCAGCGACACCAGGGCGAAGCGCCCCATGAGCGAGAAGGCCTGGCCGATGAACGACCAGATGAAGATCTGCACGAGGACGTGGAGGGCATACTGGCGCATGCCGCCCATGGGCAGGAAGGGCGCCACGGCGATCACGCCGAGCAGGGCCCAGGCAACCAGGCGCGCCACGCTCACTCCCGGCGGGTGAGGATGCCGCCCGGACGGGCGAACATCATCACGATGAAGAGCACGAAGGCGATCACGTAGCCCATCTCGGTGGACATCATGACGCCCCCCACCGAGATGATCTCGCTCATGACGACTGCGGCCACGAGAGCCCCCACCATGTTCCCGAGGCCGCCGAGGACGCAGACCATGAAGGTCAGCGGGCCGAAGGCCGCGCCGAAGTACGGGTGCACCGAGTACTGGATGATCAGGAGCGCTCCCGCCAGGCCCGCCATGGCTCCTCCCACGGCGGAGGTGACGACGTAGACCCGCTGGGGATTGGCGCCCATGAGCCGCATCGCCTCGCGGTCCTGGGAGACGGCGCGGATGGCGGTGCCGATGAAGGTGTGCCGGAGGAAGAGATAGAGGCCGATCATCGCCAGGATCGCCACGACGAAGGCGATGAGCCGCGCGAACGAGAGGAACATTCCGGCCACCTCGATGATGGGCAGGGTCAGGCGCACCGTCCGGTGGTCGGTGGTCCAGAGGAAGGTGGCAAAGGACTGGACGAAGAAGAGGAGCCCGCCTGTGGCCAGGAGCTGGTTGATGGGAGCGCTGGTCAGGATCGGGGAGATGATCAAGAGGTGCACGCCGATGCCCAGGAGGGCGCCGAGCCCCACCGCGGCGAGCCCCCCGAGCCACACGGGCCAGCCATAGCCCGTCACGAGGAAGTAGGCCAGGTACATGCACAGCATGACGAGGTCCAGGTAGGCGATCCAGACGATGTCGAGGACGCCGAAGATCAGGTTGAGGCCCAGGGCCAGCAGCGCCAGCACGCCGCCCAGCAGGATGCCGTTGAGCGCCGCCTCGGCGATGAAGATCGGGTCGATCATCGGGGGTTAGAGACCCATGTAGGCCTTGCGGACGAAGTCCTGCTCCGAGAGGTCATCGGCGCGGCCTTCCATCTTGATCCGCCCCACCTCGAGGAGGTAGGCCCGATCCACGAGCTTCAGGACCTGGCGGACGTTCTGCTCCACGACCAGGATGGTGTAGCCCTCCTCCCGCACGCGCCGGATCAGGTCGAAGAGCCGCAGGACCATCACCGGCGCCAGCCCCAGGGAGGGCTCGTCCAGGAGGATGATCTTGGGGCGCGACATGAGCGCCCGCCCGATGGCGAGCATCTGCTGCTCGCCGCCCGAGAGACTCCCCGCCCGCTGCTTCTGCCGCTCCGCGAGCACCGGGAAGAGCGCGAAGACACGCTCCAGGCTGTCGCGGTAGTCGCGGCGGGCCCGCGGGAGGAAGGCGCCCATCTTCAGGTTGTCGGCCACGGTCAGCATGGGGAAGATCCTGCGCCCCTCGGGGACGTGCGCGATGCCGTGCGCCACGATCTCGTGGGCCGGCCGGCGGACGAGCGACTGGCCGTCGAAGCTCAGGTCGCCCTCGCGCGGCGGCACCAGTCCCGAGATGACGCGCATGAGCGTGGTCTTGCCGGCCCCGTTGGGCCCCACCACGGCCACGGCCTCGCCGGCCGACACGCGCAGGCTCACGCCCCACAGGGCCGTGAAATCGCCGTAGCCCGCCGTGATGCCGCGCAGCTCCAGCAGGCTCATGCCAGCACGATCTTCTCGCCGAGGTAGGCCTCGATGACGCGCGGATCCTCGGCCACCTCGCGCGGCCGGCCCTCGGCGATCTTCTCGCCGTGGTCGAGCACCACGACGCGATCGACGACCCGCATGAGGGTGGCCATGATGTGCTCGACCCAGACGATGGTGATCTTGAGCTCGTGGCGGATCCGCCTGAGCAGGTCCGCGGCGGCGGCCATCTCCCCGGGATCCAGGCCGCCGAGGATCTCGTCGGCGAGGAGCAGCGTCGGCCGCGTGGCGAGCGCCCGGGCCAGCTCGAGCTTCTTCAGCCCTGCGGCGCCCAGGAGCGCCGTGGACGCGCGGGCGTCGGTGGGCAGGCCCACCAGCGACAGCACCTCGCGCGCACGGCCGCGCGCCTCGCCCTCCGTGCCGCGCTCGTTGCTCCCGTAGTGGGCGGCCACGGCGACGTTCTCCAGGATCGTGAGCTTGCGGAAGGGACGCGGGATCTGGAAGGTCCGGGCGATGCCGCGGTGGCAGATCTTGTCGGGAGTGAGGGCGGAGATCTCGTCGCCCCTGAACCGGATGGAGCCGGCCGTGGCCGGAAAGGCCCCCGAGATGCAGTTGAATATGGTGGTCTTGCCCGAGCCGTTGGGGCCGATGAGACCGAGAATCTCTCCCTCGACCACCTCGAACGAAACCCGGCTCAGGGCGGTGAAGCCGCCGAACCGCTTGGTCAGGCCCGAGACGGTCAGCACGGGTCGGAGGGGTACCGGCGCCGGGGAGGGTTCCGCCCCCGGCGCCGGGTGGAGTTCAGTTCAGCGGGCCGCCCACGGCGAGGCGGCCGGAAGCGGAAGGATGGGCGCGGCGGTCGCGACGGTCTTGGGGTAGACGACCTCGAACTTCCCTGCCACGACCTGGAATACCACCGGGAAGGCGCGCTCGTTCTGGCCGCGCATGGGGTGCCCCTCGGCGAAGAACTTGACGCCGTACCCCATCATCGTGCCGGCCTCGGGGATGTCGGTCTCGCGCGCGGCCTTGGCGAGCGCCTCCGGGCTCCACCCGCCGTGTTTCTGGATGGCCCGGGGCAGGACGTCGTTGAGCAGGATCCAGAGGTTGTTGAAGCCCATGGAGACGTGCGGGGCGATGGCGGCCACGGCCATGTTGGGCTCGAACTCGCCCTTGTAGCGCTTGACCATCTCGGCGGTGAGGGCGCCCACGCCGGCCTTGAGCGTCTTCGGGTCCAGGAGCTGGGAGGCCACCGGATCGACGGTGTGGAAGGCCTCGATCTCGTTGCCGAAAGCTTCCTTGAGCTTGTCGAGCTGGCTGTGGCCGGCGCCATGCCCCATGTAGGCCTTGACGCGCAGACCCTGCTCCTTGGCCTGGCGCAGGAAGAGGGCGATGTCGGGGTTGTACCCGGTGTGGAAGAGCACGTCGAGGCGGGCCGCCCGGAGCTTGGTCACCAGCGAGGACAGGTCGGGGGCGCTCACGGAGTAGCCTTCCTTCAGCACCACCTGCATGCCGAGCTTCTTGGCCTCGGCCTCGTTGGAGGCCGCCACGCCGGCGCCGTAGGGGCCGTCCTCGTAGATCACGGCGACGCGGAGATCCTTAACCGCCTTCTTGAGCTTCTCCTGCGAGTTGGCCGCGATGTACTGGACCGAGACGGCGCCGAAGAGCCCGCCGTTGGGCTGGGGGCGGAACACGTACTGGAGGTTCCGGTCCTTGAAGACGGCATCCGAGATGGCCGTCGTGATCCAGAGGAACTTCTTCTGCTTGTCCACCTTCTCGGCCAGCGGCACGGCGTGGGCGCTGGAGTAGATGCCGGCCAGGATGTCCACCTTCTCGACGTTGAGCAGCCGCTCGGCCTCGTTGATGGCGACCTCGGCCTTGGACTGGCTGTCGCCGTCCACGCGGACGATCTTGTACTTGCCCATCACGCCGCCGCGCTCGTTCACGTAGTCGATGATCAGCTTGGCCCCGCGCCAGCAGTTGAGCGAGCCGGCGGCGGAGAAGGGGCCGCTCTGATCGAAGAGGACGCCGATCTTGATGGTCTGGGCCTGGGCCCAGGCCGGCTGCGGAGAGCCGCCCAGCAGCGCCAGGGCGCCCACGAGCATGAGAGTCAGCGCGACGCGGAGAACGATCATGGTCCAACCTCCCTCGGGCAGTGGATGCCCGCGCACGGATGACCACGGCGGCGGAAAGGTGGCCAACCTTAGCACGGTCTCCCTGAGACGGTCAACCGCCCGGCCGCTCACGCGCGGCCGCTTGTGGGGCGGCAGCGCGGCGCCTACACTGGCGCGGATGCCCGCCTCCGCGCTGGCCCTCGTCCTCGCCGCCGCGCTCTTCCACGCGGGGTGGAACGCGCTGACGAAGCGGGCGCGCGACCAGCTGGCCTTCCTCTGGTCCTCGATGTCGCTGGCGCGCTAGGCGAGGCGGTGGGCGAGGACCAGCCACTCGAGGCCCCGGCGGCGCTCCACCGACTGCGCCGGCGGCCCCGCCTCGAGGATCGTGAACCCGGGGGCGAGCACGCGCTCGACCTCGGCCACCGACACGGGGAAGGGAGGGCCGTCGGTGCCCTCGCGGAGCGGATAGAAGCAGGCGAGCAGGTGGCCGCCGGGCCGCAGGATGGCGTGGATCAGCCGCGCGTACTCCTCGCGGCGGGCCGGGTCGATGGCACAGAAGCACGTGTACTCCCACACGCCGTCGAAGCGCCCCCCGTGGTCCCTCGCGAGCGTGAAGACGTCCCGCTGCTCGAAGATGACCTCGACGCCGTCCCCCTGGGCCAGCGCCCGCGCCTCGGTGATCGCAGCGGGGGCGAAGTCGAAGCCCCAGACGCGGTCGCCCGCGCGTGCGAGGAGCCGCGCGTCGTGGCCGCGGCCGCAGCCGGGGACTGCGACGGAGGCGGTCCCGGAGCCGGCCGCGGGGAACGCGTTGCCTGCGGAGAGCCAGGAAGCCAGCGCCGGGGCGGGGTGGCCCAGCTCCCAGCCGTCGCTCCGGGAGGCGTACAGCCCCTCCCAGAACGCGGCGGTGCTCACCGCCGGGTTATCGCTTCCCACTCGAGCCCCTCGAAATCGGCGATGACCGCGAGCGCGCCGGCGGCCCGGAGCTCCTCCTCGCCGTACGCCGTCGTGACGCCGATGGCGCGCATGCCCGCTCGTCGTGCCGCCTCGATGCCGACCACGGAGTCCTCGAACACGAGGCAGGCCTCCGGCATGGCGCCGAGCCGCCGCGCCGCCAGCGCGTAGACCTCGGGATCCGGCTTGCCGCGTCGCACGTCCTCGGAGGTGACGACCACGTCGAAGTGACGCCTGAGCCCCACGGCCCCGAGCATCCGCTCGACGTCCTGGCGTGAGGCCGAGGTTCCCACGGCGCGCGGCACGCCCTGGCGCCCCAGGTACTCGACGAAGGCCGGCGCGCCGGGGATGGCGCGCAGCCCCTGGCGGGCGAGCCCGACATAGAGGTCCCGCTTGCGCCGCGCGAGGCGCCATGCCTCGCTGCCGGACAGCGTCTTGCCGAGGAGGAGAGGCACCGCCTCCTCCGCGGGCCGTCCGATGGTGAGCCGCCAGAAGTCGGGCCGCGCCGGCGGGACTCCCAGCTCAGCGAGCAGCGCCTGCCACGCGGCCCGGTGCCAGACCCCGCTGTCCACGAGGACCCCGTCCATGTCGAAGATCGCCGCGTCGGTCACTGCGGCAGCCTTTGGGGGAGTGCGGGGGCCATGTCTGGGCCCCCGCAGAAGAAGGACGGACGAGTTCCCGGCACGTCGCGCGATGCGGGGCATGGTGCGGGGAGCCATGTCTGGGCCCCCGCAATGGTGATGCGCGAGCCCGTGTCCACTATCGCAGCCTGTACAAGGGCGCCAGCAGGTGGAAGGTCTCCCGCGCGACCCGCGCGCAGTCCCCCGGCTTCCAGCGCAGGGCCTCCTCGGCAGGAACGGCGCGCCCCAGAACGAGCTGGCCGTCCCGCTTCCGCAGCAGCTCCTCGCCCAGACGGCCCACCGCGTCCCCCGGCAAGTCGCTCAGGACCGCGGCGGGAGCATCATCGTGCTCGTTCCTGAACCACGCGAGCCCCCGGGCCCGCCTCAGGACCGGCACCACCTTGGGCGCATCCCGCTTCCACGCCGCCACCCACCGCCGCTTCCCGGCATGCTCGGGACCGGCCTCGAAGAGGAAGCGGATCGCCCCGCCGGAGACGGCGATCCTGAAGTGACAATGCTTCTTGTAGCCGCGCCGGTCCGCGGCGAAGGCCACCCAGGTGTCGTCCGGCGGGTTCACGGTGCGGCGGGCGTGGCGGGCCACGTGCGAGAAGGCCTGCGCGCCGCCGATGCGCGTGACGTCCGGCAGGAGATCGCGGCCCGCCGCCTCGAGCTTCGGGCGGAGGCGCCGCCTGATGGCCTCCATGCGGGGGGCGAAGCCCTCGATCTCGAACACCTTGAAGTCCGCCGCCGTGAAGCCCGGGAACGCCATCGCGGATGTCCTCGCTCTGCTCACTGGGCCGGGTCGAGATGGATCGCCAGCGCGCGCGCCGGGCTCGGCCCGGGGTTCCTCACGTTGTGCTCGTGGCGGGCGGGGCGCCAGACGGCCTGCCCGTGCTTGAGCGTATTGGTTCCCTGCCGGGTGGCCTCCGACAGCTCACCCTCCATGACGTAGAGGATCGTCGGCCCGGGGTGGCGGTGCCAGCCGCCCTCGGCCCCGGGGTCCCAGTGATCGTCGTTGACGCGGAGGGCGACCTTGCGCGGGATCTCGCTCGTCGTCCGCGTGAGGAGCGCATCGGCCCACATCCGCGGCGCGGCCGCGGAGAGCACGCTGCCGGCGAGGAGCCCTGCGGCGGCGCCGGCCGTGAACACCGCAACGGTCCAGAGCGCGAGGCGGCGGGTCAAGGGTAGCTCGTCTCCGGGTCGAGGGGGAAGATGGGCCGGCGGAGGCGCTTGAAGTCGAAGCGCTCGAGGTTGGAGGAGGACAGCCCCGGGGCGTCCACCTCGACGATCTCCCGCGCGATGGGCTCGAAGGCCGCCCGGTAGTGGATGGTGGACTTGACCACGAGGATCTTGTGCTCGAGCGGGTCCAGCCCGACGACGCGGATCATCTCCGGGTCCAGCGTCTGCCAGCGATGGGAGATGAGGACGATCTTCACGTCGTTGACGTCGAGGACGGCAGTGGGGCCGAGGCGTCCCGGCAGCCCCCGCGCCATGGGGCCCTTGTGGACGAAGCGCCCGTCGGACAGCGTCCGCACGACCCCGGTGACGCGGAGCGGGGCGCCGTGCCTGTCGTCCACCTTGCCGCCCACGTCCAGCGTCACGCTCTGGCCCACCCCGGCCCGCGCGCACTCGCGGACGGCCGCCGGATCCCAGAGGCAGGCCACCACGGCCGAGCGCGCGCGCACCCGGAGCAGCTCGCGGAGGATCTCGGTGCCGTCGCCTGCCGCGCCGCCGCCCGTGTTGTCCGCCATGTCGGCCAGGACCACCGGGCGCCCCTCGGCCCCGAGCGCGCGCCGTACGGCCTCGGGCACGGGGAGGCCGCGGTGGATGAACTCGTGGCGGTGCTCCCACGCCACGCGCGCCAGCCGGTCCGCCAGCCGGTCGGCGAGCGCCCGGTCTCCATCGGTGACCACGTAAATTCCGAGCCCCGCGTCCGGGATGTCGGCGTGAGGGAAGCCCGCGAACACCGAGATGGAGATCACCCGGGAGTCCTTCTCCATCTCGCCGGCCAGGTCGTAGAGGCGCCGCATGGGGCCGCGCGCCGTGCCCTGGTTACCGAGCGGCGGCAGGAGCGGCGGCTTCCGGAAGGCCGCCATGGGGCGGATGCGCCCGGCGATCTCGTCGAGAAGCCTTTCCGTGGCCTCCACGCCACGCTCGGCCATGTCCACGTGCGGGTAGGTCTTGTAGCCGTGGAGGAGATCGGCGCCCGTCACCATGGCCTCGGAGAGATTGCCGTGAAGGTCGAGCGTCACGGCGATGGGGACGCGCGGCCCGACCACCGCGCGCACCGCCTCGATGATGTCGCCCTCGCCGTCGTCGACCCCCTCGGGCACCATGGCGCCGTGCAGGTCGAGGAGGACGCCGTCCACGGCGCCCGCGGCCCGGAGATCCGCGAGCAGGCGCTCCTTGACATGCGCGTAGATCTCGCTCGTGACGCGACCGGCGGGCGAGGCGGCGGCCGCCACCGAGGGGACGAGCCGGACCCCGCACCGCTCGGCCGCCTCGATCATGCCGCCGAGGCAGGTGCCCGTGCCGCGGAAGGCCTCCACGATGTCGTCGCCGTAGTGGAGGCTGCGCGCCTCGAACTGGGCCCGGTCGGTGGGCACGTTGCTGAACGTGTTCGTCTCGTGGGACAGCATCGCCAGGAACACCCTCACGGACACACCTCCTCAGAGCTTCATGTGCGGGTCGAGCCAGTCCCGCAGGGCATTGCCCATCAGGTTGATCACGAGCGTGGTCACGAAGATCGCCAGCCCGGGGAAGGCCGCGATCCACCACGAGGTGAGCATGTAGACGCGCCCCTCGCCCAGCATGTTGCCCCAGGCGGGCGTGGGCGGCTGGACCCCCAGCCCCAGGAAGGACAGGAAGGACTCGAGGATGATGACCTGGGCCACCTGGAGCGTCGCGATCACGACGACGGCGGAGACCAGGTTGGGGAGGATCTGCCGGAACACGATACGGAGGTGGCTCGTGCCCAGCGCCCGGCTGGCCACCACGAAGTCGCGCTCGCGGATGGACAGTGTCTCGGCCCGCACCACACGGGCGTAGATCGGCCAGCCGGCCGCGCCCAGCACGGCGATCATGTTCGGCAGGCTGGGGCCGAGGACGGCGATCACCGCCAGGGCCAGGAGGACGAAGGGGAAGGTCAGCATGACGTTGACCCCCGTCATGATGATCCAGTCCACGCGCGCTCCGAAGTAGCCGGCCCCGAGCCCCAGCAGCACGCCGATGGTGGCAGAGAGCAGCACGGCCGCCACGCCCACCACCAGCGACACCCGCCCTCCGTAGATCACCCGCGAGAGGAGGTCGCGTCCCACTTGGTCTGTGCCCAGCAGGTGCGTGAGCCCGCCCCCCTCCATCCAGGCGGGCGGAGCGAGCCGGTGGCGGATGTTGACGCTGATCGGGTCGTGGGGCGCCAGCCAGGGCGCCAGGACGGTGGCGCCCACGATCGCCAGCATGATGGCCGCCGCGGCCACGCCCCACCTGAGCCGCCACAGGCGGCGGAGCGAGCCGCTCGTCTCCCCCGGCAGCCCCTCGCGCTCGAGGTCACCCCGCGCCACGGCGCTCCCCGGCCCCGTCGCCGTCATCCTCCCACCCGGATCCGTGGGTCGATCAGGCCGACGATGACGTCCACGATCAGGTTCACGGTGACGATGACGAGGGCGAGGAGCACCACGGCGCACTGGACCACCGGGAAGTCCTGGTTGCGGATGGACTCCACGGTGAGCGTCGCCACGCCGGGCCAGGCGAAGACGGTTTCCGTCACGATGGCGCCGCCCAGGAGCTGGCCGAACTGCAGCCCCACCACCGTGATGACCGGGATGCAGGCGTTGCGGAAGGCGTGCTTGATCACGACCATCCGCTCGGCCACGCCCTTGGCCCGGGCCGTCTTGATGTACTCCATGTTCATGACCTCGATCACGCCGGACCGCACCAGACGCATGGTGACGGGGGCCAGGAAGGTGCCGAGGCTGAAGGCGGGCATCAGGAAGTGCTGCCAGGTCCCGTAGCCCGAGGCGGGCAGCGCCTTGAGCCGCACGGCGAAGACGATGATGAGCATGATCCCGAGCCAGAAGATAGGGACGGCCTGGCCCGCCACCGCGAGCATCGTGCAGAGATTGTCCACGAAGGAGTGGCGTCTGAGCGCGGCCACGATCCCGAGTGGCAGGGCGATGAGCATGGCGGCGGCCAGCCCGGCGAAGGTGAGGTAGAGCGTGGGGGGCATGCGCTCGAGCACCAGGGCGAAGGCCGGCGTGCTCGTGTACCACGACTTGCCGAAGTCCCCCTGGATGGCGCGGCTCACGAACTTCCAGTACTGGACGTGGAGCGGCTTGTCCAGCCCGAGGAGCTTGTGGTAGCGCTCGTACTCCTCCTTGCCCGCGTTCTGGGGCAGGAGGAGGAGGACGGGGTCGCCGATGACGTGGAGGATGGAGAAGGCCAGGAGGGAGATGCCGATGATGACGACGACGAG
>Ga0154441_1101_pt1 | contig 24710 bp, 24 predicted proteins | sample RifGroC2_FD_115945 | JGI IMG/M metagenome (GOLD analysis project Ga0154441, IMG submission 115945) | Candidatus Rokubacteria bacterium GWC2_70_16 | reverse complement strand
CCGTTCGACAGCAAGCCAATTCTTCCCAGGAGGGAGAGCCACAATGAGGACGGATCGGGGTCGATGGGGTCGGGTGCTCGGGGCGGTGGTGACGGCGGTCGCGCTGCTGGCCGCGGGGGCGGCTGCCAGCGGCGAGCCGGGGGCGATCAGCTACCGGGTGACGCCGAGCGCGAAGATCACGAAGGTGAGCTACTACCTGGACAAGTACAAAGGCACCGAGACGCTGTTCTTCGAGATCGCGGTCAAGAACATGTCAGACCAGCCCAAGCGTTTCAGGGTCTTCGTCGACATCCCGGACGGCCCCTCGGCGGCGTACTACTACCCGCTGGCGGGCAAGCCGCCGGTCCTCAAGCCGGGACAGGAGGTCTCCGAGAAGCTCCCCCTCGTGATCTACAACCGGTTGCCCTCGGCGTTCTCGCTGGCGGTGGACGAGATCGAGGCGCTATGACGGAAAGGAGACCCAGATGAAGGTGCGTCGCGCTCTTGCGATCGCTCTGGTGGGCGCCCTGGGCCTCGGGGCCGGCCTCGCCGGCCAGGCGGCCGGGGCGGATGTCCGCTACTACTCGCTCGGGACCGCGAGCACCGCGGGGACCTGGTACATCCTCGGCGCCGGCCTGGCGAGCCACATGAACAAGCAACTCAGCGACATCAAGGTCACGGCGGAGGTCACCGCGGGGAGCATCGAGAACTACTACCTGCTGAAGCGTGGGAAGATGGACCTGGTGATGAGCAAGCCCGACATGATCTCCGACGATCTCCTCGAGCGGAAGTACGGCGGAGACCCCAAGGGCAAGATCGCGCAACTCCTCTGGAGCTACCAGATGTCCGAGTACCAGTGGTTCGTCAAGGAGAGCGCGCCCATCCGCACCCTCAGGGACATGAAGGGGAAGCGGGTGGCGGTCGGGCCCCAGGGCGCGAGCTCGCTCATCATCAACCTCCGCATCATCAAGGCGGCCACGGGCTACGAGCCGGACCGCGACTTCAAGGCCCTGTACTACAACTTCGCCGAGGGCCAGCGGGCGCTCCAGGACAACGTCGTCGACCTCGCGATGAACGCGGGCGGCGCCCCGGTGGCGAGCGTGCTCGAGCTGGCGAGCCGGGTCGACTTGCGCTTCCTGTCGCTCACCGACGAGGACATCGCCCGCTTCCAGCAGCAGTACCCGGGCAAGGCCACGCGGACGGTGATCCCCAAGGGCACCTACAAGGGGCAGACCGAGGACATCGTCACGCTCGGCGAGCCGACCGGCATCCTGGTGAGCCCGGCGATGCCGGAGGAGGCCGCCTACAAGCTCATGAAGGCGATGTTCACCAACGTCGCCCAGCGCAACACGTTCCACGTCCAGGCGGAGAAGTTCAACCTCGACGCGACGGTGGGCATCGGCGCCGAGATCGCCAAGCTCGGCATCCCCTTCCACCCTGGCGCCGTTCGGTACCTCAAGGAGACGGGCCGGTGGAGTCCCAAGCTGGAGGTGCGGTGATGATGACGACGGGATGGTTCTCGAGGATCGCGCCGGCCCTGCTCGCCGGCTTCTTCCTGGCCGCGCCGGCTGACGCCGCCCCGGCCCGCTACTACTCGCTCGGCACCGCCAGCACCGCCGGGACCTGGTACATCCTGGGCGCCGGCTTCTCGGGCCACGTGAACAGGCAGCTCTCCGACATCAAGCTGACCGCCGAGATCACGGCGGGGTCCGGCGAGAACTACAACCTGGTGAAGCGGGGGCAGATCGACTTCGCCATGAGCCACCCGGACTTCGCTCCCGCCGACATCGAGAAGCGCGCGATCAGCCCGGGCGCGAAGGCGCCGTTCCGGCAGTTTCTGTGGACGGACGCGAAGAACGACTTCCACTGGTTCGTGCGGAAGAGCTCCGCCCTCAAGAAGCTCGCCGACATGAAGGGCAAGCGCGTCGGGGTGGGGCCGCATGGCAGCGGCGGCACCGTGAAGAACATCCGCGCCATCCAGAAGATCACCGGGTACGAGCCCGGGAAGGACTACCAGGCCATCTACCTGGCCTACGAGGACATGATCCGCGGCATCCAGGACAACACCATCGACCTCGCCGCCTTCTTCGCGGCCTACCCGATCGCGAGCCTGGTCAACGCGGCCATCATGACCGACATCCGCCTGATCTCGCTCGGCGACGATGAGATCGCGAAGGCGGTCGAGGGCGACAAGTCGGCGATGCTGCTCAAGAGCATCCTCCCGGCCGGCACGTACAAGGGGCAGGAGGCGGAGGTCCCGACCATTGGCCAGGTCCAGGGGATCCTCGTCCGGGCCGGGGTGCCCGACGACGACGTCTACCGGATCTTCAAGGCGCTCTTCACCAACCTCGCCCAGCGGAATGCCGTCCACCCCCAGGCGAAGGGCTGGACCGTGGAGGCCACGGTCGACATGGGCGTGCGCCAGGCGGAGGCCGGCATCCCCTTCCACCCCGGCGTCGTCCGGTACCTGAAGGAGGTCGGCAAGTGGAGGCCGGCCCTCGAGGTGAGGTAGTGCCGGCACCGTTCGATCGTGTCGTGATCGTCGGCGCCGGCCTCATGGGGCGCGGGATCGCCCAGGCCTGCGCCGGCCACGGCTGCGAGGTGGTCATCACCGACCAGTCCGCGGCCTGCGCGGAGGCCGCGGCGACGGAGATCGACCGGGGGCTGGCGTTCCTCGCCGAGCGGGGGATCGTGTCGCCGGCGCCGGCGGGCGTCACCTGCCGCGTCGGGCTCGACGACCTTCCCGAGCGGGTCCCCGTGGTGGTCGAGGCGATCACCGAGGATCTCGAGGCCAAGCGCCGCCTCTTTGCGGCGCTCGAGGAGCGCTTCCCCCGCCCCACGATCTTCACCTCGAACACCTCGAGCCTGCGCGTCACCGACATGGCCTCCGGACTTCACGACCCGTCGCGCCTGATCGGGATGCACTTCATCATGCCGGCCCAGGTCGTTCCTGTCGTCGAGATCGTCCGCGGCGAGGTCACCTCCGACGAGACGCTCGCGGTGGCGCGCGCCTTCAGCGCCGCGATCGGCAAGCGCCCGATCGTCGTCAACCGGGACATCCCCGGCTTCGTGCTCAACCGGCTCCAGCACGCCTTGCACCGCGAAGCCTACCACCTGATGACGCTTGGCGTGACGACGGCCGAGGAGATCGACCTCGGCGTCAAGCTGGCGCTGGCCCCCCGCTTCCTCAGCACCGGCCTGCTCGAGCAGAAGGACCTGTCGGGTATGGAGGTCCACTATGCGGTTGCGCAGGGTCTCTACCCCGATCTCTGCACCGACTCGGTGCCCCGCGGGGTCCTGCCCGCGCTGATTGCGGAGGGTCGCCTCGGCGTCCGGACGGGCCGGGGCTTCTTCGACTGGACCCGGGTCGACGTGCCGCGGCACGTGGAGCGGCGGCTTGCCCTGCACGTGGATGCGCTCCGGCTGGCTGCCGCCGCCGGGGCCGGCGCCCGATGATCCCAGCCGACAGTCTTCCACTCGCGGCACCCGGCGCCAGCTTCGCACTGCTCGCGGGCGTTCAGGTCCTGGACCTCAGCACGTCGCTTTCCGGACCGTACGCCACGATGCTGCTCGGCGACATGGGCGCGGAAGTGCTCAAGGTCGAGCGCCCGGGCACGGGCGACGACGCCCGACACTGGGAACCCCCGGTCCTGGATGGCCAGTCACTCTGGTACCTGAGCGTGAACCGCAACAAGCTGAGCCTGACGCTTGACTACAGCCGCCCGGAGGGACTCGCGGTCCTCTACGAGCTCGTGCGCAACAGCGACATCGTGGTGACCAACCAGCTGCGGGCCGCCCAGGAGAAGCTCGGTGTCGACTACGCCTCGCTCCAAGCCGTCCGCCCGGACCTCGTCTTCGTGTCGATCACCGGCTTCGGGCTTACCGGGGCACGGAGCGAGCTCCTCTGCTACGACCTCATCGCCGAGGGGTACAGCGGCGTGATGGACGTCACCGGCGAAGCCGGCGGCGAGCCCCAGAAGATCGGTGCGCCTGCCGCCGACATGCTCGCCGGCCAGGACGCCGCGTTCGCCGCCGTCGCGGCCCTCCTCGACAGGTCGCGCACCGGCCGGGGCCACCAGGTCGACATCTCCCTGGTGGAGAGCATGACCAGGATGATGACCCCGCGGATCGTCACGTACCTCGGCTCGGGCGAGGTGCCCCAGCGGACCGGCGCCAAGGACAGCGTGATTGCCATCTACCAGAGCTTCCAGACTGCCGACGACCCGATCACGCTCGGGCTCGGCAACGACAAGATCTGGAAGCGCTTCTGGGCGGCGGTGGGACGGCCCGAGCGGGGAGAGGACCCCGGCTCGGCGACCAACAGCGCCCGGCGCCGCCTTCGAGCGGCGATCGTGCTTGAGATCCAGGAGATCCTCTCGACGAAGCCGCGGGCCCACTGGCTCGAGGTCTTCGCCCGCGCAGGAGTCCCCGCCGGTCCGATCCACGGGGTCGACGAGGTCGTCGCCGACACGCACCTCCATGCGCGCGGGCTCTTCTACGGAATCCCGACCGGCGGTGCCCCGATCCCCCAGGTTGGGACCGGCATCAGGATCGACGATCGGCCAGCCGGGTACCGCTACCCGCCGCCCCGCCTCGGCGAGCACTCTGCCGAGGTGCTCGGGAGCCGGCTCGGCTACAACGAGGAGCGGATCGCCTGGCTGCGGGAGATCGGCATCCTATGACGGCGGGCGCAACGACCCGCGCGATGGTCTTGGAGGCGCCCGGACGCATGGCGCTCCACTCGTTCCCGCGGCCGGCCCTGGGTCCCGACGAGGCGCTGCTACGGGTCGAGATGGTCGGCGTGTGCGGGACGGACGTCGGGGTCTACCGCAACAAGAGCTACGACGCCACGTGGCCCTACCCCCTGATCCTCGGCCACGAGATCGTCGGGGTCGTCGAGGAAGTGGGGGACACCGCCGCGCGGCGGCACGGGGTGGCTTCCGGGGACCGGGTCACGATCTCCACCATCGTCGGCTGCGGTTTCTGCCGGCCGTGCCGGACGGGCCGTCCGGTGCACTGCGACTCGACACGGAAGTACGGGCTCACCGTGTCCTGCGCCGGCCCGCCCCACCTCTGGGGCGGAATGGCCGAGCACCTCTATGTCGATCCCCGGGCGTTCGTGCACCGGCTCGCCCCGACGACGCCGCCGGAGGTCGGCGTGCTCATCTCGGCGGTGCTGGCGAACGGCATCCGGTGGGTGGGCACGCGCGTGTCGATTGGCGATACGGTCGTCGTGGTGGGGCCCGGACCCCAGGGGCTCGCAGGCCTCATCGCGGCCCGGGAGGCCGGGGCCTCGAAGGTGATCGTCTGCGGACTTGCGCGCGACCGCCGGCGGCTCGAGCTCGCCCGCGAGTTCGGCGCCACCGACGTGCTCGAGGCCGACAAGGACGACCCACTCGAGCTCGTGCGGGACCTGACCCGCGGCGCGATGGCTGAGGTGGCGATGGACGCAAGCGGCAGCCGCGCCGGCGCCCGCCTGAGCCTGGACCTCGTCGGCAAGGGCGGGAAAGTGATCACGCCAGGCCTCTACGGCTTCGACACCGAGGTGCCCTTGATCCTGGACAAGCTGGTGGCGAAGGAAATCACGCTCCACGGGGTCAGGAGCCAGGATGTCGATTCGGTGATCGCGGCTGTACGGGTGGCCGAGTCCGGGCGCTATCCGCTGGAGAAGATGGTGACGCACAGGTTCCCCCTCGAGCGGAGCGCGGACGCGATCCGGCTGGTGGCGGGGGAGATTCCCGCGGACGACTTCGTGAAAGCGGTGGTGGTGCCGTGAGCGGGGCCCCGGCGGCTGGTCCGTCGACCGAGGCGCTGCGGCTGTTCGAGCCAGGGCGGATCGGCGAGATGTCCCTCCGGAACCGACTTGTCATGGCCCCGATGGGCATCGGTAGCCTGGCCGAGGCCGACGGCCGCGTGGGGCCGCGGGCCATCGCGTTCTACCGGGCGCGGGCGCGGGGTGGCGTGGGCCTCGTCATCACCGGCGCGACCCGTGTGACCCGCGACTTCGAGTACCTGCCGGAGGCCGCCGGCTATCTCGGCATCGAGGGAAGTGCCTACGTCGGCCCCCTGAGCGAGCTCGCCGACGCGGTTCACGCGGAAGGCGCGCGGCTCGCCGTCCAGCTCACGGCAGGTCGCGGCCGGGTCTCGCCGCTCGAGTACGTGCGGCGCCTCGGGGCGGTCGCCCCCTCCGCGGTGTCCTGCTTCGCCGCCCCAGACGTGCTCGCCCGCCCGCTCACCGTGGAGGAGATTGCACGGCTCGTCGAGAGCTTCCGCCAGGCCGCGCGCCGGCTGCGTGCGGCCGGCGTCGACGCCGTCGAGCTCCACGCCCACAATGGCTACCTGCTGGATCAGTTTCAGACGGCCCTCTGGAACCGGCGCACCGACGCCTACGGTGGCCTGCTGGACGGGCGGCTTCGCCTGGCCGTGGAGGTGGTCCGCGCGATCAAGGACGGCGCTGGCGCTCGTTTCCCGGTGATCTACCGATTCGGTCTCGTCCACTACCTCCCCGGTGGCCGGGAGGTGCCCGAGGGGCTGGAGATCGCCCGCCGGCTGGAGGCGGAGGGGGTCGACGCCTTCCACGTCGACGCGGGCTGCCATGAGAGGCGTTACTGGGCCAGCCCCCCGTCCACGCAGCCGCCAGGCTGCATGCTGGACCTGGCCGCCGAGGTGCGTCGGGTGGTCCGGGTGCCGGTGATTGCCGTCGGGCGGCTCGGGTACCCGGACGTGGCCGAGGCCGCGCTCAGCGACGGCAAGGCGGACTTCATCGCGCTCGGTCGGGCGCTCCTGGCCGACCCTGAGTGGCCCCGCAAGGTGCGCGAGGGCCGGCGCGAGGAGATCCGTCCCTGCGTGGCCTGCTACGACGCCTGCCTCGGCCGGATCCAGGAGGGCAAGTATGTGACGTGCGCCCTCAACCCGCAGACCGGCATGGAGCGCGAGCTCGAGGTCCGGCCGGCGCCGTTGCCGCGGTCGGTGCTCGTGGTCGGGGGTGGTCCGGCCGGGATGGAGGCCGCACGCGTCGCCTCCCTCCGCGGGCACCGCGTGACCCTCTGGGAGAGGGCCAAGGTCCTGGGCGGCCAGCTCGTCCCCGGCTCCGTCCCCTGGTTCAAGCGCGACTACCTGACGCTCGTCCGCTTCCTGAGCGGCCAGCTCGAGCGTCAGGGGGTGGTGATCGAGGCGGGGCGCGAGGCGACCCCCGAGGCGGTGCGCGCCGCGGCGCCCGACGTCCTGATCGTCGCCACCGGCGGGCGGACGGCCATCCCGAGGGTGCCCGGCATCGACAGTCCGCATGTCGCCATGGCCGCGGACGTATTGGCGGGGACGCGGGTGGCGGGCCGCCGGGTGGCGGTGATCGGCGGGGGCCTCGTCGGATGCGAGACCGCACTGCACCTCGCCGAGGCTGAGCGCGAGGTCACGGTCGTCGAGATGCTCGAGTCCGTGGCGCGCGACATGTTCTTCGCCAGCCGGCTCCACCTCCTCGAGCTTCTCCGCGCGGCCGGCGTGCGGATCCTCACTGACACCCGGCTGCTCGAGGTGACGGAGGACGGCGTGACCGTGGCTGGCCGGGACGGCGCGACGGCCATCGCCGCGGACACCGTCGTGGTGGCGGTCGGGCTCGAGGTCGACGGCGCGGCCGTGGAGGCCCTGCGCGCGTCGGCGCCCGAGGTCCACCTGATCGGCGACTGCGTCGAGCCGCGAAAGGTGTATCAGGCGGTCACCGAAGGCTTCCTCGTGGGGCGGCAGGTCTAGCAGGCCGCTGAAGAAGGCCCATCTGCTTCGTTGGCGCCCTCAGCCGCACGCTCAACGTACAGAGAGTACGCCTCGCGTGCGGCCGTCAGGCGCCGCCTCGCATCTGGACCTTTTTGAGCAGCCTGCGGGTTTTTCAGCAAGCTGCTAGGACCAGGGAGGGAGGCACCATGGCCCGGCTGGAGCACTCGGCAGCGCTCAACAGCACGGTCCGGCGGGACGACTTCGCCGACCTGGGGGTGTCCACGTGGGCGCTCGTCCGGCAGGCGGTCGAGAGGGGGGAGCGGGAGGCCGCACTGGCGTGGCTCGAGCACGGCTGCGCGGAGGCCCGCGCGATGCACGACAGCATCGTCGGGTTCGTCGACGACGCCCTCACGTACATCGCCCGCTTCGGGGAGGAGGAGATCGGCCGGTTCCTCCGGGGCAAGTACACGCCCCGCGTGCACGCCTGGCTCGGGTCGACGCCGGGCGTCGAGGAGACGATGCACCGGTTCGCCGAGTTCCAGCGGGCGCACTTCGCCGAGATCTCGGTGGTGGAGGAGCCGGACCGGTACGTGATGAGCGGTCCCTGCGGCAGCGGAGGGCGTCTTCGCCGGAGCCGGGCGGTCGGCGCGACCGGGCGTGCCCACCCATGGTGCTGGGGCCGGGAGAACGTGCCGTACTACTGTGCCCACTGCTGCGTGGCGTGGGAGATCCTGCCCACCGAGATGCGCGGCTACCCGCTGCGCATCCACGAGCTGCCCGAGAGGCCCGGCGACCCCTGCGTGCACCTGTTCTACAAGGACCCGGCCGCAATCCCCGAGCCCTACTTCACACGCATCGGTCTCCCACGTCGCGGCGGCGACCGCCCGGCCGGGGGCGCCGACGGGGGCGCGGCCGGCGCCGGACGGCAGGGCCCAGCGGATGGGTGAGGGGCCCCTCGGGGGCAAGGTGGCGATCGTGACGGGCGCCGGCCGCGGGATCGGCCGGGAGATTGCGCTCTCGCTCGCGCGCGAGGGGGCGCACGTCGTCGCCGGCGCGCTCCGGGCGGCGGCGGGGTTTGCCGAGGCCACCGCGCGCGACATCACCGGGATGGGCGGCACGGCGCTCGCGCACTACGGTGACGTGGCCGACTTCGAGGTCGCGCGCGAGCTGGTCGAGGCGGCCATTCGCGCCTTCGGCCGCGTCGACATCCTGGTGAACAACGCCGGCATCTCCGGGTCCGGGATGCCGTGGGACCTCAGCGAGGCGGACTGGGACCGGATGATCGCGATCCACCTCAAGGGGACGTTCAACTGCACCCGGCATGTGGCGGGTCATATGAAGGAGCAGGGGTGGGGGCGGATCATCAACTGCACTTCCGGCTCCTGGATCAGCCGGGCCGGCGCCTGCCATTACGCCGCGGCCAAGGCCGGCATCGTCGGCTTCACGCGGGCGATCGCGATGGACATGGCGTCCTGCGGCGTGACCTGCAATGCGTATCACCCCTTCGCGAAGACCGACCTCCTCGGGCCCCAGACGCGCTACACGGTCGAGCAGCGCTTCAGGCAGGGGAAGATCGACCGGGAGGAGTTCGAGTGGCAGAGCAGCCCGCCCGGGCCCGAGGGGGTGGGTCCCGTCATCGCGTACCTCGCCTCGCCGGCCGCCGCGGGCATCACCGGCAAGGTCTTCTACGTCAGTGGCGGCAAGCTCGCGATCTACTCGGAGCCGGTGCGCCGGCGGACGATCCACAAGGCCGGCGCCATCTGGTCGGTGGCCGAGCTGGTCGAGCGCGTGCCGGGGCTCCTGGAGGAGTAGCCCCGGCGGGCGCGGATCGCGGACTGACGAAGATACACTACTGATATGAGCCTATTGGCCTATTGTCTGCTGCGGGGCATGGAGATGACAGTTCAATCAGCTAGTGCGCGCTCACCACTCAGTATTGCCCAGGAGGGCAGACGATGACACATGGTTCCCTCGAAGCCCCGCCCCTCGAGCAGCGCCTCCCCGAGGGCGGAGCCCGCGTCCTCTCGCCCCAGGAGGAGCGCATCGAGCGGGGCTGTGGCCTTGCGCGTCCCGACGGCACGGCCGCCGTCAGCGATCGCGTGGCCCGGATGATGATGGGTTTCCGGGACCGTCCCCCGGCCGTTGCCGTCGAGCGCGCCCGCTACCTGACGGAGTCCTTGCGGCAAACCGAGGGCTTGCCACCCGTCCTCCGCTGGGCGCGTGGGCTCGACAACATCATGAGCAAGATCGAGGTGTCGATCGGCGACGAGGAGTTGATCGTGGGTCGCTGTGGGCCGCCAGGCCGCTACGGCATCCTCTATCCCGAGCTCCGGGGCGCCTGGCTCGAGCGGGGTCTCGAGACCCTCGCCACCCGCAAGGAGGGCTCGATCACCTTCACCGAGAGGGACGCCCGCATCATCCGTGAGGAGATCCTGCCCTACTGGAAGGGGCGGACGGTCTTCGAGGTGCACTACGCGATGGTTCCCGAGGAGACGCGGCGCATCCTCTACCGCGACGAGGACCCGTACACGCCGCGCTACCTCGTGACCGAGTCGACCACCGACCGAACGGCGCTTCAGTGGTCGCTTGACTACGAGAAGGTGCTGGCGCGGGGCTTCAACGGCATCAAGCGGGAAGCCGAGGAGCGGCTGGCCGCACTCGATCCGTTCGACCCGCAGCACAACATCGAGAAGCTGCCGTTCTACCAGGCCGTCATCATCATCTGCGACGCGATGGTGAAGTTCGCGCGGCGCTATGCCGACCTCGCTCGCAGCATGGCCGGCACCGCACCCACGCCGGAGCGGGCCCGCGAGCTCCTCGAGATCGCCGAGATCTGCGAGCGGGTGCCCGGGAACCCCGCCCGCACCTTCCGGGAGGCGGTGCAGGCCCAGTGGTTCGCCCAGGTCGGCTCGCGATTCGAGACCTTCCACGGGGGCAACATCGGCAACGGCCGGATCGACCAGTACCTCTCCCCCTACTACGAGCGGGACCGCGAGGCGGGGCTGATCACCGACGACGCGGTGCTGGAGCTTCTCGAGCACCTGTGGCTCAACATCGCGCAGTGCGTGTGCTTCCGGCAGTCGGGCGCCATCGCTCACCAGGAAGCCTACCCGCACTTCGAGCACACGACCATCGGCGGCCAGACATCCCGGGGGACGGACGCGACGAACAGGCTCTCCTACCTGGTCCTGCAGTCCAAGAAGGACTTCCCGCTGGACTACCCGGACCTGTCGGTCCGGATCCACGCGCGCACCCCGGAGCGCTTTCTCCTCAAGGTGTGCGAGGTCCTCAAGGAGGGCACCGGGTTCCCGAAGTTCCTCAACGACGAGGCGATCATCCCCCTGCTCCTCGCCAAGGGAGCGAAGATGGAGGAGGCCCGGAACTACTCGGGCTCGGGCTGCACCGAGGTCCGCATGCTCAACCGGGACACCTACATGACGGGGAACTCCATGGTCAACCTTGGGGCCGTCGTCGAGATGGCCTTGAACGACGGGCGGCTCCGGTTGAGTGGTGACGAGCGCTTCGGCGCTCAGACCGGCGACCCGCGAGGCTTCCGGACGTTCGCGGACGTCATGACCGCCGTCAAGCGTCAGGTGGAGCACCTGGTGCGTCACGTGTTCGTCCAGAACCGGCTGGCGGACATGATCCGTCCGACGATGCTCGCCGCGCCCATCGAGTCGTCCCTCCACGACCTCTGCATGGACAGCGGCCTGGACATCTACCAGGGGAAGATCGAGGGAGGGATCGTCCTGGGGAGCTGGGACCCGATCGGATTCGGCACAGCGGTCGACTCCCTGGCCGCCCTCAAGAAGCTCGTCTTCGACGACAAGAAGGTCACCATGGGTGAGATGGTGGACGCGCTCGCCGGGAACTTCGAGGGCAACGAGGTGCTGCGGCAGATGGGCCTTCACGCCCCGAAGTACGGGGACAACGATCCCTATGCCGACGACATCGCGGTGGAATTGGAGGACTTCTTCCGCTCGCTCTCTGACGGCTACACGAACCTGTACGGCGGCAAGCTGGATGTCCGCTACGTGCCCGTCACCGCCTACATGCCGCTCGGCCGGGTGGTGGGGGCGACGCCGAACGGGCGAAAGGCCACCCAGCCGCTGTCGGACGGCATCTCCCCATCGCAAGGCTGCGACTCCAAAGGGCCGACGGCGGTGCTCCTGTCGATTGCCCGGACCAACGAGTCGAAGTACAGGCACACCGCGGCGAAGCTCCTCAACATGAAGCTCTGCCCCCAGGCGGTGCATGGCGAGGAGGGGACGCGCCGGCTGGCGGCGCTCATCCGGTCCTGGTGCGACCTGAAGCTCTGGCACATCCAGTTCAACATCATCAACAACGAGACGCTCCGGGCCGCGCAGCGGGACCCGGAGAAGTACCGGAATCTCCTGGTCCGCGTGGCAGGGTACAGCGCCTACTTCGTGGATCTGACGCCAGGTCTGCAGGAGGAGATCATCCGCCGGACCGAATGGAGCTTCGGCACGGCGTGAGCGGCCGGGCAACGCAGCAGGCGCCGGTGAGGACCGAGGGCCTGGTCTTCAACATCCAGCGGTTCTCGGTTCACGACGGGCCGGGCATCCGGGATCTCGTGTTCCTCAAGGGCTGCCCGCTCCGCTGCCGCTGGTGCTCAAACCCCGAGTCGCAGGACCCGCGGCCAGAGATCGCCTGCAACGCCGACCGCTGCATCGGGATGGATGCGTGCGGGCGCTGCCGCCCGGCGTGTCCCGAGGAGGCCATCGGCACGGAGGGCGGAAGGATCCGGCTCGACCGTGGGCGGTGTACGCGGTGCGGGCAGTGTCTCGAGGCGTGCCCGGCCGGCGCCCTCCGGCTCTTCGGCCAGCCCATGTCGGTCGAGGAGGTCGTCCGGATCGCGGAGGAGGATAGCGTCTTCTACGCGCGCTCGTCCGGTGGGATCACGGTGAGCGGCGGCGAGCCCTGCCAGCAGAGCCACTTCGTGGAGGCCCTGCTCCGGACGTGCCGCGACTGCGGCATCGGCACCTCTGTGGAAACCACCGGCCACGCCGAATGGGAAGAGGTCGAGCGGGTGTGCCGGTACGCGGATACCGTGCTCTACGACGTCAAGTCCCTGGACTCGAGCAAGCACAGGGCCTTCACCGGCGTCCCGAACACCCTCATCCTCCAGAATCTCGGTCTGCTCGCGCACGCCTTCCCCGCCACGCCGATCGTGGCTCGGACGCCCGTCGTGCCTGGCTTCAACGACACCGTGGCGGACATCGCGGCGATCGTGGAGTTCCTTCGCACGGTCCCAACCGTTCGGTCGTACGAGCTGCTTGCCTACCACCGCTTCGGTGAGGGTAAGTACGCTCAGCTCGGGCGCCGCTACCCCTTCGGCGGGGTCACCCCGCCGCCAGAGGAGCGGATGCGCGAACTCCGGACTGCCGCGGCCCGGTTCGGCTGACCGGGTCCGGTGGCCCCGGCCGCCGAAGGGCGCGTGGCCTCCGCGCGGCTCGCCGGGGAGGTCCCGCGCGAGGCGGCGCCGCTATGGCTTGGCTGGGTGCCCTCCCACCGCCGCCGCGGCGTCGGCCTTCTGGAAGTGGGCGTCGGTGAAGCCGTAGAGTTGCGCCCCCCCCAGGAAGATCTGCGCGGCGATTTCGCGGGGGACGTTCGTGAGCAGGTTGCTTGCGACGTTGGGGAAGTTGGAATCGAAGTGCGGGTAGTCCGTCGAGATGCACATCCGGTCGGCGCCGATGAGCCCGGCCGTCGCCTCGATCTCCGGCTCGCTTCCCTCGACCGCGGCCCAGCAGTTGCGCCGGAAGTACTCCTTGGGGGTCAGGGAGAGGTAGGGGGCGTGCGAGTCACGGTACTGCGGATAGTCCCACTCGATGCGGGACAGGAGTCCGGGCGCCCAGGCATTCTGGCCTTCCAGGAAGGCGACGCGGAGCCTGGGGTGGAACTCGAACACGCCCCCGATGATCATCGCGATGAGGGCTTGCTGCATTTCGATCCAGTGGCTGGCGACGTGACGATAGAAGCGGTTCTCGCCGTACAGCACGTTCATCTGCGAGTACCAGGCGCCCGTGCCCTCGTGGAACCCCCAGGTCACGTCTAGCTCTTCGTGGAGGGTGTAGAGGGGCTCCCAGAAGTTCGAGTGCCAGTAGTGGCCATTCACGAGATTGGGGCGAATGAACGACCCCACGGCCCCGAGATCCCTGACGCACCGCAGCAGCTCCCTGCAGGCCAGGTGCGCATCATGGACCGGCAACATGGCCACGAACTTCAACCGGTCGGGGCTGTACTGGCAGAAGTCGTGGATCCAGTTGTTGTAGGCCTGGCAGAGGGCGAGGGAAAGCAGCGGATCCAGGTTGTCGCGGGCGATGAGGCTCAGTCCCGTGGTGGGGAAGAGCACCGCGACATCGACCCCCTCCATCGCCATCCCCATCACCTGCGCTTCGGCGTTGTAGTTGCGCTCCACGGCGAAGTCCAGCCGGCCGGTATCGGCGAGCCGGGATCCCGAGAGCGGCTGCGTGCTCAGGGTTGCGCCCGGGCGACTCCGCTTCCGGTATTGCTGCAATTCGACGTCCATCGTCGTGGGCAATCCGTCGATGACGATCATGCCGCGACGCGGGCGGCTGTCGACCCCGACCGCGGTGCTGACGCGGTCCTTGAATTTCGGGTCCAGATAGCACTCGAAGAGGTCCGGCGGTTCCATGACGTGCATGTCGCAGTCGACAAACCGGAGTCCATCTTTCATGCCATTCTCCTCGCCGTGACGAGCCTCCGCCCGACCAGCTGGCGATGAACCTCGTTGGTGCCCTCCCAGATCTGCGTGATCTTGGCGTCCCGCATGAGCCGCTCGACCCGGTAGTCCTCCTCGGTGAGCGCGAACCGCTTCAGCGGGCGATCGAAGACCTTCATCGGGCCATCTCCCCGGGCGGTTCACCGCAAGGGCCGTGCCGAGTATCTCGCAGCCTTCTATCGCTGGAAAGGTGGGAGTTCTGACCGTCCGGCGCCAGATTGGGCGTCCCCATGTCGCCGGCGAGGACACGCTCCCCGCTGCCCGGTGTTCTGCCAGAGGACACTCGGCTGTCTTCACGGGGCGGACCGTGCTAGGATGCGCTGGCACGCGACCGAGCGGGTGCTGATGGCCGACGAGACCAGATCGATAGGCGTCCTCCTCACTGACGCAGCGGGGCAGGTCAGGTTCCAGGCTGGGTCAGCCGGTGCCGCGGCCGTCCAGGCTGCGTTGCTCGTTCGTGCCCCGCTGTCCGGCAGCCCGCTCTACGCGATCCAGGCGGGCGACGCCTCGTATGTCGTCCTCCGGCTCGCCACAGGCGACGGACAGCTCTTCCTCGTCCGCCCGGAGAGCGAGCGAAGTCCCCTCGTCGACTTCATCACGGGCGTTGACTTCGCCTTCGAGATCCTGAACCACCTGCTCAGCAGCCCGTACGAGGCGATGACCGTGGTCGATGGTGACGGCATCCTCCGCTTCATGAGCCCCGTGCACGAGCGCTTCTTCGGGCTCCGTCCGGGCGAAGCGGTGGGAAAGCCGGTCACGGAAGTGATCGAGAACACGCGGCTCCAGGAAACGGTGCGGTCGGGCAAGGCCGAGATCGGGCACATCCAGGAGATGCGCGGGGTGAGTCGGGTCGTGAGCCGGATCCCGATCCTCCGCGACGGGAAGGTCATCGGCGCGATCGGCCAGGTGATGTTCAAGGGGCCCGAGCAGGTGCATCAGCTCAGCCGCCAGATCGAGAAGCTCAGGGCTCAGGTAGCGTACTACGAGCGGGAGATCGCCAACCTCCAGAACCGCCCGTACGGGCTGGACGAGATCGAGGGCGAATGCGAGCAGATCCAGCGGCTCAAGGCCATGATCCTGAAGGTCGCGCCGCTCGACGTCCCCGTCCTCCTCGTTGGCGAGAGCGGGACCGGCAAGGAGCTCGTGGCGCACGCCATCCACAACCTCAGCATGCGACGGAGCCGCCCGATGGTGTCGATCAACTCGACGGTGTTCCCGGTGAGTCTCGTCGAGAGCGAGCTGTTCGGATACGAGGCGGGCGCATTCACCGGCGCATCGCGCCACGGGCACAAGGGCAAGTTCGAGCTCGCCGACGGAGGCACGCTCTTCCTCGATGAGATCGGCGATATGCCGCTGGACATCCAGGCGAAGCTGCTGCGGGTCGTCCAGGAAGGCGTGTTCGAGCGCGTGGGGGGCAGCCGTCCCCTCCGCAGCAACTTTCGGCTGATCACGGCCAGCAACCGCGACCTCGAGGCCATGGTGAGCGAGGGGCGCTTCAGGCTGGACCTCTACTACCGCATCAGCGGCGTCACCCTGCAGCTCCCAGCGCTCCGTGATCGGATCGACGACATCCCGATCCTGACGCACAACTTCCTCGAGCGTTACGCGCGTCGTCACAAGACGTCCGTCCGGTCAGTGCACGCGAGCGTGTTCGAATACCTCCGCGAGCAGCCGTGGCCCGGGAACGTGCGTCAGCTCCTGCACGAGGTCGAGCAGGCGCTCATCTTCTGTGATTCCAGCCAGGTCACGGTCGGCGACTTCCGCGGCGCGCGAGCGGCGGCACCGGGCATGCCCCCCCCGTCAGGCGAGGCGAAGGGGAGCATGAAGAAAGCCCTCGCCGACGCGGAAGCAACGATGATCCGGGAAGCCCTGGCCCAGCATGGCGGCAACAAGAAGCGGGTGGCCGAGGCGCTCGGCATCTCTCGATCGTATCTCTACAAGAAGCTGGGCGAGGGGTAGGCCCGGGCTCGCGGACTGTCAGGTCGAAGCCTCGCTGGAGCTGTCCGTCGATCGCCTCTGCCGGCGGGGACCCGACGGGCTCCACGCGGTCGAGGGCGCCGCCGGGCTCTTGCGGCGGCTGAGCGGTGTGTGCTAGCGTCAGTCCCGGCGCCGGCAGCGACGTCGACCCAGGGTGAGGAGGGGTCGAATGGTCCTGCGCGTCGTCCACGCCGCCGTGCCCAGGGAGAAGACGAACGAGTACGAGCGCTTCATCAACAGCACGCTCGCGCCCGCCATCCGCTCGTTCCCGGGCTGCCGCTTCATCTACGTGGCCAGCTGCATCGAGAAGGGGCACGAGGGGGAGGTCATCTACGTGAGCGGGTGGGATAGCCACGACAACTGCGAGGCGCTCGAGGCGACGGATCTCTACCGGGGCGCGGCCAGAACGGTGACGACGTTCTACACCCAGGAGTACAGCGGGGGGGCGCCGCACCTGCACTACGAGGCATTCGCCCAGCACCCCTGAACCGCCATCCGGCCGAGGGGAGATGACCATGATCACTCGCGATGAGCTCGAACCGACCGTGTCGCGCCGGGCTTTCCTCAGGGGGGGCGCCGGGGCCGCCCTTGCCCTGTCCCTGGGACCGCGCCGGACCGACGCCGCCAGCAAGAAGGTCGTCATGTCGCAGAGCGGCGGGGCCTTCCAGAAGATGTGGCAGACCAAGATCATCGAGCCGTTCCAGGAGAAGACCGGCGCTCAGGTGATCCAGGTCTCCGGGAACATGTCGGCGCACGCCGTCCAGTTGCGCGCCAACAAGAGCAACCCGCCGTTCGACGTGTTCCTGGGGTTCGGGACGGACTTCGTTGGCCTGCTCCGCGACGGCTACCTCCAGCCGCTGTCCGAGGACAAGGTGCCGAGCATCAAGGACGTGCACACCAAGTTCAAGGAGCAGTGGAAGGGGCACGCCTCCTACTTCGATTACAGCTCGATCGGGATCGCGTACAACACCGAGGCCATCAAGACCCCGCCCGCCTCCTGGAGGGAGTTCCTCGAGCGGGCTGGCGCGGGGGAGTTCGGCAAGCGGGTCTTCTTCAACAACCTGCCGAGCGCCGTGCGCGGGCCCGAGGTGATGACCATGATCGCCCGGGTCCTGGCCGGCGATCCGACCAAGGTCGACGTGGCCTTCGAGGCCGTCAAGAAGCTCAAGCCCTACGTGGTGAAGTACATCACCTCGCTCAACGACCCGGTGACGCTCCTCCTGAGCAAGGAGGGGACGATCGGGCCGGGCTGGGACGGCCGGACCTTCATCGCGCACGACGAGTCGGGCGGCAAGGTCAACTGGATCCGTCCGAAGGAAGGCGTGGCGACGGGCGCGCCGGTCATCGGCGTGGTCAAGGGCGGAAACGAGGAGTGGGCCTACAAGCTCGTCGATTACGCGCTCGGCGCCGAGGCGCAGAAGGCGTTCTGCGAGGCCATGTTCTACGGCGCGGTGAACGCCAAGGTGCAGTACAGCGGCAAGCTGGGGGAGCGCATCCCGAAGGCCGCCGACGTCATCGTCTCGAACGAGGAGTTCCTGGCCGCCAACATCGGCCAGTGGATCGAGCGCTGGAACAGGGAGATCGCGTCGTAGCCAGGCGCTGCTGATTCGACGGTGAGCGTCGTCGCGGAGCGTCTCCAGGCTGCCCGGCCCCGGGCGGCCCGTTCGCTGCCGTGGGTGGTGGCCATCGGGCCCGCGGCGGTCGTCGTGATCGTCCTGCTCGTGGTGCCGTCGACGGCGCTGTTCCTGCTGAGCTTCGTGCGGTTCGACCCGTTGCGTGGGATCGTCTACAGCTTCACGCTCGAGAACTACCTGGCGATCGCGCGGAGCTCGCTCTACCTCCAGGTCACGCTGCACACCCTCCGCATGGCGGGGCTCGTCACCCTCGCCTGCCTCGTCCTCGGCTACCCCATCGCCTACTTCATGGCGCGCTCGAAATCTCGCCTGGCCGCCCTCTGCGCGGCCCTCGTGGTGGCGCCGCTGTTCGTGAGCGTCGTCATTCGCGGCTTCGGGTGGATGGTGCTGCTCGCCCGCGAGGGCGTCGTCAACCAGGCCCTGGTGGCGGTGGGCGTGTTCGCCGAGCGCCAGCAGTTCCTCTACACCGACCCCGCCGTCCTCATCGGGCTGGTGCACATCCTGTCGCCGTTCATGATCCTGCCGATCGCCAGCGTGCTCCGCGGGGTCGAGCCGGCGCTCGAGGAGGCGGCCCTGAACCTCGGCGCCACCCGGTGGGGCGTCTTCCGCTTCGTCGTGCTGCCGCTCAGCGTGCCCGGCATCATGGCCGGCGCCATCCTCGTCTACTCGCACGCGATCGCGGCGTTCGTGCTGCCGGCCATGCTCGGCTCCATCCAGACCAAGCTGATGGCGACGATGCTGTACCAGCAGGTGCTCGTGGCCGGCAACCTGCCGTTCGGCGCCGCGCTCGCCACGGTGCTGGTCGCCACCACCTTCTTGCTCCTCGCGCTGGTGTACCGCTTCTTCGGCGTGCGGCCGTGGTGACCGAGGGCCGGCTGGGGCGACTGTTCCTCCACGCCTACGTGATCGCCTTCCTCGTGTTCGTCCTGGCGCCGCTCGTCGTCGTCGTGGGCGTCTCGTTCGAGCATCACGCGCTGCTGCGTTTCCCGCCGCAGGCGCTGTCGCTTCGCTGGTACCGTGAGGTGCTCGACAGTCCGCAATTCCTCGACGCCGCCTGGAACAGCCTGATCGTGGCCGTCCTCGCCACCGTGGGCTCCGTCGTGCTGGGCACGCCGGCGGCGTACGCGCTGGTCCGCTATCGGTTCCCCGGCCGCGACCTCGTGGCGACGCTGCTGCTGTCGCCGCTCATCGTGCCCCAGCTGGTGGTCGGCATCGCCCTGCTCCAATTCTTCGCCGCCCTCGGCCTGGCCGCCTCGATCACCACGCTGACGCTCGGCCACGTCCTCATCACGCTGCCGTACGTCGTGCGGACGCTCTCGGCCAACATCGTCGGCCTCGACCCGGCGGTGGAGGAGGCGGCGGCGAACCTGGGGGCCGGGCGCCTGCAGATCTATCGGCTGATCGTGCTGCCGCTGGTGCGGAGCGGCCTCTACGCCTCGATGGTGTTCGCCTTTCTGATCAGCTTCGACAACGCGGTGATCTCCCTGTTCCTGGTGTCCGCCCGGACGACGACGCTGCCGATCGCCATCTACACGTACGTCGAGCACAGCCTCGACCCGTCCATCGCGGCCATCTCCACCCTCCTCATGGTTGTCTCCGTGGTCCTGATGGTCGCCGCCAGCCGGCTCGGGCGGATCGAGCGGATCGACACGTGAGCGACGTCGCGGTCGAGGTCCGAGGGCTCCGCAAGCGCTACGGCGCTGTCGCCGCCGTCGACGGCGTCAGCCTCGGCGTGCGGGCGGGGGAGATCGTGTCGCTGCTCGGGCCGAGCGGGTGCGGCAAGACCACGACGCTCCGGGCCATTGCGGGCTTCGAGCGGCCCGACGAGGGAGAGATCTTCATCGGCGGCGAGCGCATGACCCACGTGCCGCCGAACCGCCGCCACGTCGCCATGGTGTTCCAGGGGTACGCGCTCTTCCCGCACATGACGGTGGCGGACAACGTGGGCTTTGGACTCCGGATGCGGGGCGAGGCGGCGGCGCCGAAGGCGGCGGCGGTCACGCGGGCGCTCGAGCTGGTGAGGCTCGGCGGCTACGAGCAGCGGCTGCCCAAGCAGCTCTCCGGCGGCCAGCAGCAGCGGGTGGCATTGGCGCGGGCGCTGGCGATCGAGCCCCGCGTGCTGCTGCTCGATGAGCCGCTGTCCAACCTCGACGCCAAGCTACGCCAGGAGATGCGGGTGGAGCTCAAGGGCATCCTCAAGGACACGCGGATCGCCACGGTGTTCGTCACCCACGATCAGGAGGAGGCGCTGGTCCTGTCCGACGGCATCGTGCTCATGAACCAGGGGAGGATCGAGCAGGAGGGGGCGCCCTACGAGATCTACGAGCGCCCGCGCACCAGCTTCGCGGCGGCGTTCATCGGGCAGGCGAACTTCTTCCGGGGCGTGGTGCGGGAAGCCCGGCCCGGCGGCGGCGTGGTGGTCGAGGCCGACGGCCTTCGCCTGCGCGGCGTGGCGTGCGCCGAGATCGCGGTGGGTGCGCCCGCGGTGGTGGCGGTCCGGCAGGAGCGCGTCCGGGTCCTGCGCGCGAGCGGGGGCGGGTACGATAACCTGCTGCCCGCCCGCATCGAGCTGCTCAACTACCTCGGCGCCAGCATCCAGCTCGTGTGCTCCGCCGGCGGTCGCACACTGACGGCGGTGCTGGGCGCCGTGGGCGAGACGGACGCGCCACGCGAGCGCGGGGCCGCGGTGCTGCTGGGCTGGCGCGAGGGGGACGCGCTCGTGTTCCCCAGCAGCGGGTGAGAGGTGGCCGCCAACGCCGACTAGGCCAGACATCTGGAGGCTCCTATGACCATGCTCTTCCTGAACGGGACCGTGATCGACGGCAGCGGCCGCCTCATCGAGCGGGCGGGCGCCGTCGTCGAGGACAGCCGCCTCACTGCCGTCGGGCCGACCGCGCAGCTCGAGCCACGCCGGCGCGAGCCGGGCATCACGGTGGTGGACCTCCGCGGCATGACGCTGATGCCGGGGCTCATCGACACCCACGTGCACATCGCCGGCGGCGACTTCGAGCCCCATCGCGAGGGGGAGCCCGCCGGGCTCGCCGCCTTCCGGACGGTGGAGGCGGCCACGCGGACCCTCATGGCGGGGTTCACGACCATCCGCGTCTCGGGCTCGCGCGACCACCTCGACATCGACCTGCGTGATGCCATCAACGCCGGCGCCCTCGTGGGGCCGCGGGTCGTCGCGAGCGGGCGCGGGATCACGACGACCGGTGGCCACTACCACAACTGGTGTGCGGTCGAGGCCGACGGCGTCGACGCCGTGCGGCGGGAGGTGCGGGCGCACATCAAGCGCGGCGCCGACAGCATCAAGCTCATGCTGTCGCCAGGCGTGGCGACCAAGGGCGCCAACGTCAACAGCGAGCACTTCAGCCTCGAGGAGGTCCAGGCGGCCGTGTACGAGGCCCACAAGGTGGGGCGCCCCGTGCAGACGCACGCCATCGGGATCGGCGGCATCCGGAACGGCGTCGCGGCCGGCGTGGACTCCATCGACCACGGGCACTACCTCGACGAGGAGCAAGCCCTGATCATGAAGGCGAAGGGCATTTACCTCGTGCCCACGTTCGGCCCCGTCTACTACTACGTCTCGAAGCGCGAGGCGGAGTCGTGGCGGATTGCCCGGGCCGAGCAGGTGGAGCCGCTCCACGCCAAGGCCTTCCGGATGGCGCTCGACATCGGCGTGCCCATCGCGATGGGCTGCGACTGCGGCGCCCAGTCCCGCATGCCGAACGGCTCGAACGCGCTGGAGCTGGAGCTGATGGTGAAGTACGGGATGACGCCCATGGCGGCGCTGGTCGCCGCCACGCGGGAGGCGGCCCGGCTCCTGCGGCTCAGCGACACCGTCGGGACGCTGGAGCCCGGCAAGGCCGCCGACCTGGTCGTCGTCGCCGGCAACCCCGTGGACGACATCCGCGTGATGCAGACGGCGGTGAAGATGGTCGTGCAGGGCGGTGTCCTGCGCCGCGACGACCTCGGGCTGGCCGGCGGCGCCACGGGCGCCGGGGCATGAGCAACCCCGACCTCTATCGCACGGCGACGCTGGTGGTCCGCCACGCCCTCGACGTCAAGCCGGGCGAGGCCGTCGCTGTCGTCACGGATTCCGGCCGCTCGCCGCGCATCGCCGAGGCCTTCATGGCGGCGCTGCGCACCGTCGGCGCGGAAGCGGTGCTGCTCACCATGTTCGTCCGCGAGGGCCGCAAGGAGCCGCCGGAGGCCGTCCGGGCCGCCCTCGAGCGCGTGACCGCCATCATCACGCCGACGACGATCTCCATGACCTACAGCGACACGCTGCTCGAGGCCCGGCGGCGCGGCGCGCGGGTCATGACGATGCCGCTCATCAACGAGGCGATCTTCGGCCGCGCCGGCGCCGTGGACCCTGACGAGATCGTCACGCTCACCCAGGCCCTCGCCCGGCGGCTCGGCGAGGCGCGGGCACTTCACCTGACCTCCTTGCTCGGCACCGACCTGCGCGTGCGCCTCGGCGGCCACCCCCCCGAGCTGATCGACGGCGTCTGCCGGAACCCCGGGGACTATGACCAGGTGCCCTCGGGGGTGGCCAGCGTGCTGGCCGCCGAGACCGAGGGAGTCCTGGTGGCCGACGCTTCCGTGAGCCAGGTGGGGACGCCGACAGCGCCGATCCGCTTCGAGGTGGCGGACAGCCGGATTACCGCCATCGAGGGAGGGGCCGAGGCGCGGCTGCTCCGGCGGATCCTCGAGGAGGCCGACGACCCGAACGTCTTCCACTGCGCGGCGGAGATCGGCATCGGCTGCAACCGCTGGGCCCGGCACGTGCCCTCGAACGAGTTCAGCATGGAGGGCGTCCGCGCGCACGGCTGGGTGCACGTGGGGTTCGGAGACGACCACACGCTGCCTGGCGGGACGATCCGCGCCAGGATGCACAACGACGCCCTCCTGAGCGACTGTCGGCTGACGGCGGACGGCGTGGTGCTGGCCGACGGCGGCCGGCTCGTCGTCGACAGCCTCGGCCTGCCGCGCACCTGATTCCCACCGACGGCCGACGCCTCCTGGCGAGGCCGGGATCCTGGAGGCAGTTTCCGTACGCCGGAGATTCCCCACGACTGAGGACAGCGACGGGGCCCTCGACATCGCGCGGTTCCTGATGCCGCCGGCACGGACCTCCAGGTCGAGGCCTCGCTGCAGCCGTCGGCGTACAGCTACGCCACGGCGATGAACGGCCTGGCCGACCAGGAAGATCTGTGCCTCCGCTTCGACGTGCTGACGAAGACCAAGCAGCCGGAGCTGCACCGCTACTGGACCCAGCGCGACCGGGCGGCCACCGTGCGGCTCTTCCACCTGGCGGCCGAGATCCTCCACGCCATCGAGCTGGGCGTGTTCGTCCCGAACCCCGGGTGGCAGTGTAAGGATTGTCCCTACCGGAGCCGGAGCTGGGCGGCGGGGTGACGGAGGAGGCGAGGCACGGGTTGCCATGGGTGCATGAGCAACGCGATCATCGTGACGGACACGGTGCGCATCCCGCCTTCGGCGCTCACCGTCCGCGCCGTCCGGGCCTCGGGGCCGGGTGGCCAGAACGTGAACAAGGTCGCGACGAAAATCGAGCTGCGCGTGGTCCTCGCCGCGGTGGAGGGGCTGATCGACGCCGCCCGCGCCCGCCTGCGCGGACTCGCCCGCCACCGCCTCGACGCCGAAGGCCGGCTCGTGGTGACGAGCCAGGCGACGCGCAACCAGGCGCGCAATCTGGAGGACGCGCGGGCAAGGGTCGCCGCCCTCGTCCGGGCCGCCCTCGTACCGCCCCGTCGCCGCGTGAAGACGGCGCCGCCTGCCAGCGCCAGCCGGCGGCGGCTAACGGGGAAGAAGCGCCGGGCGGCGGTGAAGCGCTGGCGGGCGCGGCCGGGCGAGGGCGACTGATCTCGACGCCGATACGGTGACAGCGGGACGCGACCCACGCTCTGCTTTCCCTCAGGCGGCGCAGAGGTCAGCCATCGTCAGCGCATAAGCAATACCGCTCCGCCGTTTCGTGTCCCTTGCGCTCCACGGAGGCTCCGAGAAGCCATACGAGATTGTCGGCGACCGACAACGGAACGCGAGGAGGGGTAACGGCCGCGCCAAGCAGGGAGCAGCGGACGAAGGCCACAGTCTGGAAGTCGCGCCGGCCCACCACACCCGCGAGTTGGCCGATGCGAGGGGAGGCCCAGGCGGTCAGAGCCGAACTCATGAGGTGGCCCGGTGGGCAGCGTGACCTACCCTGTCACACCGGTCTGGGACGCTGGTCAAGCACAGGCGACCGGCAGAGCCCGGCCGGAGCCCGCTTGTCCCCGGGAATCTGCTAATCTCTCGCGGAGAGGAGAAACCCGCCGTCGACCTGCCCGAACCGCACATCCGTGAGGGGCAAATCCTGACGGGGCCGCTGTTCAGCGAGCCCATGCGGGTGGAGACCGTCGCGCCCAACGGGCCAGGGGCCTGGACCCTGGGGGTGGTTGGCACCCAGACCGAGCGCTTCCGGCGGGTCTCTCTGACCAAGGACCAGCTCGCGACCCTCACCATCCTGTCCCCGGGGGCCTCCTTCGACGGCGACGGGCGTCTGCTTCGCCTCGGCCTTCAGGCCTACGCGCTTGGCATCGCCTACGAGTTCGATCCCTACTTCGGGCTGTCGATCTCGCGCGTGGACCCGC
>Ga0154441_1170_pt1 | contig 24873 bp, 25 predicted proteins | sample RifGroC2_FD_115945 | JGI IMG/M metagenome (GOLD analysis project Ga0154441, IMG submission 115945) | Candidatus Rokubacteria bacterium GWC2_70_16 | reverse complement strand
AGCAGGATGAGGCGGGCCCGCGGGGCATGGGTCGCCGTTGCGAGAAGGCAGGCGCTGGCGGGGATCGGGGACACCGAGCCCACGGCGATCGTCTCGCCGTCGCGGAGGAGACGAGCGATAGCGGCGGCCATCAGCTCGGCCGGGGTGTAGTCGGCCGCCACGGCTCAGCCCCCGGCCGCGACGGCCGGCGCCGCGGCAACCCGCTCGAGGTACTCGGCGTGGCTCCGCGTGCCGAGAACGTAGCGGGCGAGGTAGGCGCGCATCCCCTCGTCGCTCCCCGCCGCATGCAGGTACTCGGCGATATGCGCGGGGTCGTCCCCGTAATGCCCGACGCAACCGGTGGGGTGGCAGCCCCGGGGGGCGTGTACCACGGCCGTGACGTGGATGCCCGGGATCAGCACCCCCGTGTGCGGCTCCTCAGCCAGGTTCCCCTCCGACACCTCCTCCACGGTGGCGATGACGCGGCGGGCGGCCTGGGCGATCAGCTTGGCATCCAGCCTCCCCCAGGTGATGACATTGCCGGAGCGGTCGCCGCGGAAGCCGTGGAACACCGCCACGTCCGGCGCGATGGCCGGCACCACGGCGATCTCCTCGCGGGGATCGTAGGGGTTCGCCATCAACACGAAGTCGGGACGCACCTTCATGTAGTCGGTCCCGAGAAGCCCGCGCACGGGGAGGAAGGGGACGTGCATCACTCCAGCCTGGAGCCCGGCGAGAAGCGCGGGTCAGGTGTGCTCGCGGCAGACGAGCGTGCCGGCCTCGGCGTGCCGGCGGAAATTGGGGGCGAAGCCGTACTCCATGAACGAGAGGCTGGAGAACTCCACCTCGGCGAGCGCGCCGGCCCCGATCATGAGATCGGCCGCGAAGCCCGAGCTCGGCGCCAGGACCAGGCGCAGACCGCGCCGCCCCTGGCGGAGCAGCTCGTGGAAGAAGGCCACGGGCTCCATCTTCATGTAGCCCACATAGGCCACCTGGTCGCCGTCGCGCACCAGGGCGGCGGCCTCCCGCATGCTCGTCAGGACGCTGTCCATCCCGGGCTCCCTCCTCGTGCCGGCATGGTATCACCCCAGGCCGCCGCCCGCGCCCCCGGCGCTATCGCCAGCCGACTGCGGTGGTCCTGAACCGCGCCAGGTCGTCCAGGCGTCCCGCGAGGATTCCGACGACGACCTCCGCGTCCACGCGGGCGTACTCGTGGACGAGCACGTTGCGGAATCCGGCCATGCGAACCATCTGCGCGGTCAGCGCGGCATCGAGCAGACCGGCCTCGCCCAGGATCTCGAAGGCTTCGGCGTAGGTGGCCGGAACGCGGAGACCACGGTCGGCGATGATGTGACTGGCCACGTCCACGCACGCCTCGATGGCCATCTGGAGGGTGCGCTCGACGATCCGCTGGATCTTCCAGTCCCGGCGGTACTCCTCGACGGTGATCCCCCGGTACTCCGAGACCTGAGCCAGGTACTGGTCGAGGTCGGCGAGCTTGCGGAGGATCAGGTCCGGGTCAACCACGAGCGAACCGCCGCGACAGGAGCCGGTGCTCCACGACCCTGAAGTCCATGAACTGCCGGAGCGCTTGCGACTCGAAGCGGTGACGGCGGAAGGGGTCCCGATCCAGGATGACCCGACGCGTGCCGAGGATCCGCCCCGCCAGGGCCGTGGGCGCCGTGTTGAGGATCACCAGGTCCGCCTCGTCGGTGCCGAGGTGCCCGGCGAGCAGCCGGAGGATCTGCAGCCGGGCTTCCGCCGGATCCGCCGATTCATCGACATAGACGGCGACGTCCACGTCGCTGAGGGGGCGGAGCGACCCTGTCGCGGCGCTCCCGAAGAGGTACGCAAAGACGACGGCCGGGCAGGCCTCCAGCGTCCGACCCAGTGTCTGGAGCCGTGACTCGATATCCAGCGGGAGGCGCTTCCCGCGAATCATGGGGGCATTATAGCGATGGGCGGCGAGCACCGGCTCCGGTTTCCCTCGCGCCCTGCCGGGCCCGCCCGCCATGGGGCCGGCTACCGGATGACGAAGCGGAGGCAGGCGTGGGCCTGGCGGAGGGCGGCCTCGGCCTCGGCCGGCGTGTCGGCGCGGGAGAAGATGAAGCCGAGATAGCGGTGCCCCTCGGGGAGCGGCACCACCGTCTCTCCCTTGTGGGCGCTGATGGTCACGTCCTCCACGAGCGGCACGGCGCGCGCCTCGTCGAGGCCGTCCACGCCCTCGAGGACGCCGGCCTTCGGGATCGGGATCATCATCACCGCCGCCGCGCGGCGCTCGCGCTCCAGCGTCTCGATGGGGAGCCCCAGCGCATGCCGCAGGATGATCTCCTCGAGGCTGAGCCCCGTGCCGAAGCGCAGCGTCCGCGAGCAGAGCCCGCCGATGGAGCGCGCGGCGATCTCGAGCAGCCACGGCCCCGCGGCGTTCAGGCGCAGCTCGGCGTGCACGGGGCCGTCCTGGAGCCCCAGCGCGGTCGCCGCGCGCGCGGCGCAGACCTGGATGGCCCGCTGCGTCGCGGCCGGCAGCCGGGAGGGGGTCACGTAGATGGTCTCCTCGAAAAACGGGCCATCCAGCGGGTCCGGCTTGTCGAAGAGCGCCAGGGTGTTGAGCTCGCCATGGTTGAGGAGCCCCTCCAGCGCCACCTCGACGCCCGGGATGAAACGCTCCACCAGGATGCGGTCGGCGCCCTCGCCGAGGGCCTGAACCTCCGGGTCCGCCAGGATGGCCGCGATGCGCCGGAAGGCCGCGACGAACTCCGCCTCGTCGTCGGCGCGGATCACCCCGCGGCTGGCCGAGAGCCCCAGGGGCTTGAGCACGCAGGGGTACGGCACGCGCCGCGCGGCGGCCGCCGGGTCCTCAGTCACCGCGAAGGCGATGTGGTCCGGTCCCGGGACCCCCGCCCGCGCCAGCATCTCGCGCATGCGGAGCTTGTTCCGCGTCGCGCTGACGGCCGCCACGGGATTCGCCGCGGGGAGACCCAGCCGCTCGGCGATGACCGCGCCCACCACCGTCGTGATGTCGTCCACGGGTACCACGGCGTGGATCGGACGCTCGCGAGCCAGCGCCTCGACCTGCCGGGCGGCGGACGCGGGATCGTGGAAGGGGAGCGTGAGCAGGTGGTCGGGGAACTCGGTGGACATGACGCTGGGCCGCTCGGAGGCGATGACGAGATCCACCTCGAGCCGGCTCGCCGCCTCGACGAAGTCCTCCGTGCGATAGGTGCTGGTGGGGATCAGCAGGAGGAGGCGCTTGCGCCCGTCGGCGGGCTGCGGGCGACGCCCCCAGCTACGCGCCGGGCGAGTCGTGGAGGCTGGCTCCTGGGTCATGATCGGCAAAGTCGGGCGTTCCGGTCACAGCACATCCAGCCTATCATGACAGCGCGAGGTTCCGGCGGGGGCGGGCCTGAGCGAAGCCCGGGTGCCCGCCCGGGTTGACGGCGGCTCAGGTTGCGCGACGAGCTTCGCGGAGCGCGAGGTTCCGGCGGGGGTGGGCCTGAGCGAAGCCCGGGTGCCCGCCCCAGGTGAAAGAGGTCATCTCATGCGCGTCGGGATCATGATCGAGGGACAGGAAGGGCTCACCTGGGAGCGCTGGCTCAGGCTCGCGCAGGCCGCCGAGGACCTCGGCTACGAGTCGCTGTGCCGCTCCGACCACCTGACGGGCCTCGCCGGCCAGTCGCGGCGGCCGTCGCTCGAGACGTGGACCTCGCTCACGGCGCTGGCGACGCGCACGCGGCGGATCCGCTTCGGTCCCCTGGTCTCCCCGCTCACCTTCTACCACCCGGCGCTGCTCGCCAAGATGGCGACGGCCGTGGACGAGCTGTCGGGCGGCCGGTTCGACCTCGGCATCGGCGCCGGCTGGAACGAGTACGAGCACGCGATGTTCGGGCTGCCCTTCGCGTCCCTCAAGGAGCGGCTCGATCGCCTCGAGTGCGGCGCCCGGCTCATCCGGGCTCTCGGCGCGGGCCAGCCGGTCACGCTCGAGCAGAAGTATTACCCGCTCCGCAAGGCCGAGAGCCACCCCGTGCCACCCCACGGTCGGCTGCGGCTGGTGATCGGCGGGCGGGGCGAGCGGCGGACCCTGCGCATCGTGGCGGCGTTCGCGGACGAGTGGAACGTGACGCGCGTGGACGTGGGGGGCTTCCGCCAGAAGCGCCAGGTGCTGGCCGAGCACTGCCGCGCCGTCGGCCGCGATCCCGAGACCATCACCCGCTCGCTGATGGTCCCCCTGGCTCTCGGCGCCGACTCGGCCGACGTGGCGCAGCGGATCGGCGCCGCCCGGGCCATCTTCCCCGTCCTGCCCGAGGACGAGCGCGGGTGGCGCGCGGCGGGCTTCCTGGCCGGCTCCCCCGAGGCCGTCGCGCAGGATCTCCGGCGGTGGGCCGAGGCCGGAACGGAGCGGGTGCTCCTGCAGATCCTGGACCAGGAGGACATCGCGGCGCTGGAGCTCTTCGCGCGGACCGTGATGCCCGCCCTCGCCTGAGCGGCGGGGCCCGGAGGTGATGGCTGCTATGGTCACTGGTGACGCAATCGTCGCGCTGGTCACGCTCACCGCCATGGAAATCGTGCTCGGCATCGACAACGTGGTCTTCATCGCCATCCTCACGGGTCGCCTGCCCGCGGGCCAGCGGGCCCTGGCGCGGCGCCTCGGCCTGGCCCTGGCGCTCGTGATCCGGATCGGCCTCCTCTTCGCCATCTCGTGGATGATGGGCCTGACCGCGCCCTTCGCCACCGTCCTCGATCATCCTGTCTCCGGGCGCGACCTGATCCTCCTGGGCGGCGGCCTGTTCCTGATCGGAAAGGCCACCTGGGAGGTCTACGACAAGGTGGAGGCCGAGCACGTCGAGACCGCGTCGGCCGGGCAGCGGAGGGCCTTGCTGTGGGTCCTCGCGCAGATCCTCCTCCTCGACATCGTCTTCTCGCTGGATTCGGTGATCACGGCGGTTGGCATGGCCAGCCAGGTCTCGATCATGGTGGTCGCCATGGTCCTCGCCATGCTGGTGATGCTCGTCTCCGCCGGCCCCATCGGCGGCTTCGTCGAGCGCCACCCGAGCGTGAAGATCCTGGCGCTGGCCTTCCTCCTGCTCATCGGCGTGATGCTGGTGGCCGAGGGGATGGGCAGCCACGTGGAGAAGGGCTACATCTACTTCGCCATGGCCTTCTCGCTCTTCGTGGAGCTCCTGAACCTGCGCTACCGCACCAAGCGCCGGCCGCTGGCCCTCCACGGCCGGTTCGAGGACGAGAGGCGGTAGCCGGGACAGGGGGGTCAGGTCTTGAAACCCGACACGTAGCCCCGGGCCCCCCGCTGCTGCGCTCCCTGCGGAACGCGATGACCAGTGCCCTGCCCCATATCACAATGCGAGACCGCACCCTTCGCGATATCGTCATGCACGACCTGACCCCTACGAGAGGAGGCGGCGGAGCTGGGCCATGGACTTCACGACGAAATGCGCGACGCCGTCGAGGCCGCCGTCGGGGGCGAAGAGGATGGCCGTCATCCCCACGCGGCGGGCGCCGCGGATGTCGGAGTCCACGCTGTCCCCGACCATGGCGGCCTCCTCGGCCCGCACCCCCATGCGCTGGAGCGCCAGCTCGAAGAGCGGCGGCTCGGGCTTGCCGATCACGACCGGGCGCGCGCCCGCTGCCGCCGCCACCGACTCCACCACCGCGCCGCAGCCCGGCAGGAAGTCGCCGCCCTCGAGCGGCAGTCGTGGGTCGAGGTTCGCCGTGACGAAGGCCGCGCCGCCCGCGATCGCGCGAGCGGCGGCCGTCAGCCGCTCGAAGCTGAAGGCGAAGTCGTTGCCCACCACGACCACCGTCGCCTCGCGGTAGCGGTCCACGGGCACCAGCGTGTGGCCGCCGTCGAGCACGGCCGCCTCGAGCTCGGGGCCCCCGATGGCGAGCACCCGCGAGGGGCCCCAGCGCGCGGCGATCACCTCGCCCAGGATCTCGAGCGGCGTGAGGACGTCCTCCACCGCGGCCTCGACGCCCAGCCGCGCGAGCTTGGCCTGCATGGTGGCCGACCGCGCCCGCGAGTTGTTGGTGAGGAAGGACACGCGCCGTCCCTGCTCCCTGAGCAGCCCCAGCACCTCGGCCGCCCCCGGCACGAGGATGTCGCCCGTCCACACGCAGCCGTCCAGATCGAAGACGAAGCCGCGCAGCGCGCGCAGCTCCCGGCGCGACATGGTCATGTGAGCCGCCTCCGGATCGCGGCTGAGCCCACCTCCGCCAGCGCCACCACGCCGAGGATCACGACCAGGATGAGCCCTACGCGCGCCCACTCGAGCCCGAGGATCGCCGTGTTCAGCACGAAGCCGATGCCGCCCGCGCCCACGATGCCGAGCACCGTGGACTCCCTGATGTTGATGTCCCAGCGAAAGACGCAGACCCCCGCGAACACGGGGCGGATCTGCGGCACGATCCCGTAGAAGAGCACGTGCAGGCGTCCCGCGCCGGTGGCGGTCACCGCCTCCACCTGCCCGCGGTCGATCTCCTCGATCCCCTCGGCGAAGAGCTTGGAGACGAAGCCAAGGGAGCGGACCGCCACGGCCAGCGCCCCCGCCAGCGAGCCCGGCCCCACGATGATGATAAAGATGAGGGCCCAGACGAGCGAGTCCACGGAGCGGCTCACGACGATGAGGAGCCGCGCGGCCAGATACGAGACGCGGTTGAGCGTGGTGTTGCGCGCCGCCAGGAACGCGACGGGGCAGGCCAGCACCACCGCCAGCGCCGTGCCCAGAGTGGCGATGTTCACGGTCTGGAGCAGCGGCTCCAGGAGCGCCCCGGCGAAGGTCCACTCGGGCGGCAGCATGCGCCCGAAGAGGTCCGCCAGCTGGGTGGGCGAGTCGGCCACCCACTCCCAGCGGACACCCATGCCTCGCGCGGCCCACACGATGGCCGCCGCGATGCCCGCCCGCAGCAGGAGCCGGCCGGCAGTCTGGGCGGGCGTGTACCTCACCCAGACGCGCGGCCCCGCGACGGGCCCAGCGATCACTGGATGCGCCGGCGCGCCCATGCGCTCACCCACTCACCGAGGCCCACGATGGCCACGATGACGAGGAGGATGGCCAGCGTGAAGTCGAAGTCGTAGCGGGAGAAGGAGTTGTACAGCGTGGTCCCCACGCCGCCCGCCCCCACGATGCCGATGATGGTGGATTGACGGAGGTGGATGTCCCACTGGTACACAGTGAGTCCCACGATGCGCGGCAGCACCTGGGGGAGCACACCGTAGAGGAGCACGGCGCCCCGGCCCGCGCCCGTGGCGCGCACCGCCTCCACCTGGCCGCGGTCGATCTGCTCGATCTGCTCCGCCAGGAGCTTGCTGAAGAAGCCCAGCGAGTTCACGGTGAGCGTGAGCATGCCCGCCAGCGGGCCGAAGCCCACCGCCTTGACCAGGATGATGGCGACGATGATCTCGTGGAAGGTGCGCCCCACCGAGACGATGCCGCGCCCGACGGCGTAGACCGGCAGCGGCGCCACATTCCGCGCGGCCATGATGGCCACGGGAATCCCGAGCACCGTGCCGAGGGCCGTGGACAGCGTGGCCATCTGGAGGCTCTCGACGATCCCCTCCAGCAGGAGCTCCCACCGCTGGAAATCCGGCGGGAAGGCCCGGCCGAACACGGTGCCGGCCCGCGCCAGCCCCCGCGCGACCCGCGCCGCGTCCACCTCGAGGTTCCACAGGTTCCAGCCGACGAAGGCCGCCAGGCCAAGCCAGAGGGCCGGGCCCATCCAGCGCGCGGGCCAGGGGGAGGGCGGGCGCCAGACGGCGGCATGGCTCATGCGAGCGCGCCCTCCAGCTCCTCGCCGGCGCCCCCGTAAATCACCCCGAGGGCGGCGCGGTCGAGCGCGGCGGGCGGCCCCTCGAAGACCACCCGGCCTGCGCCGAGCCCGATGATCCGCTGGGCGAAGCGCCGGGCCAGGGGCACGTCGTGGATATTGATCAAGGCCGGGATGCGCGCCTCGACGGCGAGCTCGGTGATGAGCGCCATGACGGCCTCGGAGGTCTTGGGATCGAGGCTCGACGTGGGCTCGTCCACCAGCAGGATCTTCGGGCGCTGCACGAGGGCGCGTGCGATGCCGACCCGCTGGCGCTGGCCGCCGGAGAGCGCATCGGCCCGCTTGTTCTCCATCCCCTCGAGCCCCACGCGCCGGAGCGTGGCGAAGGCCATGGCCATGTCCTCGGGCGGGAAGCGGCGGCGCCACGCCTTCCAGAGCCCCACGTAGCCCAGCCGGCCGGAGAGCACGTTCTCCATCACGGTGAGGCGCTCCACCAGGTTGAACTCCTGGAAGATCATCCCCATCTGGCGGCGGGCGCGGCGGAGCTCGGCGGGCGGGAGTGTCGTCAGCTCGATCCCGTCGAGCGTGATGGACCCCGCGTCGGGCTCGACGAGCCGATTGATGCAGCGGATGAGGGTGCTCTTGCCGGCCCCCGAGGGGCCGATGACGAACACCACCTCGTCGTCGGCCACGGTGAGGGAGACCCCCCGCAGGGCCTCATCACCCGTGGGGTAGCGCTTCGCGAGCGCCGAGACCTCGAGCACCGTCCGGCTTTCGCGCCTACTCGCCGCCCTTGCGGGCCGGCCTGGAGAACTTCTGGTACTCGGGGGAGTCGCGGGTGAACCTGGCGCCGTTGGCCTCGAGGATCCCCACCACGGCCTCCCAATCCTTCCTGTAGTCGATGGGCACGAAGCCCACGGAGTCCCTGAACTCCTTGCCCAGGCTCGACCCCTGGATCTTGAAGGTGTAGAAGGCCTCCTTGATCTTCTCCGCGAGCCGGGGCTCGAGGGCGTGGTAGTAGGCGAAGCCCGCCGTGGGGAACACGGGCGAGGTGTAGACGACCTTGTAGTCGGTAGCCTTGACCACGCCGCGGTTGACCATCCGCTCGAGCACGGAGTCGGCCACCGCCGCGGCGTCGTAGTCGCCATTGACGACGCCGAGCACGGAGTTGTCGTGCTTGCCCGAAAACGCGATCTGGTAGTCCTTGCCCGGCACCACGCCCGCCTTGGAGAAGAAGAAGACCGGCGCCTGGTGCCCGGAGTTGGAGGTCTGCGAGACGTGGGCCACGCGCTTGCCCTTGAGGTCGGCCACCGAGTTGATCCTGGCGTTCGCGGCCTGCGCGATGACGATCAGGCGATAGCCGCGCGCGCCCTTCTCCGTCGCCATCTGGGCGAAGGGCACGGCCCCCGAGAGGTTCACCCCGTAGGGCAGGCTGCCGGTGGAGTAGCCGGTGACGTGCAGCCGCCCCGAGCGCATGGCCTCCAGCTGGGCGGCGTAGTTCTGCGGCCCGAAGAACTGCGTCTTGCGCCCCGTCGCCTTCTCCACGTGGCGCAGCAGGTCGGCGAATACCGAGCCGTACACGGCCGGGTCCTCCACCGGCACATAGGCGAAGACCAGGGTGTCGGGGGTGAGGAGCTTGGCGGGGTCCTTCGGGACATCGGGGAGGCCGTCACCGTTCTCGTCGCAGTAGAGGACGTCGAGCTTGCCGCGCTCCTTGCAGGCCTCGGCGGCCCCGGCCGTCCCGGCGAGGATGACGCAGGCGGCCGCGAGCACCAGTAGCGGGGTCAGAATCCTGAGCGTTCGCATGATCTCCTCCCGGCCCGCTCATGGCTCAGCCCGCGGGCCGCTGACGGATACTAACACGGGGCGCGCGGGGCCGAGGCGGCGGGGGAAAACCCTGCCGGGGCCGGGCCATTCGCGCTAGAGTCTCCCCATGGACCCGGCCCAGCCCAAGCCGCGGACCTACACCCTTCAGCGGGCGGGCGCGATCGTCTTCGCGCTCGCCGCCATCCTTCCGCTGCTCCTCCTCTCCTACACGCTCTACGATCTGGGCGCCCTCGGCAAGCCCCAGGCGCAGGTGGGCCTCGCGCTGGCGCTGGGCGGCGTGCTCATCGGCGCCTACATCTTCTGGGGCATGATGGCCCGCATGGCGGAGATCCTCCGCGCCTCGGCCAAGCTCCCCGAGCCCTCCCCGGGCCCGGAGCCCCCCGCGCCGCCGCAGGCGGAGTTCGACCTGCCTGGGCTCGGGACGATCCGGGAGGCCGAGCCCATCCGCGAGAGCGACATGCTGCCGGGCACCATCGACCAGCTCCGCGCCATGTGGCAGGCCGAGGCGGAGCCGCTGGTGGGCCGGCGGGTCTCCGTATCGGTGCGGAATGCGCCCGAGCCCCTCGTGGGCACGCTCAGCCAGATCACCGGCGACGGCCTGCTCCTGCTGGACGACGAGGGCAAGAAGATGGGAGTCAGCTACCGCCGCATCTCGGCCATCGAGGCCGCGCGCTAGCGCCGGGCCAACTAACTTCGCCATCGCTCGCTCGCGCTCGCGGGATTCCCCTCTCCGCTCGCCTCGCCTCCGGCTTCAGCTCGCCCAGCCATGTTCTCGGTCGGCGCGGGCGCTCAACGTACAGGGAGTACGCCTCGCGCCCGCGCTTCCCTCGGGCCTCGTCTGGCTCGTTCCTTGGCCCGGCACCGTGGGGGGCGGGGGCGGCGGGGGCGGGGGCCTGGGCTACTTGCCGAGGCGGCGGCGCAGCCCCTCGCACGGATCCGGCCGCTCGGCCGGAGGCGTGAGCCAGACGATATCGCCCGTCGCCTCCCGGACCACCTCGCCTGGATCTTCCCCCGGACCCACCTCGACCAGCTCGACGACGAGCTGGCGCGTTCCGGGCCTGAGCGCCTCCAGCTGGGCGGGCAGGCCGCCAGGCGCCTGATGGCCGCGCCCGGCGATCACCATCACCTGCGGCGCCTGCCCGAGCGTCTCGGCGAGCCGCCGGGCCATGGCCACGTTGCGCGCATGCCAGCTCTCCACCATGGTGGGGATCGCCCGCTCGGGCAGCAGATCGCAGTGCGCCTCCTGGATGGTCCGGGCGATGGCCGCCTCCCGCCTGGCATCGGGAGGGAGCAGGGAGCCGAGACGCGCTCCGTCCGCCGAGCGGGCCAGCCCCTCCCGCGCGATCCGCCGCGCGAGGGCGGGGTCCAGATCCGTCGCCAGGACGCGCAGCCCGTGCTGGCGCGCCACCTCGAAGAGCGGCCAGTACATGGCGAAGTCCGGCCAGCCCGCCCGGCTCCAGCCGAGCGCCGCATCGAGGTCGGCTGGGCCGCCGGAGGCGCCGAGCGCCTGATCCACGGCCGCCTGGCGCTCTGCGGGCAGCATCTCGAAGGCCACGACCGGGCGCTGGCCCTCGGCCAGCAGGGCCTCGAGCACGCGCCGCTGCTGGGCATGATGGTGGGGGTTGTCGTGCACCTCGCCGAGGTAGAGCACTTCCACGGCGCGGGCGCTCTGCGCGACCAGGCTCGCCTGGCGCGCGGAATCGCCGGACAGCGCGAGCACGAGAGAGCCCGGGCCCAGGCGGGCAGGGGCGGCGCAGGCGGAGAGCAGCAGGGCCGTCGCGGCCAGGAGCCGGATTTCGATTATCATGGCCCCATTATGAGCCTTCCCGCGTGGTGGCGGGAGCGCCGCGCGCGCGTGCTCCAGCTCTGGGCCGTGGGCATCGCCGCCAGCCTGCTCGTCACAGGGGCGTCCTCCCTGGGCTATCTCGAAGCCCTCCAGGCCCGCAGCGTCGACCTCCTGATACACCTCCAGGGGCAGCGCTTCGCTCCCGAGGTCGTGGTGGTGGCCATCGACGAGGAGGCCTTCGAGTCCCTCGGCCGCCGCCAGCCCCTGCCCCGCGACTACCTGGCCCGGCTGCTCCGGGGGCTGCAGCGCGCGGGCGCCGCGGTGGTGGGAGTCGACATGGCCTTCAACACCCCCACCACCGACGCCGACGACGGGGCGCTGGCCCGCGCGATCATGGACTTCTCCGACGGAGGCGTGAGCCGCGTGGTCCTGGTGGAGGCGCCGCCGCCCAAGGCGGGACCCCTGGCCGACCCCGCCTTTCTCGCCTCGGTCCTCCGCGGGGCGGCCGACGTGCCCCTGGACCAGGACGGCGTGATCCGCCGCGTCTCTCTCCTCTTGCCGCGGGGCTCGGAGCCGCCGCTCCCCGCCCTCTCGCTGGCCGTCGTGGCGCGCCTGGCGGGGCTGACGCGGGGCACGCTCGAGGCCTCCCTCCGGGAGCGCGGCGGCCTCTCGCCGCTGCCGGCCTGGCGCTCGGGCGCCGGCTGGACGCTCGTCCGGACGCCGGCGCTGGCGCTCCGGTCCGACGAGCTGTGGCGCATCAACTACGTGGGCCCCGCGGGCTCCTTCCTCACGATCCCGAGCGGCGCGGTGGTGGCGCTGGCCGATCAGACGCAGGATCTGGCCGCCGACAACCCGCTGCACGGGCGGATCGTGCTGGTCGGGGGCACCTACCGGGAGAGCCGGGACTTCTTCCCGACCCCCCACGGGGCCATCGCCGGCGTCGAGGTGCACGCCAACGTGATTCACATGCTGGTGACCGGCTCCTACATCCGGCCCTCCGGCTGGCTCACGAGCCTCGCCTTCCAGATCGCCATCGTGCTGCTGGCCGGCGTCGTGATGGCCATCCTCCGCCCGCTGGCCGGCACCCTCGTCTGCCTCACCGCGGCCGTGCTGCTGGGTGTGCCGGCCTCGCTCGTCGCCTTCCAGCGCACCGGCTACTGGGTGGACTTCCTCCTGCCCGCCCTCGTCACCTCGCTCCTCGGGCTGGTGGCGGAGGGGCTGGCCCGCCGGCGCTTCCGCGACTCCTTCGGGCGCTACGTGAGCCACGAGATCGCCGCGCAGGTGCTGGCGGAGGCCCCGAGCCTCCGCGGGGAGCGCCGCGCGGTCTCCATCCTCTTCTCCGATCTGCGCGGCTTCACCACGCTGTCGGAGACCATGCCTGCCGAGCAGGTGGCCGCGCGCCTCACCGAGTACTTCGAGGCGATGACCGCCGCGATCTTCGCCCACCGGGGCATGGTCAACGACTTCGTGGGCGACGGGATCGTGGCCATCTTCGGGGCGCCGCTCCCGGATCCCGAGCACGCCTGGCACGCCGTGCTGAGCGCCGAGGCCATGCAGCGGGCCCTCGATGCTCTCAACCGGCGCTGGGGCGCGGCGGGGCTCCCGACGCTCCGCATGGGCATCGGCGTCCACACCGGGCAGGTCTTCGTCGGCAACGTCGGCGGCGCCGCGCGGGTCAAGTACACGGTGGTCGGCGATCCGGTGAACCTGGCCTCGCGCGTGGAGGGCTTGAACAAGGAGCTGGGAACGACGATCCTGATCACGGAGGAGACGCGGGCGACGGTGGGCGAGCGGGTGGAGGCCAAGGACCGGGGGCTCATGGCCGTCAAGGGGCGGAGCCAGCCGGTGCATGTCCACGAGATGTTGGCGGTGCATGCCCAGGGCGGCCCGCCGCCGGGGGGAGGCTCCAGATGAGCGTACGACGCAGGTACCCTGCAGCGCTGGCGATGGGGCTCCTCGTGGGCCTCTCCGCCCCCGCAGCCGTCCGGGCGGCGGAGCCCGTGGCAGTCCTCACCGAGATCCGGCCGGGCCAGGGCGAGGTGCGGGTCAAGCTCGCCGGGGAGGCGGAGTGGAAGGCCCCCCAGCCGCTACTCTCGCTCCGCCCGGGGGACCAGGTCCGCGCATCGGCCGACGCCCGCGCGGTCATCGTGTTCACCGGAGGCCGCGTGCCCCAGGCGGTCGCCGCGGCCAACTCGCCGTTCACCGTGGGGGCCCCCAGCGTGGCCGCGGGCGGCGAGCGGGTGCAGGCCCTCGTCAACAGCGTCACCCAGTTCCTCGTGGGCAAGCAGGACAAGCCGGCCTACGTGTCCGTCTACGTCCCCCTCTCGACCCGCAGCGTGCGGCTGCCTCCGCCGGCCCTCCTCGCCCCACGGGAGACGCGGCTTGTGTCCGGCCCCGTCACCTTCGAGTGGTCGGGCTCGGACAGCCTCCGCTACATGATCCGCGTCTTCGGGCCCGCCGGGCTCGTGTGGGAGCAGGGGGGGCTGCCGCGCCAGCCCGTCCAGTACCCGGCCTCGGCCCCCGCGCTGCGCCCCGGCCAGCGCTACGCGTGGGAGCTGCACACGGAGCGGCAGCCGGTGCAGCGCGCCGAGTTCGAGATTCTCCCGCCCGCCGACGTCGGGCGGGTCCAGCAGGCCCTCGCGCTCCTCGTGCCCTCGGCCCTCCCGGGCCAGTCGGGCTCGACGCTGGCGCTCCTCCGCGCGGGCTTCCTCTCCCAGGAAGGGCTCTACCAGGACGCCCGCAAGGAGCTGCTGGCGGCCATCGCGACGGATACCACGGAGCCGTCACTGCATCAGCTGCTCGGGCATGTCTACGACCGGATGGGGATGAAGGACCTGGCCACCGATGCCTTCGACGAGGCGCGCTTCCTCTCGACGCCGCGCCCGTGACGCGTTGTCCTCCTCGCCGAGCGGAGCGGTGAGGGGAGCACGCTGGCTGATCGCGCTGGCCGCCCTCGCGCTCATCGTGTGCCCGGCTCCGGCCGCCGCGCAGAAGCCCACCGCCGAGAGGCCGACTTACGCCCTGGGCGAGAAGTGGATCCGCACCGACGGCGTGTGGTCCCTCGCGCGCGTTGAGAAGGATGCGTATGTGTTCGTCACCTCGGACTGGCGCGCGGGCGAGATTCGGCTCGGAAAGGACCTGAGCCCCGTGAGGGAAACCTGGGGGAGCCACGTCGATTGGGAGATCGACCCCCCGCTTCCCATCACGTGGCCTCTCGAGGTCGGGAAGTGGAGGCGCGGCACGGTCACCCTGCGCACCATCGAGTTCCCCAATGGCGTGCTCGTCAATCTCCTGTGGCGGGTCGAGGCCTACGAGGATGTGAAGGTGCCCGCCGGCACGTTCAAGGCATTCCGGATCGTCTACACGGCCGAAGGGAGGGGGGACGATCCGGCGGCTCCCCGGTTCACCGATCGGACACTGTCCGCGCTGTGGTACGCGCCCGAGGCGCGCCAGTTCGTGCAGGGGGAGGCGGGTGGACTGCCGCTCCGATTCCAGATCGTGGCCGTCGACCGACCAGACGCTGCGCCCCTGAGGATCGCGATCGATTACCCGAGGGAGCAGGCGCGCCTTGCGACCGACGCCGTGACCTTGACCGGAACTGTCGCTGCGGGAAAGGGCATCACCCACCTCAGCGTAACCGTCAACGGAACTGAGATCTCGACGGAGGCCCAGAGGACACCCAGACTGGACCTGCTCTTCAACCTCACGGTTCAGCTCAACGAAGGAAAGAACGTGATTCTCGTGACGGCCACCGACGCGGTGGGAGACACCCGCCAGGAGGTGCGGACAGTCTTCTTCGAGAGGCCGCCACCGGCGACCGCGCATCCGGCCCCGGCCCCTGCCGCGCCGGCAGGGTCCGCCCCCGCCGCGCCGATGCCTACGCCCCCCGCTCCGGCACCGGCACCGGCCGTCGCCAGGCCCGCCGAATCCCCGCCCTCTCTCGCTCCGCCCACTCCGCCGCCGCCCCCTCCCGCGCCGACCGCGGCCGCACTCCCGCCGTTCCAGGTGGAGGTGTCCGTCCCCCGGGACCAGATGCGCACCGAACAGGAGAGCGTCGCGCTCGCAGGCGTCGTCTCGGGGGGCAGGGGGGTCCGCCGTGTCCTCGTCACGGTCAACGGTGTCGAGATCTCCCGTCGCGAGGAGTCCACGCCGCAGTCCTCAGTGGCCGTGAACCTGCCCCTGAGGCTCCGCGAGGGCCAGAACACCCTCGTCGTGACGGCCAGCGACGTCGACGGACGGACGCAACAGGAGGTCCGCACGGTCCACTACGACAAGCGGGTGCCCCTCGGTCTGAACGTGCGCTTCCCCGAGGACCGCGCGCGGCTGGCGGACCAGACCACCGTGGTCGCGGCCCTGGTCACGTCGAGCAAGGGGGTGACACAGGTTACCGTGACATTGAACGGGGCCGAGGTTCTCCGCCAGAGCGAACCCGCGCCCCCGAAGTCCCTGGCCGTCACGGTGCCCGTGACGCTGCGAGAAGGCGCCAACGCCATCGTGGTCACCGCGACAGAGGCCGACGGGACCGTGAAGCAAGAGATCCGCACGGTGATCTATGACAGGCCCGAGCGTCCGACGCCGCCGGCGCCCGCGCTGGCGCCAGGCCGGTGGGCGGTGATCATCGGAATCGGCGCCTACGACAGCCCCGACATCGGCAGCCTCCGCTACACGGTTCCGGACGCCGACGCCATGTACCAGGTGCTCACGGGGCCCGGCGGATTCAAGAAGGAGCAGGTGATCCTGATGACCGACAGGACCGAGCGCAAGCCCACGATCCGCAACGTCCGGTGGGCGCTGGGCACCTTCCTCGCCCGCTCCGCACGGAAGGATGACACGGTCGTCATCTTCTTCGCCGGGCACGGCGCCCCGGAGGTGGACCAGCGGGGGCTTGAGCGGGACGGCCTGGCCAAGTACCTGGCGCCGAGCGATGCGGACCCGGAGGATCTCTTCTCCACGGCGCTCGCGATGGACGACATGCAGACGATCCTCGGCCGCATCGAGGCCGAGCGCGTCGTGGTCTTCCTGGACGCCTGCTACAGCGGCGCCGCCGGCGGGCGCACCTTCGCGTCCAAGAAGACGCGTGTCACCCGTCTGGACGATCTCTTCCTCGAGCGGCTCACGCGTTCCAAGGGCCGAGCCATCATCACGGCCTCCCGCGCCTCCGAGGTGTCGCTCGAGCTGCCGGAGCTGGGCCACGGGATCTTCACCTACTACCTCGTCGAGGGCCTCAAGGGTGCCGCCGACGGGAACCGCGACGGGATCGTGTCGCTGCAGGAGCTGTACGAGTATCTCGATCAGCAGGTCACGCAGAAGGCCCGCGCGGTCGGAGGCAACCAGCACCCCGTCATGAAGGGAGAACTGGAGGGCGCGTTGCCGCTCATCAAGGTCAGGTGACGGCGAGACGCGCTCCCTGGGTCAGCGCCGGGTCGAGGGCCGCCGTCCGGCCGCCGCGGCTCCTGAGCGTCGCCTCGTAGGGCGACGGCCCGCGCTCGGCGAGCCACCGGGCGACGGCCCCGCGCGGCGCGCGCGGGGCCACGAGCTCGAGGGCGTGGGGCCCGATCGTGAAGCGGACGCCGTCGGCCTCGAGGTCGTCACGCTGGATCTCCCCGCCGGGACGCCCGAGGACGCTCTCGTACCAGCCGCGGGCCGGCGTCACGTCGGCCACGGCCACCGTCACCGTGCCGATCCCGGTCACGCCGTTGGTGTGGGTGGTCTCCCGCGGGACGCGCTCGGCGCGCGGCGTCTGGTCCTCGATGAGGAAGGGCGCCACGCCGAGCTGGCTCCGGGACGGCACCGAGAGGATCCAGCGGACCTGATAGCCGTCGGGCCGGGTGCGCGCCCCCTGCCCGCGGTCCTCCAGCGCGACTCCCGCCCGACGGAAGGCCGTCATGTCGCCGGCCAGGTCGTCCGTCTGCAGGCAGAAGTCCACGAGGCCGCCGCCGCGCTGCAGGGGGTGCCACCAGCGATGGTCGGCGCCCGGCTGCCAGAAAGCGAGCAGTTCCATATACGCGCCGTCGGCAAAGGCCACGAGCGCGTTCTCCGTGGCGGCGGGATGGCGCCCGCCCGGCACCACCGTGAAGCCCAGCCGGCGGTAGCAGGTGACGGCGGCGGCGAGATCCCCCACGGCGATGACGATGTGATCGATGCCCGTGAGCATGCGCCCCTCCCGCGTCCGGGTCGTGTGCGTGCCGGGCGCCAGCGCGCTCAGCGGGGGCGGAGGCGCCGCTTCACCGTCTCGAGCCCGCTCCTGAATCGCGCGTCGTCCGGGCGCAGCCGCACCGCCTCGGCATAGGCGGCAGCGGCCTCGTCGAGCCGCCAGAGCCGAGCGAGCACCGCGCCCAGACGGGCGTGGGCCTCGGCGTGATCGGGCTTGACGCGGATCGCCTCGCGATAGGCCGCCTCGCACTCGGCGTGCTTGCCTTGCCGCTCGAGCACCGTCCACAGGTTGAAGTGGTGCTGCGCCTCGTCCTGGCGCAGGCGGAGCGCCTCGCGGTAGGCCGCCTCGGCCTCGGCGTGGAGCCCCTGAGCCAGGAGCACGCCGCCCAGACCGCGGTACGCCGACGGACTGTCGGGCTTGGCGGCGATGGCGGCGCGGAAGGCCTCCGCCGCTTCGGCGGGCCGCCCCTGTTCGCTCAGGAGCTCGCCCAGATAGCTGTGGCTGCGCGCGAAGCCGGGCTTGAGGCGAGCCGCCTCGCGCAGCGCCGCCTCCGCCGCCGCGTACTTGCCCTGGAAGTACAGGACCACGCCGAGCCCCCGATGGAGCGCGGCGCCCTCGGGCTTGACGCGCAGGGCCTCGCGGTACACCGCCTCGGACTGCGCGTAGCGTCCCTGGCGGCCGAGGCCGACGGCGAGGTTGCCGAGAGCGACCACATGGGTCGGGTCGAGCCGGACGGCCTCGCGCAGCGCCAGCTCCGCCTCGGCATGCTTGCCCTGCCGGCCCAGCGCGATGCCCAGCTCCACGTGGTGATCGGCATCCCCCGGCGCGAGCGCCACGGCCGCGCGGAAGGCCGCTTCCGCCTCGGCGTCGAGCCCCTGGGCCGATAGCGCGAGCCCCAGATCGTAATGCAGCTCCGGATCGTCGGGACGCAGGCGCAGCGCGCGGCGATAGGTCTCCGCCTCCTCGGCCCAGCGGCCCTCCCGCCGGAGCACGGCGGCCAGGCCGCGGTGGATCGCGAGGTCCTCAGGGCACAGCCGGATCGCCTCCCGGAAGGCCACCTCAGCCGCGGCGAAATGCCCCTGGCGCTCGAGCACGCGGCCGAGGCGGCCGTGCCACGCCGCATTGCCCGGCTCGAGCCTTATCGCCTCCCTGAAGGCGGCCGCGGCCTCGCCGTGACGGCGCAGATGCCAGAGGACGACGCCGAGACGGCCGTGGAGCGGCGCGGCAGAACCCTGGAGCCGGATGGCCTCGCCATAGGCGGCTGCGGCGGCGCGCCACTGGCGCTGACGCCGCAGCACGCCGGCCAGGTGAGCGCGCGCCCTGACCGACGTGGGCGCGAGCCTGACGGCCTCGGCGAGCGCCACCTGCGCCTCGACGTGCTTGCCCTGGGCCGCCAGGATCAGCCCCAGCCCGTCGTGGACATGGGGGTTCCTCGGCGCCAGCCTCGCCGCCTCCCTGAAGGCCGTCTCGGCCTCGAGGCGCAGGCCGCGGCGCGCCAGCGCGATGCCGAGGTTCTGATGCGCCTCGGCGTGGCCGGGCGCCAGTCGCACGGCCTCGCGGAGGGCCTGCTCCTCGTCGGCATGCCGGCGCTGGCGCCGGCACATGAGGCCCAGCCGCAGCTGCGCGAGCGGATGGTTGGGCCTGAGGGCCACCGCGGCGCGGTAGGCCGCCTCGGCCTCGCCCCACCGGCGCTGCCGCTCCAGCGCCAGGCCGAGCTTGAAGTGCCCCCTGAAGGCCTGGGGCGCCAGCGCCACCGCCTCGCGGTACTCGCCCTCCGCCTCGCCCAGGCGACCCTGCTCGAGGAGCGCATCGCCCAGGTCCACGCGCGCCGGAACCGCCCGCGGCGAGAGCCGCACGGCCTCGCGGAACGCGGCCTCGGCCTCTGCCGTGCGCCGCAGCCGCGTCAGGGCGGCGCCGAGCCGAGAATAGGCCTCCGCGCGCCGGGGATCGCGCTGGATCGCGCGCCGGCACTCGCGCTCCGCCTCGGCGTCGCGCCCCTCGCGGAGCGATTCCGCCGCGCGCTGCAGCCAGAGGATGGTCTCGTCCACGCCCTCAAGGTAGGGAGGCGCGGAGAGCCTGTCAAGGACGCGGGGCTAGCTGCGGCCCTCGGCGCGGTCGCGGACGGCCTTGATGGTGTCCACGAGGCCCTCGCGCTCGGCTCCGCGGGTGAGGAAGGCGGGCAGCACCGTGCGGGCCGCGATCGAGTACGTGAGCATGGTACCCTCGCCATGGGGCTCGACCTGCCAGTAGCCCCAGTTCTCGCGGAAGAGCCCGTTGGACCGCCCGGCGGCCAGCTGCCACGCCAGGCGCCGCCGCCCGGCGTCGGGGTAGTTGTCCACGTGGAAGCGGAACGAGAACGGCCCCACGCCCACCACGTAACGGACCAGGGTATGATCGCCGGCGGCATCGAGCACCTCGGCCGTCGTGACCTTCGGGTAAAGCCCGACGTGGCGGGGATAGTCGGTGACGAGCTGCCACACCGCCTCCGGGGGGGCATTGACGAGGCTGAATGCCGTTCCCCCCTGGGCCGCGGCGGCTTGGCGGCCCGGCGGCAGGATGTCGAGGACGACGACCTCGCCGCCCTCCAGGCGCCGGCGCTGGTCGTCCGACAGGCCAAGAGAGCTGACGGAAGGCGTCCAGGCGGCAAGAATGAGCAAGGCGGCGATGGGCAGCGAGCGCTTCATGAACACTCCCGTCTCATGGCAAAATAAATGGCCCGGGCAGCGGTCGCTGCCGCGGACCATTGCACCCTGTAGTGTCCCATGGCTGAGGGGATCGTGCAAAGCGTTACGTGGCGGCTGGCAGCCTCGCTCCTCGCCCTGGTGGCCGCAAGCCTGGCCGCCGGCGATGCCGCCCCGCCCTGGCCGCCATTCCTGCCCGAGCGCGCGGCCTTGCCGGCCGACATCGCGGCCCTCGTCGAGCGCACCTGGGGGCACCGTACCTGGAGCCGCACCGTGCGCGGCCGCCCGGCGCGTGCGCCCCTGGACCTCTACATGGCGCTGGTGGACGCGCCGGACGTCACCGCCGCGGCGGCACGCTTCCGCGAGCTGGCGCGGCACGAGGTGCGGGCGCTCGGGGAGGACTGGTACGAGGCCGACGACGGCGACGGCTCGCGCGGGCAGTACCGCGTCCTCGTTCGCGAGGCGCGGCGCCGCGTCATGCTCTCCTGGGGCGAGCACTCGAGCGGCCTCGTGGGGACGATCCGGGGCAGCGCGCTGACGGAGCTCTCGCTGGAGCCGCGCGGCGGGGACGTGGCCCAGGAGCTGACGGCGCATGTCCTCATCGAGAGCCGGGTGGCCGCGGCGCTGGCCCGGATGCTCCTCGTGCTCTTCGGCGGCATCGCCGACCGGCGGCTGCGCCAGGCCTTCGCCAGCGCCGGCCAGGTGGCCGAGTGGGCCGCCGATCAGCCGGCGGAATTCTGCCAGTGGCTGGGGCGGGCGCCGGTGCCGGCGGAGCGCCGCGCGCGCGTGGCGGGCCTCGTGCGCGGCTGCGGAGAGACGTCGTGACGCGCGGGGAGTGGCCCCGCTGGATCATCGCGCGGCTCGACCAAGGCTACCGGGCGCTCCACGCCCTCGATGCTCCGGCCGCCCAGGTGGGGCCCGCCCTCTGCGTCGAGGTGCACCGGAGCCGCCGGACGCTCTCCCTGGCCGACGGCACGGCCGTGCGCCGCGGCGATCCCGTCGCCATCCTGCACCTCAACAACCGCCGGATCGCGGCGCTCCACCACGAGGAGGGCGGTCAGCGCGCCGTGGGCCTCCTGTTCCGCCGCCGCTTCGTGGACTCGCTGGAGGCCCTCGCCGCTCGCGCGAGGGACGGCGGCGACCTCGCGCACCTGCGCGCCTTCGCTGCCGTGACCGTCTTCGGCGGGCTCGAGCGGGTCGGCTTCGCCGAGGCGGCCGGGGACCGGCTGTGCTGGGCGCGATGCGTGGCGGCGTATCAGCGCGGGCTTCTGGCGGCGCTCCGCCCGGCCGGCGCCGCGCGCCCGCGGCTCGGGACCTTCACCCGCGCCCGCCGGCTCTGGATCTCGCGCGAGCGCCTGCTCGCCCTGCACGGGCCCGCGCGGGCCCGGCGAGCCATGCCGATGGGGTAGCAGGCCGGGGCGCCACGGCCGCGGGCTTCCGCTCAGTCGCCGGGATGCGACAGGCGGGGCGCGAGGAGCCCGACCAGATCCTCGATCTGTTGCCCCAGGGGCCGGTCGGAATCGGTGCGATAGACGAGATCGGCGGCCTGGCGGTAGAGGTGCCCGGCCGAGGCCCAGATGGCCGCCAGATCCTCCTCCAGCGACGTCCCGGGATTGACCCGCGGCCGGTCCGCGCCGCGCACACGGGCCGCCAGCGTGGCAAGCTCGGCCTCGAGGAGCACGGTCACGCCGGTGCCGCGGAGCACGTCCCGGTTCCACTCGTAGCGAACGGTGCCGCCGCCCAGCGCGCAGACGATCCCGCGCATAGCCGCGACGCGCTTGCAGAGGGCGTACTCGAGCTCCCGGAACGGGACCCACCCCTGCTCCCGCACGAGGTCGTGGAAGCTCCGGCCCAGCTCGCCGTCCAGCTCGCGGTCGAGGTCGAGGAAGGGCCGGCGGAGGCACGCGGCCAGCCGCTCGCCCAGCGTGGTCTTGCCGGAGCCGATCATCCCGCAGAGATAGACGTTCAGCGCCCTACTCGCCCTTGAGCGTCGGATCGAGGAGGTCCCGGAGCCAGTCGCCGGTGCGGCTCACGACGATGGAGGTCGCCATGAGGACGAGCCCCGGGCAGGTCGAGATCCACCACGCCGAGTCGAGGTATTCGCGTCCCTCGTGGACCATGCCGCCCCAGGACGGGGTCGGCGGCTGGATGCCGAGGCCGAGGAAGGACAAGGTCGCCTCCAGCACGATGGCGCGCGCCAGCTCGAGGGTGGCGATCACCACCAGCGAGGAGAGCACGTTGGGCAGCACGTGCCTGAGCACGATGCGCGGGACCGAGCCCCCCAGGGCGAGCACCGCGTCCACGAACTCCCGCGAGCGGAGCGACAGGACCTGGGAGCGCAGGATGCGCGCGTAGGAGACCCAGCCGGACAGCCCGATGACCACCACGAGCGTCGGGAAGGAGGGCCCCAGCACCGCGATGATCCCGATGGCGAGCAGGATGAAGGGGAAGGCGAGCTGGGCATCGGCGAGCGTCATGATGATGCTGTCCGCCCAGCCCCCGCGGAAGCCGGCCACGATTCCCAGCGCCGAGCCGATCGCCCCGCCCACGAGGACGGCGGCCCCGCCGACGAGGAGCGACACGCGCGCCCCGTGGATCACGCGCGAGAGCACGTCGCGCCCGAGGTGGTCCGTGCCGAGGAGGTGGCTCTTGCCATCGGGGCCCTCGAGGGTCGGCGCGGCCAGGCGGGAGCGCAGCGACTGGCGCACCGGGTCGTGGGGGGCGAGCCACGGCGCCGCCGCGGCCACCGCCGCCATCAGCACCACGAAGCCGATCCCGGCGCCGATGAACCGGCGGGTTCGCCGGGCCTGGCGCCCGGCGCGCGCGGCGTGGCGGACCACGGCCGCGGCCTCAGCGGGCGCGGATGCGGGGATCGAGGAGGCCATAGATCACGTCGATCAGGAAGTTGAGCACGATGAAGATCACGGCCGAGAGGAACACCGCGCACTGCACCACCGGGTAATCGCGGTTGTAGATGGACTGGATGGCGAGCCGGCCGATGCCGGGCCACGCGAAGACCGTCTCCGTCACCACCGCGCCGCCGAGGAGGGTGCCGAACTGCAGCCCCGTGATCGTGACGATGGGGATCGCGGCGTTCTTGAGCGTGTGCTTGGCGACCACGAGGACCTCGGCGAGCCCCTTGGCGCGCGCGGTCCGGATGTAGTCGGCGCGTAGCACCTCCAGCATGGCCGAGCGCGTGAGCCGGGCCACGGAGGCCATGGCGAAGAGCGCCAGCGTCAGCGCCGGCAGGACCAGGTGGGCCCAGGTGCCGCGGCCCGAGGTCGGAAACCAGCCCCCCTTGAGGGACAAGAGGAGGATGAACAGGATGCCGATGAAGAAGGTCGGGGCGGACTGGCCCACCAGCGCCACCCCCATCGCCGCGTGGTCGAGGAAGGTGTTGCGGCGCACCGCGGAGAGGAGGCCGACGGGGACCGCGACGACCACCGCGAACAGGAAGGCGGTGAGGCCCAGCTCGAGGGTCGCCGGCAGATACCCCATGACAACGCGCGAGGCCGGCTCCCTGAAGTGGATGGAGCGGCCGAAGTCCCCGCGCAGCACGTTGCCCAGGAACACGGCGTACTGGACGGGCAGCGGCCGGTCGAGCCCCAGCTCGGCGCGCACGCGGAAGATTTCGCTCCGCGGCGCGTCCGGCGGCAGCAGCAACGGCACCGGGTCCCCCGACAGGCGCATGACCACGAAGACCACGGTGGACACGACCCACAGGGTGATCAGGGCGCGGAGGAGGCGGTAGCCGACGAAGGAGAGGAAGGCTCGCATGGAGACTCCCCCACCCTATTCCCTCTCCCCCGGGGGGAGAGGGCAGGGTGAGGGGGAGCGCTCAGGCCCGACGGAACTTGAAGTTGAAGCGACGGATCTCGAACTGCTGGTTCGGGTTCGGCGTCCACTCCACGTACTTCTGCATCCCATAGTCCTCGTAGGGCTGGATCACGGGGATCCAGGGGAAGTGCTCGAGGACGATCTTCGTCATCTCCTTGTAGGCCTCGCCCCTGAACTTCTCGTCCACGGAGAAGCGTGCCTTGTCCCCGAGCTCGTCCCACCGCGCGTGACGCCAGTAATCCTGGGGCCCGCCGGGGCCGAGGAGCCGCCACATCATGCCGTCCGGGTCGCCGAGGGTGGAGGTCGGGTCCGACCACCACATCCCCTTGAAGGTCTTATCGCGGTTCTTCTGGGCCCGGACCGAGTACTCCAGCACCTCGACCCTCGCGTTGATGCCGGCGTCGCGCCACATGGCCTGGATGGCCTCCGACATGGGCTTGTCGTTGGCCGTGTAGCCCGAGGTCGTCTCGATGAAGATCTCTTCGCCCTTGTAGCCGGCCTTCTTCAGCCGCTCCCGGGCCTCCTTGGGGTTGTACGCGAGCGGCGGCAGCGAGGCGTCGAAGTGGTTGTCGCCCTTGGCGATGGGGCCGCTCGGGACGATCCCGCGGCCGCGCCACAGCTCCTTGACGATGAGGTCGCGGTCGATGGCGAGCGACAGCGCCTGCTTCACCAGCGGGTTGTCAAGCGGCGGCACCTTGCTGTTGACGGCCAGCACGTAAAGCCCCGCGTAGAGGGCGCCCACCGCCCGGGTCGTGGGGTTGGCGTTGATCCGGTCGTTGTGGTCCGGGGTGACCTGGGTGATGATGTCCACCTCGCCCTTGAGGAGCGCTGCG
>Ga0154441_1300_pt1 | contig 25000 bp, 21 predicted proteins | sample RifGroC2_FD_115945 | JGI IMG/M metagenome (GOLD analysis project Ga0154441, IMG submission 115945) | Candidatus Rokubacteria bacterium GWC2_70_16 | reverse complement strand
GTGCAGCGCGCCCCGGGGTCCCACCGCATTGGGGCGCTGGAAGATCCAGTTCTGCCAGGCCGACAGCCGGGAGAAGATCTTCGTCTCGAGCGTCTCCGGGCCCGCGAAGCGGAGCGAGGCCTCCATGCCCGTGAGCGCGTCGGGGGAGAAGGCGGCGCGCTCCTCGAGGGCGATGCGGACCTCGTCCTCCCAGTCGATCTCGTCGGGGGTGAAGGTGACGAGCCCTGCCTCGGCCGCCGCCGCCGCGCCCAGCGGCGTGCCGATGCGTGCCCGCAGGTCGTCGGCGCGGCCCGGCTCGGCGAGAAAGCGCGTCCGCAGCCGGGCGAGCCCATTGCCCATCGGGTACGCCCCGAAGTTCACCTCCCCGAGCCGCACCGTCGCCGGCGGGCGATCGTCCCCGACGAGGCTGCCGTCGAGCATGTACGAGCGGTCGGCGGCCAGCGCCAGCTCGAGCAGCGTGCCGGCGAAGCAGGAGCCCGGCTCGATGAGCGCGAAGACGGAGCGGGAGGAGACGTCGATGCGCTTCAGCGTGCGCTTGAGGTAGAGGCGGATCTCGCGCACGAGCCAGTCGCCCTGCTGCTCCACGAGGAGCCGGTCATGGGCCTCGACGAGGTCGGCGTCCCCGGCGGTGCGGAACACCCACACGCCGATCTCCTCCTCGTTGGTGCGCAGGTGGAGGATGAGGTCGTCCAGCTCGCGCGCCACGCGGAGCGGCCAGAAGTCCGAGCCCAGCGCGTGGACCCCGGCCGCGTCGGCCGGCGGGGCGCCGTCGGGCGCCTGGACGGTGATCTCGGCGAGCCCGCGCCCCCGGTCGATGGCGCAGGCGACGGCGCCGTAGCGGATCCTGTCGCCCTCGATGCTCCGCCCGAGCGGGGTGAGCGCGATGCCCCTGGCCCCGGCCGGCCGATCGCTGGCCGCGGCCCGCTCGGCAGCGCGCTGCCGCACCGTCTCCTCGAGCCGCGAGCGCGGCACCACCTCGTCCACGAGCCGCCACTCCACCGCCCGCTTGCCCTTCACGCCCTCCTCCACGGTGCAGAAGAAGTCGGCGCGGTCGCGGCGCACCTTCCGCTTGTCCACGAGGCGCGTCAGGCCCCCTGTGCCCGGCAGCACGGCCAGGAGCGGCAGCTCGGGCAGCGCCACCGAGGTATTGCCGTCGTCGGCCATGACGATCCAGTCGGTGGCCAGCGCCAGCTCGTAGCCGCCTCCCGCGCAGGGGCCGTTGACGGCGCAGAGCCAGGCCTGGCGGGACTCCGCCGTCGCCTCCTCGATGGCGTTGCGCGTCTCGTTGGTGAACTTGCAGAAGTTCACCTTCCAGCCATGCGAGGACTGGCCCAGCATGCGGATGTTAGCGCCAGCGCAGAAGATGCGCTCCTTCCCCGAGGTGAGGATCACCGCGCCGACCTCCGGGTGCTCGAAGCGCAGCCGCTGCACGGCGTCGTACAGCTCGATGTCCACGCCGAGGTCGTAGGAGTTGAGCTTGAGGTCGTAGCCGGGCCGCAGGCCCCCGTCCTCGCGGACGTCCATGGCCAGCGTCGCGATCCGCCCGTGGATGGCGAACCTCCAGTGCCGGTACCGCGCGGGCTCGGTGCGGAAGTCCACCGGGGCGGGGGCGGGCGCGCGCTCACTCATGTGTCACCATGTTCAACATGCCTTTCGGCATGTTGACCGTGGGCCAATCGGGTTAGTGCTCCCCGCGGGTGCGATCATCCCAAGATGACCCAGAGGGCCTTGGCGGGCTTGGGGCCGAGGTTCTCCCAGCCATGCGGCGTGCCGCCGTCGAGATAGGCGCTGTCCCCCGCCTCCAGCGCGTGGGTCTCGCCGTTGTAGCGGAGCCCCACCTTCCCCTCGAGGACGTAGAAGAGCTTCATCTGCCCCGGGTCGAGGATGACCTTGTCGGTCTTCACCCCTCGGGACCGCGGGCCGAGTGTCGAGATCACCGCGCGGATCTTGCCCTGGAAGAGGCCGGCGCCGAGCACATGCCACTTCTCGGAGCTGCCGTCGAAAGACACCACGGGGTACTGCGCCTTGCGCGTGATATGCAGCCGCCCGTTCGGCGTGGCCTCGAACAGCGAGGCGATGGACACCCCCAGCGCCGCGGCCAGCTTGCCCAGCGTGTGGAGCGACGGCGTCAGGCGTCCGGACTCGATCTGGGAGAGCAGGCTCGGGGTGAGCCCGGCCTTCTCGGCCAGCTGGCGCTGCTGCAGCGCGCGCTCGGCGCGGAGGGCCTTGATCCGCGGCCCCAGCGCCATCACGAGCCGAGCACCTCGAAGGCGCGGCTCGGGCCCGCGCCGTCCGGGCCGGCCGGCAGCCCCACCAGTCGCCTCAGCGCGCGGCGGACGAAGACCCGCGTCATCTTCTTCCGGTACGGATGGGTGAGGTCGGTGTTGTCCAGCGGCTTGGCGGGCCGGGCGGCCGCCTCCGCCACCCTGTCGATGAGCTCGGCAGACAGCCGCTCCCCCCGCAGCAGCCGCGCCGCCTCGACCGCCTCCCGCGGCTGAGAGGCAACGGCGCCGAGCACGATGCGCGCCCGGCGCACGGTCCCGCCGTCCATGGCGAGGGTCACGGCCACGCCGAGGATGGGGAAATCGAAGGAGCCGCGGCGCCGGAGCTTCAGGTAGTCGGAGCGCAGCCCGTCGGCCGGCGGCAGCATGATGTCCGTCAGGACCTCGTCGGGCCGCCGCGTCAGCGGGCGCATGCCGTCGTCCTGGTAGAGCTCCGGAATCGGGATGACACGCTCGCCCGCAGGGCCCACCAGCCTCACGCTGGCGCCGAGGCTCCAGAGCACGGGCGCCGTGTCGGAGGAGGACACCGCCCAGCAGCGCGGGCTGGCAGGCGCCACGAGGCAGATGTCGCCGTCCTTCTTCATGCAGAAGCCGACGGCCTGCCGCCACGCATAGGACTGGTTGTAGTAGTTGCAGCGGCTGTCCACGCAGAGGTTGCCGCCCAGCGTGCCGGCATTGCGGAGCTGCGGGGTCGAGACGACCCCTGCCGCCGTCGCCAGCGCGGGATAGGCTGCGGCGATCTCCGCGTGTCGCGACACCGCGGTGAGCGTGGTGCCGGCGCCGATGCTGACTCCGGCCCCGGCCGACCCGCGCACCCCCGCCAGCTCGCGCACGCCGCGCAGCCCCACGAGCACGGCCGGCTCGAACTGGCGGCGCTTCATGTTCGGATAGAGGTCGGTGCCCCCGGCCACGAGCATGGCCCCGGGGCCGTGCTCCGCGAGGAGCTTGACGGCGTCGGCCACCGAGACCGGCGCGAGATAGGCGAAGGGCGGCAGGCGCATCATGATGCGAAGGGTCTCTCGGCGACGGTGTCGGCCGGCTGCCCGAAGGCCGACTCGACGGCGCGCGGCTCGGGGAAGGTGAACACCGGCAGGCGCTCCGGTCCCACGCGGGCGGGCTTGCCCTGGCGCCCGAGCTCGAGCCCCCGGACGACCTTGTCCGGCGTGATGGGGGTCTCGTCGATCCTGACGCCGACGGCGTCGTACACGGCGTTGGCGACGGCGGGGATCACCGGCAGGAGCGGTCCCTGCCCCGCCTCCTTGGCCCCGAACGGCCCCTCGGGGTCGTCCGTCTCCACGAGGATCGTGTGGACTTCCGGCATGTCCAGCGCCGTCGGGCTCTTGTAGTCGAGCAGCGAGGGGAACTTGTGCAACCCCTTGCGGAAGACCTGCTCCTCCATCAGCGCCTCGCCCAGCCCCATGTAGATGGAGCCCTCGACCTGGCCCTCCACCAGGAGCGGGTTCAGCGCGCGCCCGACGTCATGCGCCACCCACACCTCGCGGGGCCGCACTTCCCCGGTCTCCGCGTCCACGTCCACCTCCACCACGCAGGCCGAGAAGGAGTAGCAGGGCGAGGGCCCCACGCCGCCTCCCTTGTACTTCCCCGCCCGCTTGGGCGGCGCGTAGGAGCCCGGGAAGGCCAGCACCCCGTGCATGCTCTCCGCGAGGACGACGGCCTCGGCGAAGCTCATGCCCCGGTCCTCCTCGTCCCGCACGAAGACGCGGCGGTCGCGCGCGGCCATGTCCGAGGCGGTGACGCCGAGCTTCTTGGCCGCGGCCTCGAAGAGCCGGGCGCGGAGCCGCTCGGCCGCCTGGATGGCCGCGTTGCCCGCCATGAGGGTGACGCGCGAGGAGTAGGAGCCGAGGTCCACGGGCGTCAGGTCCGTGTCGGCCGGATGCACGCGGATGTCCTTGGGCTCGATGCCCAGCACCTCGGCCACGAGATAGGCCAGCACCGAGTCCGACCCCTGGCCGATGTCGGTGGTGCCGGAGAGGACGGCGACGCCACCGCCTCGGTCGGCCTTGACGACCACCCCGGAGTGAGGCATGTCGTTCCAGTAGATGGCCGTGCCCGCCCCCGTGAGATACGAGGAGCAGGCCAGCCCGATGCCGCGCCCCCGTGGCAGCCGGCCGCGCTTCTCGCGCCAGCCCGAGGCCTCCACCACCCGGTCGATGCACTCGACCAGCCCCGTGGTGGTGACGGTGAGATGGTTGGCGGTCTTGGTGAAGGGCTCCGTCGCATTGCGCCGCCGCATCTCGGCCGGATCGAGCCCGAGCTGCTCGGCGGCCTTGTCCAGCTGGCACTCCAGCGCGAAGCGCGGCTGCGGGGTGCCATGCCCGCGCTTGGGGCCGCAGGGCGGCTTGTTGGTGAAGATGCGCGCCCCCTCGAAGCGGTACACGGGCACCTTGTAGGTGACGGTCTGCAGCGCTCCGGTGTAGAACGTCGAGGCCACGCCGTAGGAGCCATAGGCCCCGCCGTCCAGCCACGACCGGAAGTGCATGCCCGTGATGGCCCCGTCCTTCCTGAAGCCGGTCTTGATCCACATGAGCACCGGGTGCCGGCCGCGGTGGGTGTAGAAGACCTCCTCGCGGGTGAGGGCGATCTTCACGGGCCGGCCCGCGACCTGCGAGAGCTTGCAGGCGGCGATCTCGTGGGAGAAGGGATCGGTCTTGCCGCCGAAGCCGCCGCCCACGGGCGCCGCGATGACCCGGATATGCGCCCGCGGGACGTCCAGGATCTTCTCCAGCAGCCGGTGCACGTAATGCGGGGACTGCGTCGAGGACCAGAGCGTCAGCTTGCCGTCCGGCCCCCAGTGGGCGACGGCGCAGTGCTCCTCCATGGGCAGATGCGTGTTGCCCTCGAAGTAGAAGACGTCCTCCCGCACGAGGGCGGCCTGGCCGAAGACCGCCTCGACATCCCCGAACTGGAGCGCCACCACCTTGTGGACATTGGGGCCGTCGCCGTACTCCTGGATGCGCACCTCAGGGTGGGCCAGCGAGTCCTCGATGGACATGAGCGGGGGAAGCACCTCGTACCGGACCTCGATGAGCCGGAGCGCCCGCTCGGCCGTCTCCTCGTCCACGGCCGCCACGGCGGCCACCGCATCCCCCACCATCCGCACCTTCTCCACGCAGAGCGCCTCCTCGTCCTGGGAGACGGGGAGGATGCCGTACTTCCCCGACGGGAAGTCGCGGCCTGTGATCACGGCGTACACGCCGGGCAGCGCCCGGGCCCGCGACGTATCGATGCTCCTGATGAGAGCATGCGGATGCGGGCTTCGCAGGAGCTTGCCATAGGCCATGCGGGGCAGCGCGAGGTCGTCGGCGTACTTGGTCTCGCCTGTGACCTTGGCCCAGGCGTCGATCTTGGGCCGGCCCTGCCCGACGACGGAGAAGCCGTCCTTGCCGGTCATGCCCTGGGCTCCACCATGGCCCGGGCACCCGGGCTGTCGCCCGCCCGGGCCGGCGGCTCGCTCCGCTCGGGCTGCCCCGCGCGCCGGGCACCCGGGCTGTCGCCCGCCCGGGCCTGCGGCTCGCTTCGCTCGGGCTGCCCCCCGCGCCGCATCCTCAGCCCGGCCAGCTCCACGGCGTCGAGGATCTTGCTGTAGCCCGTGCAGCGGCAGAGGTTCCCCGCGAGGGCCTCCCGCACCTCGTCGCGTGTCGGCGTCGGGTTACCCTCGATGAGCGCGCGCGCGCTCAGGAGCATCCCGGGCGTGCAGTAGCCGCACTGGGCCGCCCCCAGCTCGGCGAAGGCCTGCTGGAGCGGGTGGAGCCTGCCGCCCTCGGCCAGCCCCTCGACGGTGGTGATCTCGCGCCCCTGGCACTCGATGGGCAGCGTGAGGCAGGACAGCACGGGCTCTCCGTCCACGAGCACGGTGCAGGCGCCGCACTCGCCCAGCTCGCAGCCGTGCTTGGTGCCCGTGAGCCCGAGGTCCTCGCGGAGCACCTCCAGCAGGGTCTTGTGTACGGCGGCGAGGACATCCCGCTCCTCCCCGTTTACGGTGAGCGTCAGCTGGGCCTTCATCGGCTCGTCCCCCGGGGGTGTCTCCCCCCGCGCGATCGCCTTCTGGTGGATTACCGGACCACGAAATGGCAATTAAGTATTACTAAAGTCGCCTGAGGCCTGTCAAGGGGCGGCGTGCCGCCCCGTCAGGCTGGCAGCAGCCTGTCGGCCCAGAGGCGCTCGGCGAAGACCTGCGCCGGCAGGATGTCGATGCCGTCCTCCGTGCGCCGGGGCTTGGGCTCCAGGCACACGACGACGCGACGCCGCGTACGCGGGTGGTCCCGCGCCAGCTCCCGCAGGCCGGCCAGATGGTCGCGGTGCACGTTGGCGGTGGCCTTGGCCTCGACGGCGAGGGCCCCGTCGGCGACGAGGAAGTCCACCTCGATGCCGCTCGCCAGCCGCCAGTAGGCCAGCTCGGCGCCTGCGTCCCGGTAGGCGAGGTGCGCGGTGAGCTCGTGGCACACCCAGTTCTCGAAGGCCTTGCCGAAGAGCTCCGAGCCCGGGGTCAGGCGGCCGCGCCGGGCGAGGGTGTTCACGACGCCCACGTCGGCGAAGTAGAACTTGGGCGCCTGGATCACGCGACGCTTCGGGCGGCGGCGGTACGCCGGCAGGAAGCGACCCAGCAGGGTGTCCACCAGGATCTGGAAATACTCCTTCGCGGTGGGGGCCGAGACGCCGCAGTCCCGGGCACGACTGGCGAAGTTGACCAGCTCCGTGTCGGTGAGCACGGCGGCGGAGAGGAAGCTCGCGAAGGCCGGCAGCCGGCGCACGAGCCCCTCGGCGGCGATCTGCTCCTTCAGATAGTCGTCGACGTAGGCGCGCAGGAGCGGGGCCGGAGCCCGGCTCAGGTAGTGGCGCGGCAGGTAGCCGTGGTTGACCATGCGCTCGAGGTCGACGTCGCGGCCGATCTCGGCGGACACGAGGCCGTACAGCTCATGCCGCACCGCCCGGCCCCCCAGCAGGTTGGCGGCGCCGCGGCGGACCTTGCGGGCGCTCGAGCCGCAGAGGACGAACCGCGCGCCGCGGTTCTCGATAAGCCAGTGGACCTCGTCCAGGAGCGCCGGCACCTTTTGCACCTCGTCGAGCACCACGATGGGCCGGCCCGGAACGGCCAGCAGCTCCTCCCGCAGTCGGGCCGGGCGCTGGGCGTAGCGGGCGAACTCGTCGGTCTTGAGCAGGTCGATCCAGATGGCCTCGGGGTAGGTGGCCCGCAGGAGCGAGCTTTTCCCCGTCTGGCGGGGTCCCCAGAGGAAGAAGGAGTGCTCGGGCTCCGGGGGCAGAGCCAGTCGGCGGGGAAATATGTACTTTACTTCATCATGATAAAGACAGGCTGGATATTCGATACGCTGACCCGCGCGAGGCTACGGGTCAGCCGCGGCCGGAAGCGCTGCTCCGCCTCCGGATCCGGGTACCGAGCCCGCGGCCATCCACGGTAAGATGGGCGCGTGGCCGCGGCTCGACAGTTTCCGGGTCTGGCGCCCCCTGTCCTCCGAGTCCCTGGACTTCGGAGCCTGAGGCGAGGATGAGGGTCCCATGAAGATCATCGGCGTCGAGGCCATCCCGCTCGCGATTCCGCTCAGGCCCATGACGCCGCCCTCGGCGTGGGCGGATGGCGTGCGGAAGCAGATCGTGGTGCGCGTGAAGACGGACACAGGCCTGGTGGGTCTCGGCGAGGCCTTCGCCTATGGCGCGCCGCTCGGCGTCTGCAGCGTGATCGCCGAGAGCCTGGCGCCGATGCTCCTCGGCCAGGATCCCACGCGGATCGAGGCCCTGGCGGATCTGATGCACCGCGGGACCATGATCTACGGGCGCCGCGGGCTCGCCATGTTCGCCATCAGCGGCGTCGAGATCGCGCTGTGGGATCTCCTGGGCAAGGTCCGCGGCGCCCCCGTGTGCGCACTGCTCGGCGGGGCCACGCGGCCGCGGCTGCCCGTCTACGCGAGCCTGATGCGCTACGACTCGCCGGAGGAGGTGGCGCAGGCGTGCCGGCACTACGCGGGGCAGGGCTTCACCATGCTCAAGCTGCATCAGACCGATGTGGCCTCCGTGCGCGCGGCGCGGGAGGCCGTCGGCGACGGCGTCGAGCTCATGCTCGACACCAATTGCCCGTGGACGCCGGAGGAGGCCATCGCCATGGCCCGCGCGCTCGAGCCCTGCCGCCTCTTCTGGCTCGAGGAGCCGGTCTGGCCGCCCGAGGATTACCGCGGGCTCGCCCGCGTGGCCCGCGCCACCGAGACGCCCATCGCCTCGGGAGAGAACGAGTCCACGCTCTACGGTTTCCGCGAGATCATCGACGCCGGCGCCGCCGACATCCTCCAGCCCAGCATCACCAAGGTGGGCGGCATCTCGGAGTTCCGGAAGATCGCCGCGCTGGCCCAGGCGGCGAATCTCCCCATCGCCCCGCACTCCTTCTACGTGGGTCCCGGGCTCGCGGCCACGCTCCACGTGGCGGCGACCCTCGGCGGCGCCATGCCCGTGGAGTTCCCCACGGGGGAGCACGAGACACCCTTCCTCGTCCGTCCGCTGGTCGCGCGCGACGGGCACATGGAAGTCCCGTCGGGCCCGGGCCTCGGCGTCGAGATCAACGAGGACGCGCTCCGCCGCTATCCGTACTCATCGCGTGGCGCCGAGCCCTTCGTCCTCCACCGGTGATCGAGCGCGCCGATCCGATCAACCGCACGCACGGGAGCGCGAACGTCGCTTGACACGCGCGCTGCCGGTTGACTAGAATGCGGCGCCTCCAATGAGCGAGCGGCCCTGGATCGGTCAGTCGGTCAAGCGTGTCGAGGACTACCGGCTTCTCACCGGGCGCGGCGCCTACATCGACGACCACCCGCCCGTCGCCAACCTCTGGCATGCCGCCATCGTCCGCTCGCCGCACGCGCATGCGCGGATCCTCGGCTACGATCTCTCCGCCGCCCTCGCGATGGACGGCGTCATCGGCGCCATCACGGGCGCGGACGTCCTCAAGCACTCGAAGCCCTTCTCGGTGGGCGTGACGGCGCCCGTCCAGTACTTCTGCGCCGCCACCGACAAGGCGCGGTTCGTCGGCGAGCCCGTGGCCGTCGTGGTGGCGCGCGACCGCTACGTCGCCGAGGACGCCGCGGACCGGGTGCAGGTGCGCTACGACCCGCTGCCGGCGGTCGTGGACCCCGAGCGCGCGCTGGAGCCCGACGCGCCCGTGCTCCACGAGGCGGTCGGCTCGAACCTGGCGAACCACCGCCACCTCGTGTACGGCGATCCGGACCAGGCCTTCCGCGACGCGGAGGTCGTCATCACGGAGCGCTTCACCTTCCCGAAGTACGGCTCGACGCCGATCGAGACGTACGGCGTCATCGCCCGGTGGGACACGCTCGACGACGTCTGCACCGTGTGGTCGAACTTCATGGGGCCCTTCATCATGCACCCGCTCACGGCGCGGGTGCTGGGCCTGCCCGAGAACCGGCTCCGCTTCATCGTCCCGCCGGACATCGGCGGGAGCTTCGGCATCAAGTCGCTGATCTATCCGTACATCGCGCTGATCGCGCTGGCCTCCAAGCTGACGGGGGTCGCCGTGAAGTGGATCGAGGACCGCCGCGAGCACCTCCTGGCCTCCTCGACCGGCACCGACCGCGTGGCCTACCGCGAGCTGGCGGCGAAGCGCGACGGGACCATCCTCGGCATGCGCTTCCGATGGGTCGACAATGTCGGCGGGTACATCCGCAGCCCGGAGCCGGGCTGCAGCTTCCGTCCGACGGGCAACTTCGTCGGTCCCTACGAATTCCAGCACCTCGAGGTCGATGCCTCGACGGTGATGACGAACAAGTGCCTCACGGGGCCGAACCGCGGCTACGCGTGCGGCCACCTCTACTTCGAGACCGAGGGCATGATGGACCGCCTCGCCGACAGGCTCGGGCTCGATCCCGTCGAGGTGCGGCGGAAGAACCTGATCCCGGCATCCGCCATGCCGTACCGCACTCCGACGGGCGGCCTCTACGACAGCGGCGACTACCCGAAGGCCTTCGACAAGGCGCTCGAGCTGGCGAACTACGACGAGCTCCGGCGCGAGCAGGCGCGCGCGCGCGCGGCCGGGCGCTACTTCGGCATCGGCCTGGCGCTCGCGGTGGACCCGTCGGTGTCCAACATGGGCTACGTCGCGACGGCGCTCGACCCGCAGTTCCGCGCCAAGCCCGAGTATCTGCCGAAGTCGGGGGGGGTGGACGCGGCGACGGTGAAGGTGGACCCGCTCGGCCGCGTCATCGCCATCCTCGGGACGACACCCCAGGGCCAGGGGCACCAGACCGTGGTCTCCCAGATCGTCGCCGATGAGCTGGGCTCCCGCCCCGAGGACATCACCGTGGTGGACGAGATGGACACGTTCACGCGCGTGTGGTCCATCTCCTCCGGCACGTACTCGAGCCGCTTCGGCTCCGTGGGGACGACCGCCGTCGCGCTCGCCGCCCGCAAGTTGAAGACAAAGCTCGTCGCGTACGCGGCCCACCTCATGGACAGGCCCGCCGCGGAGCTCGAGTTCCGCGACGGGGCGGTGCGGCCGACGCGCGGAACAGGCCCTGCCTACACGATCAAGGACCTCGCCGGGCGCGCCCACTGGAACACGGAATCGCTCCCGGAGGGGATGGAGCCCGGGCTCCAGGCCACGGCCGTGTTCGGCTTCACGGTGTCGAAGGCGGTGGATGCCCAGGACCGCGTGAACTCGTCCAACACCTACGGCTTCATCGCCGAGGTGATGGCGGTGGAAGTGGACCCGGAGACGGCAGCGATCACGATCCTCCGCTACGCCACGGTGCACGATGCCGGGACCATCATCAACCCGATGATCGCCGAGGGCCAGATCTACGGCGGCGCATTGCACGGGCTCGGCGGCGCGCTCTACGAGGAGCTCGCGTACGATGAGGACGGCCAGCTCCTCACGGGGACCTTCATGGATTATCTCGTGCCCACGGCGTGCGAGGCGCCCACCATCGACATCGCCCACGTCGTCTCGCCCTCGCCCCTCACGCTGCTCGGCTCCAAGGGCCTGGGCGAGTCCTCGTCCATGACCGTGCCCGCCGTGATCGCCGGCGCCGTGAGCGACGCGCTCTCGCCGCTCGGGATCCGGATATCCGAGCTGCCGATGACACCCACGAAGCTCTGGAAGACCATCGAACACGCGAAACGGAGCCACCCCGCACCTGAGTCAGGCCGCCGCCAGCCCAACGAGAAACCTCGATGACTCCCTCCGAAGCTACGCAGCGCAATCGAACGGGCGTGTCGGAGCCACTGAGCACCGACAGCAGGCCACCCACGGCCCAAGCCGGCCTCGCGGCGCCCGCTACAAGAACCCCGCTCCCATGAAGCCGCCGCAATTCGACTACCACGCGCCGACGAGCGTCGAGCAGGCGCTCGAGCTGCTCGGCCGCTACGGCGGCGACGCGAAGGTGCTGGCGGGCGGCCAGAGCCTCATGCCGCTCCTCAACTTCCGGCTGAGCCGCCCGGCGGCGCTCGTGGATCTGAACCGGATCCCGTCGCTCGCCTACGTGAGGGAGCAGGACGGACAGGTGCGGTTCGGCGCGATGACGCGCCAGCGGACCATCGAGTTCTCGCCGGTGGTCCGCGAGCGCCTGCCGCTCCTCCGGGAGGCCACGCGCTGGGTCGGCCACCTGCCGATCCGCACTCGCGGAACGATCGGCGGCTCGATCGCCCACGCCGACCCGTCGGCCGAGTATCCGGCCGTGCTCACCGCGCTCGAGGGCGAGGTGGTCGCCCGCAGCCCCAGGGGCGCGCGCATCGTCAAGGCGACGGACCTCTTCCAGACCTACCTCACGACGAGCCTCGCCCCCGACGAGATCCTGGTCGAGGTGCGGATGCCGGCGATGCCCGCCGGCGCGGGCTACGCCTTCGAGGAGTTCGCGCGGCGCCACGGCGACTTCGCGATCGTCGGGATCGCCGCCGTGGTCGTGAAGGACGGCGCGCGCTGCGCCCTCGCCCGGCTGGTCGCGGCCGGAGCGGGCCCGGTGCCCACCCGCCTGCGCGCGGCCGAGGAGATCCTCGAGCACGAGGGCCTGACCGACGCCGCGATCGAGGCCGCGTCCCGGCGCGCCTCCGAGATCGTGAGCCCGGACGCCGACATCCACGCCTCAGCCGACTACCGCCGCCACCTCACCGCCGTGCTCACGAAGCGCGCCCTCAGGCGCGCGCTGGGAGTCACCCGTGTCTGACCTCGTCACCGTGCGCCTCAGGGTCAACGGCACCGCGCGCGAGGGCCGCTGCGAGCCGCGCAAGCTCCTGGTGGACTTCCTGCGCGAGGACCTCGGCCTCACCGGCACGCATATCGGCTGCGAGCACGGGATCTGCGGCGCCTGCACGATCGTGCTGAATGGCGAGGCGGCGCGCTCCTGCATCATGCTCGCGGTGCAGGCCGACGGCAGCGAGATCCTGACGGTCGAGGGCCTGATGGAGCACGGCAAGCTCCACCCGCTGCAGGAGGCCTTCCGCGAGCACCACGGGCTCCAATGCGGCTTCTGCACGCCGGGCATGCTCCTGACGGCGCTCGATCTCCTCAAGACGAACCCCTCCCCGACCGAGGCCGAGGTGCGCGAGGGCATCTCCGCGGTCCTCTGCCGCTGCACCGGCTACCAGGGCATCGTCAACGCGGTGCAGGCCGCGGCACGGACGCTGGCCGCCGCCAGGGCGGATCGCGGCGCGTGACCGGGCAGGCAGGTGGCGGCAGCGCGGCCCCGGTGAGCGCGCCCGCCGCCCCGAAGCTGGTGGGCGCGCGCGTGCCGCGCGTCGAGGACCCGCGCCTCCTCACGGGACAGGGAGGCTACGTGGACGACCACCGTCCCGCGGGCATGCTCCACGCCGCGTTCCTGCGCACACCGTACGCGCATGCGCGCATCGTCCGCATCGACGCGGAGGCGGCGTGCGCGCTGCCGGGGGTGGCGGCCGTCCTCACCGGCGAGGACATCGCCCGTGAGGTCAAGCCCGTGCGGGCCGGCTCGCGGATGCCCGCCTACAAGGTCACCTCCTTCCCGGCGCTGGCGCAGGGCAAGGTGCGCCACACGGGCGAGGCGGTGGCGATGGTCGCGGCCGAGAGCCGGTACCTGGCCGAGGACGCGCTCGACCGCATCGTCGTCGAGTACGAGCCGCTCCCCGCCGTGGCCGCCATGGAGCAGGCGCTCGCGCCCGGCGCGCCCGTGCTCCACGAGGAGGCCGGCGACAACCTCCTGCTCGCGCGCGAGTTCGCCCGCGGCGACGTCGACGCGGCCCTGGCGGGAGCGCACCTGGTCGTCCGCGAGCGGTTCCGCTTCCACCGGCACACGGCGGTCTGCATGGAGAACCGCGGCGCGCTGGCCGAGTACGCGAGCGCCAACGGCACCCTGACCCTGCGCTCGTCGGCGCAGTGTCCGGGGCTCGTCCGCGACATCCTCGCCGACCTCCTGGACATGCCCGAGCACCTGATCCGGGTCGTCGCCGCCGATGTGGGCGGCGGCTTCGGCGCCAAGGCCTCGCTCTACCCGGAGGAGATCGCGGTCTGCGTGATGGCGCGCCGGCTCGGGCGCCCGGTGAAGTGGATCGGCGACCGGCGCGAGGACCTGCTCGCGACCTCGCAGGCCTGGGACGAGATCGTCGAGGCGGAGCTGGGCGTGGCCGCCGACGGCACCATCGTGGGCCTCCGCGCGGAGGTCATGGCGGATGTCGGCGCATACTCGATCTACCCCTGGACGGCTGGCATCGAGCCCGTCCAGACGATCTCCTTCCTGCCCGGCCCGTACCGGATCGAGCACTACCGCGGCCGCACCCGCGGGATCGCGACGTGCAAGGCGCCCATGGGGCCGTACCGCGGCGTCGGACGCCCGCCGGCCGTGTTCGCCATGGAGGGCCTCGTCGACCGCGCCGCGCGCCGGCTCGGGATGGACCCGACGGAATTCCGCCTCAAGAACTTCATCCGCGCCGGGGACTTCCCGTACAAGTCGCCGTCCGGCATCGTCTGGGACCAGTCGTCCTTCACCGAGACCCTGCTCCGCGCGCGCGAGGCGCTCGGCTGGGACGCAGCGAGAGCCGAGGCGGCCCGGGCGCGGGCGAGCGGGCGCTGGGTGGGCGTGGGGGTGGCGTCCTACGTGGAGCTGACCGGGATCGGCTCCGCGATCCCGGTGTCGCCGGGAATGCTCGTGCCCACGGGCACCGAGGCCGCGACGATCCGCGTGGACCCCTCCGGCACGGTGACGGCGGTCTTCGGCATCGCCTCTCACGGCCAGGGGCTCGAGACCACGCTGGCGCAGGTCGTCGCCGACGAGCTGGGCCTGCCGCTCCAGGCCGTGCGCGTCGTCCACGGCGACACGGCGCTGTCGCCCTACGGCACCGGCACCTACGCGAGCCGCAGCACGGTGCTCGCCGGCGGGGCCGGCATCCTGGCCAGCCGGGAGGTGCGCGAGAAGATGCTCCGGATCGCGGGGCACCTGCTCGAGGCCCACCCGGCCGACCTCGTCGTGCAGGACGGCCGCGTGTCGGTGCGCGGCCTGCCGGACCGGGGCGTCACCATTCGCGACATCGCCCAGGCCGCTTACGGCGGCCGCCGGCGCCTGCCCCAGGGCACGGAGCCCGGCCTCGAGGCCACGCGCTTCTACGATCCGTACTACGGCACCGCGTCCAACGCGACCCATATGGCCGTGGTCGAGGTGGACCGCGAGACGTTTCGCGTGCGGATCCTCCGTTACCTTGTCGTCGAGGACTGCGGGCGGATCATCAACCCGCTCGTCGTGGACGGGCAGGTGCACGGGGGCGTGGCCCAGGGCGTGGGCGCGGCGCTCCTCGAGGAGATGGTCTACGACGGCGAGGGCCAGCTCCTCACCGGCACTCTGATGGACTATCTCGTGCCCACCGCGAGCGAGATACCCGCGATGGAGGTGCACCACGTCGAGACCCCCTCGCCGACGACGCTCGGCGGGTTCCGGGGCATGGGCGAAGGGGGGACGATCGGCGCGCCGGCGGTGATCGCCAACGCCGTCAGCGATGCGCTCGCGGAGATCGGGATCGAGGTCAACGAGCTGCCGCTCTCGCCCGAGCGGCTCTACCGGCGAATCGTGGGGGGGCCATGAATCTGGGGCTCGCGGGCAAGGTCGCGCTGGTCACGGGGGCGGGGCGGGACATCGGCCGCGAGATCGCGCTCGCGCTCGGGAGGGAAGGGGCGGCGGTGGCCGTCAACTACGCGAAGTCGCGCGAGGCCGCCGAGGCCACGGCGGAGGAGATCCGGGCGGCCGGCAGCCGGGCGCTGGCCGTCGAGGGCGATGTCACCGATGACGGGGCCGTCCGGCGAATGGTCGAGCGCGTCGGGGCCGAGCTGGGCCCCATCGACGTCCTCGTCAACAACGCGGGCATGGTCCGCCGGAAGTTCTTCCTCGAGACCACGCCCGAGGAGTGGCGCCAGCAGATCGACATCGGCCTCTACGGTGTGCTCCACTGCTGCCACGCGGTCGCCCCGGGCATGGTCGAGCGCAAGGGCGGCCGCATCGTCAACATCGCCGGCGACTCGGCGCGCGTCGGCCAGGCGCAGCTCAGCATCACGGCCGCCGCCCGCGGGGGCGTGCTCAGCCTCACCCGCACGCTGGCCCGCGAGCTCGGGCGCGCCAACGTCACCGTGAACGCCGTGACATTCGGCTGGGTCGAGACGGGCCACGCCGACCCGGCCTTCTGGGAGGCCAACCGCGAGAAGATCCTCCAGGCCTACCCCATCAAGCGCCTCGGACGGCCCGGCGACATCGCCCCCCTGGTGGCGTTCCTCGCCTCGGACCTGGCCTCCTGGATCACCGGCCAGACCATCAGCGTCAGCGGCGGCTACACCACCATCTGACGGCGGCGCCCGCGCCGGTCACCGCCTCTTGCCGCCGGGCGGCCGCGGCGCTCACCACCCCAGGCGCCCGACGGCGGGGCCCGACCACCGCCGCGCCTCTCGCGGGTGGTAGCCCTCTCCCACAAGGGGGGACAGGGCGGAGCGGATCCCCGGGCGGCGCGCGAGCTCAGCGACACGCGAGAGCCCGTGGTCCTGGCCGACCTCGCCACCAGCTACAACCCGGCCGCCCGAGAGGTCGAGGGGCCGGGAACCTGCCAGAAACCGTTGACAAGCGTTGACAACGCAATGGCGACGGGCACTTACGCAACTTCCACGATCCGTTGACAGGGCCCCGGTCGGTGCCGTGTAAGTATCCGACAAGGCGTTGCTATCAGCCTGTCAACGCTTGGCAACGGTTCGTGGCGGGAAGCGGGATGGTGGAGTGCACCCCGGGGTATGATGCGGCCATGGGGTCCAGGGCCGAGGACTGGTTTCGCCAGGCGGAGCGAGACGTGCAGCACGCCCGCCGCTCCCTCGAGGCGGGCACGTTCGAGTGGGCGGCCTTCGCCGCTCAACAAGCCGCCGAGAAGGCGGTCAAGGCGGTGTTCCAAGCGCTGGGCGGCGAGGCGAGAGGGCACTCCGTGACGCACCTGCTGGCGGCGCTCCCGCCGGCCGCGAGGCCCGGCGGAGAGCTGGTGGAACTGGCGAAGGAGCTGGACAAGCACTACGTGGGTCCTCGGTATCCGGACTCGTTCCCGGCGGGTGCGCCGATGGATTTCTACACCGAGGCTGAGGCGCGGCGGGCCATCGATGCATCGGAGCAGATCCTTGAGCACTGCCGTCGTCACGTACTTCGATAGGGACGCGGTCCTCCGGGCGCTGGACGACTACGTCCGCGCGCTGGCCGCGCGGGAGCCGGATGTGGAGGCGGTGATCCTGTTCGGCTCGGTGGTCTCCGGCACGCCGGTGCCCGGCAGCGATGTCGATCTGCTCATCGTGCTCCGGCGGTCCGATGCCTCGTTCCTCGCCCGGATCCCCCGGTTCCTGCCGAGCGCCTTCCCGGCCGGGGTGGACGTCTTCCCGTACACGCGCGACGAACTTGAGCGGATGCGGGAGGAGGGGAACCGGTTCATCCTCGATGCCCTCCGCTCCGGGCGCACCGTCTTCCGCCGCTGACGGGACCCGCCCCGGCTCCCCCGCCCCGCGCCGCCCCTGAGACCCTCAGGAGGAGGTCATCGCCCCGCACTGGCTCCACATCGGCGACCCTGGGTGGCCCTGCTTGGGCGGCCGTTGACAGCCGCCAGATGCTGGTGGGCGAGGTTCTGGTCGGCAGCGTCCTTGACGGCACCGCCCCCCCCGGCTAGCATTGCTGTCAGTCGCGCGGGCTCTCTCGGCCCGCGGGGAGGCGCTTGTGTACCCTCTACCATCGGCATCGGTGGGAGCATTGGGAGCGATCCCTGGGGGGCGGGTCCGCACGCGCCGCCACGCCCGAGTGCGGACCTCATGTCAGGTTACGCCCGGCGTCGGCCGCCCTCGGGCCCGACCCCGACCCCGCTAATGATGGGTACGCTCAACGCGGGTGGGCGGAAGGTTGTGGGAGGCCACTATGAGTCACCGGCGGTGGGACCCCAAGGGCAAGTTCCTGTCATTCATGGTGGTGATGTTGTCGGTCGGCATGTGGGAGCTAGGATGTGTTGGTGATGCTCTCAGCCAGTCTGTGCCACCTGTCGGACCCTCTGGTCCCGTATGTCCCCCTTCCTGCCCTGTAACTTCGCCCTCTCCTTCCCCGACTCCGCAGCTGTCCCCCCCTTCGCCTGAAGACCCGAAGCGCCAGAGCTCAGCGCAGGAGTCAACCAAGGCCACTCTCAGAGGCATTGAATGCAGCAGCAGGGGGGACGACGACTGTGCCGTCCGACATTTCCAGGAGGCACTGGCACTCAACTCGGGGAACAAAGCAGCCAGGGACCATCTGGGCCTGGCCCTCAACCGAAAAGGCAACACGTTCTTTGACCAGCGCAATTGGACCACGGCTATCCAGTATTACGGGAATGCGCTCGGGTACAAGCCGGAGGACACAGTCATCCAGGACAACCTGCGGAAAGCCCGGGTGGCCGCCGAAGCGGAAGGACGGCGGGCGGCTGACGAGACGAGAAGACAGCAAGAGCGCGCCGCAGCACAGACGAAGATCAATGAGGTGCTCGATGGCCTTGCGAAGGAGTTTGGCGCCTCACACTCCCCGGGCCCGTCGTCCGATCAACTGACGTTTCCGCACACCACGTCGTCCGACGCACTCGACTTTTCTCATCCCGGCGAACCGCGCTTTTCAAAGGGTTCGGAGTCCTCCGCTCCAGTGGACCTGAGGTTCATGAGGCCGGGCACGCCGGCGGTAGTGGATCCGCGTGTCGTGAAGGGCGAGATGACTCCGGAACAAGCCCGCCTGGCGCGAGAGACGGAGTTGAGGGTGAGGGCCGACATTGCATTGGGCGCGCGGATGGCAGGGACAGGCAACTATGCCGAAGCCTTGCGGTTTCTGAAAGACGCGGAAAAGCTCAAGCCCGATGACCTGGGCATCAAGAAGGCAATCGGTTACACCCTGTATCTGCGGGATAGAAGAACCATGCCGCCGAGCCCAAAGGCGGAGGCGTTGCTCGACGCCCTGGAATATGGCCAGGGCGACTGGCGCGCGAGCGTGGAATATCTGAAGGACCTCTATCTGAAGAACCCGAGTAACTTGCCCGTGCGCGATGCGTTGAACTTTGCCGAAGGCTTGAGCGGCTACTGGTCGCCACCGGGAGACATCCCCCTGCCTCCCGGCTATAAAGCCCCCTTCCTCAAGGGCGAGGCGCACGCACTGGCAATGAAGGGCGTGGACAGCCTTGGCGCCCGAGAGTATGAGCGGGCACATGACTACTTCCGGAAAGCCCACCAACAAAGCCCTGACGATTTGGGCATCCGCGATATGGTGCATTTCTCGGAAGGCTTCTTGGCAGCTCAGCGGAGCATTGAATGACTGTCCACGTGCGAGCCCTCCTGAACCCTGCGGACTTCTTGCCCTTCAGCGAGCTGCCTCGCCCGTCGGCCCACAGGAGAGCGCATGATTAGGTCGGCGACACAGCGCCAATTGCCTATAGGCGTGATCTCTCTTTTCTTCCTGGTGTCCCTGTGTGCGTGGGCCGCTACGCCCCATGCAGCGGCAGACACGCTGCCGGAAAAGGCCCGGGAGGCCATGGCCAGGGGGCTGGCCGCGGCGAAGCTCAAGGACTATGAGCTCGCTCTCAAGTACCTGAAGAGCGCCTACGACAGTGGGGGCAAGGAGTCGCGCGACGTCGTCTTCAACCTTGCCCTCGCCTATGACAGGGCCGGCGGTCGCGAGCTGCTGGCGATTGTTTGGTACCGGAGCTTTCTGGGTCTCTTCGCGGACTTTCAGGAGCGGAAGATCCGCGATGAGCGTGTTGCGAAGGTAAAACAGCGCGTCATCGAGCTGGACATCCAGGTCGAGAGCGTCGTGATGCGCTTGATCAAGGCCGCGCGAGAGATGTCGCGAGGGGAGTCCATGCGGACTGCGGAAGCGCTAGCGGCGATTGGCGCCTTTGACGCTGCCGCTCAGGAGCGCGAAGCTGCGCTGGGGTCACATCGGGCCCTATTCCAGAAAGTCGCGGAAGAGATGCGCTCGAGAGGTGAGATCAATCTCTTGTCGGAGAGTTTCACTCCCAACATCTTGAGCATCGCCTTGTCGCAGTGGAAGCACGGGGATTCCAGGGGGGCGATCCACACGGTCGACTGGGCCCTGTCGCCCCGCATTGCCCATCCATTCCCGGAGTACCATGGCCAGCCCTACCTTTACCAAGCCGTTCAGCGAGAACCGCTGGAGCAGCTGAGGAGGTTCGTGAATCGCGACTGGGACGGGTTTCGCATGCATGTCGCGAGCTTTTTCAGGTCCCCGGAGAATGAAGCCGCGGTGTGGGACCGCAGGATACTCAACCTGGCGTCGACCGGCAAGCTGGGGGATGTCTTCTCGTACCCCTGCTGGCCTCAGCGCGGCGGGACGATTTGCTCCGTGCGCGAGAGCACCGTGGACCGCTTCGAGCGGTCCTTGTTCATGATACGGAGCAGCAGGTACGATATCTTGCCTGCTGAAGGGGTCAGATTTGGTTTTAGCGACCCGATCAAGATCACACTGGACAAAGGATGCTGGAACGAAAGCGGTGTTCCAAGCGAATATTGGCCGAGCGTTGCCCACTGCACGCTGTTTGCCGGATGGTCCGGGGGATTCTCCCAGGACTGGCGTCTGCTCGCAGAGAAAGAGAAAGGTCGCGACCTCGACACGGCGGTGAGAGGCATCGCAGGACTGGCGAGGGACATGGCACAGGTGCTGCATTTCGTCCGGATGTTGAACGCCTATCGCGCCGGTGATGAGGTAATTGGATGGGTGTGGAGATAGAAGGGTCGAGCTTCGTGAGGTGCGGTTCTCGTGGCTCGGGGAGCCGCGCTTCCAGCCGGGGACAGGGGCCTGGTCTGCACCAGGAGCCCGACCCGGTGGATCTCGCCGGGCGTAGCGGGCTGGTCACCGGCGCCGCGACCCGCGGCATCGGCCGGGCGACCGCTCGGGCGCTCGCCGCGGCTCCGCCGAGAGGCTCAGGGCTCTGCCATCGGCTCCTGGGGGCTCCCGGGGCGGCTGGCGTGGGAGTCTCGCTCTTCGTCCTGTCTTTGGCGGGCGCGGCCGTCGCCGCGGCCGAAGGGGAATCCTACGTGTCCGACAGGCTCCGCTACCGCGCCGAGCTCCCGCGCGGCTGGGAGGCCCGGCGCGATGGGCGTGAACTCCGTCCCGCGAGCGGCGAGGGGGGGGCCGCACCGGGGGGAATCAACGTGGGCTTCAAGACCGTGCGCCGCCCCGATGTCGAGGCCTTCCTGCGGGGAGAGGTCGCGCCCCCGCTGTGGGCGAAGTTGAGGAACGCGAAATACGCCGCCTCCGGGATCCAGCGCCGCGGGGAATGGCTCTTCGTCGAGATCGGCGTCTCGGAGCCCGGCCGTCCGGCGCATGCCATCGTGGTCGCGGCCCGCGCCTCGACCGGCGGCCACTATACCGCGAGCTTCTTCGGAGACGTGCCCTGGCATTCGCGCCACAGGTCGCAGTTCGACCGCTTCCTCGACAGTTTCGCCCGGACGCGCGCCGAGATCACGTACCGGGAGCATCGCGACGCACGAAAGAGGTTTGAACTCGACCTCCCCGCCGCGCCGTGGCACCTCTCCTCCTCCGAGCCGGGGGACACGCTCCGGTTGTGGGGGGCGGTGGGACCGGGGGCCCACGACACGCCGGCGCACCTGTCGGTGCGCCATTTCCGGACGGGGTCGGGATTCGAGGACGCGGAGGAATATCTGCGCGTGCAGGCATCGGGCGGCACGCTCCGCAAGGCGGGACAGGTCGTGCCCCGGCGCTATCCCGGCGGCTTGGCGCGGGTGATGGAGACTCAGGACGTGATCGACCCGAGAGGGATGCCGCACTTCGAAGGCCGTCCGCCGATTGAGAAAACCTCGGCCTACGCCGTGTTCTCGCGGGACGATGCCTTCGTCGTCATCGAGTACTCGGCCCCGGTCTCCATCTACGCCGACTTCCTTCCGGCATTCGAGCGCGCCCTGAGTTCCTTCCGCTTCGCTGGTTGTGGAGCCGGGCAGGGTGACCCATGCTGAGCCACCAGGGGCGGCCATAGGGAGCGAGGAGAGTGGGGTCGAGGACTCGCGCGGTACCCCCTCACACAGTGGACGGCGTTGCTGGGGCAGCTCAAGGAGATTTTCCGGCGCTACGACGCACAGCCCGTGGGGCGGGTGATCGCGGAGATCAATCCGATCCTGCGGATGAGCCGATGAGGATCGTAGGCCGGTACCGGGACTGCCTGGAGCCGACGGGCCGGTGAGCCCGCGTTCTCGCGAGCATCCTCTGCACGAGGTCTGGGACCTCATCGACGCGCGGCGCTTCGGCGAGGCCCTCGCGGCTCTGGACAAGATCCTCGCCGCCGAGCCCGACGACGCGGCGGCCATCGATCTCAAGGGGATCTGCTTCCTGCGCCAAGAGCAGAACGCGATGGCCGAGGCGTCGTTTCGCACCGCGCTCGAGCACCTGCCCGCGAGCGCGCCCATCTACGTGCATCTGGGAGAGGCCCTCGCGCGCCAGCAACGCGAGGACGAGGCCCTCGAGGCCTACGAGTGCGCGGTGCGCTACGACGACACCTACGCCCCCGGCTTCTACTGCCGCGGGCGCTTGCGAATGCTCCATCTCCGCGACGCCGAGGCCTCGCTCCAGGACCTGGCCAGGGCCGTCGAGCTCGACCCGGACGCCTCCGAGTCCTGGTTCACGCTCGGGCTGTGCCGCCTGGGCCGCCAGGAGGTGGAGGCGGCTGACGCAGACTTCAAACGGGCCCTCGCTCTGGACCCCGCGCTTGAGCCGCGCGTGAGGGCCGTGCTCAGGGACTACTCCATCGCCGCCACCGACTTGCCCGAGGCCTGAGCGCGGCTCGGCCTTGTCGAGCGCTGCGCGGAGGAGGGACCCGGCGACCGCACAGCCTGCTCGAGCCCGCCCTTGTTCCATGGACGCTCGGTGCTCCTTATCCCGCGCCCGCGCGCCTGCTCGACCTCATCGGCTAGGTCAGTCCGTCGGGGAGCGTCCAGGGCGCCCGGCGCCGGCTCCGGTCAGAGGTCGCCGAGGCCGTACTCGTCCCACCGCGCCCGCACCCGCGCCTCGTCCTCCGCCGCCGGGCGCACCGTGGGCGGGAAGCGCTCGTTGCCCCACTCGGAGCGCCGGGCGAACTTCCACGAGCGCGTCGCGTCGATGAGCACGCGGTTCCACAGCCCCGTGCCGAGCTGGCCCACGGCGTTCACGCGATGGGCGAAGGCCCAGTCCACCTGCTCGTAGGACAATCCGCTCGGGCTGGCCCTGATAGGCCTTCCTGATCTGGATGATGATGTTCACCCCGTTGGTGATCGGCGGGACGAAGATATCGCGGAGCCCCGGGATGCCCGCCCCGGTGAGGATGTTCCAGGCGATGGCCGCCCGCGGCACGGAGGACATGACGCTGTTCTCGCTGTACGAGCCGGGCAGCGTCCCCTCGAGGCAGCCGCGGAAGATCGGATCGCGCGGGTGGGTGATGCAGCTGATCCGCATCGTGGGCCGGGGGGGGACGTCGGAGACATCGCCCGTGAACTCACCGAAGGGCCCTTCCCGCTCCCAGGTCGCCGCGTCGTCGCGGATCAGCCGCTCGATCACGATCCCGGTCGTGGCGGGCACCGCATGAAGAGGGTGGCCCGCGTCATGCCGATCAGCCGGAGCGCCCGCTGGGTGCCGCTGGCCTTGTGGTCAGTCGTGCGGGCTCTCTCGGCTCACGGGGAGGCGTCTGTGCACCCTCCACCATCGGCAACGGCGGGAGCATTGGGAGCGATCCGCGGGGACCCGGGTCCGCACGCGCCGCCACGTCCCGCGTCCGAGGGCGCGCCCTATGTCGGGTGACGCCCGGCAACGGTCGCCGGCATCGGTCTCCCCTTGGCTGGACCCCGACTCCGCTATCGCCGGCCACGCTCACCCCGGCTCGGGGGGCAGCGCCGCGGCCTTCGTCAGTACGGACGGACATGCGATAGTGTCAGTACGGAGGTGCGCCATGCGCAAGAAGCTCACGAAGACCGGCAACAGCCTGGCCCTCGTGCTCGACAAGCCACTGCTGGACCGTGCGGGCATCAACGCGAGCACCCTGCTCGAGGTCTCCACCGACGGCGACGTGATCGTGATCTCCCCCGTGCGCAGCAGGCGACGGGCGGCCCGGCTCAAGGGAATCGTCTCGGAGGCGCACCGGCAGTACGGCGGTGTCTTCAGGCGCCTGGCCGAGTAGTGCCGCCTGTCTTCCTGACCCTCGACGAGGTCCTCGCGCTTCACGCCGACCAGATCGAGCGCTACGGAGGCAGCCTCGGCATCCGTGACCTCGGCCTCCTCGAGTCCGCGGTGGCCACGCCGGCGGCGACCTTCGGCGGGGCGTTCCTCCACCGCACCGTCCACGAGATGGCCGCAGCCCATCTCTTCCACATGGTCAAGACCCATCCCTTCGTGGACGGCAACAAGCGCGCCGGGCTCATGGTCATGCTCGCGTTCCTCGGCCTGAACGGGCTCCGCCTGGATGCCGATCCTGACGAGCTGACCGACCTCGTCCTCGGGGTGGCCGACGGACGAGTCAGCAAGGCCGAGGCCACGGTCTTCGTGGAGCGTCACGTCAGGCCCCGCGCCCGATGAGGTGACCCGGCCCCCGGGGGCCTCGGCGCCGAGGATCCGCCGCTCCGGCAGCGGGACGGGCGGGCGCGGCCTCGGAGGCCGTGGAACGGGAAGAGCTTCTCGCGGATGCCCTGCACCCGACGCGCCGCGTACTCCGTCGCCCAGCGGCGCGTGTCCGGCGGCAGGTCGGCCGGCAGATCCCGGAGCGCCAGCGTCTCGAGGCCGAGGCGCTCCGCGCGCGGCCGCTCTCCGACGGCGCCAAGGCGCTGATCCTCGGAGGCAAGGCCGCGCCTGCTCGACCTCATCGGCTAGGTCAGTCCGTCGGGGAGCGTCAAGGGCGCGCGGCGCCGGCTCCGGTCAGAGGTCGCCGAGGCCGTACTCGTCCCAGCGCGCCCGGACGCGCGCCTCGTCCTCCGGCGCCGGGCGCACGGTGGGCGGGAAGCGCTCGTTGCCCCACTCGGGGCGCCGGGCGAACTTCCACGAGCGGGTGGCGTCGATGAGTACGCGGTTCCAGAGTCCGGTGCCGAGCTGGCTCACGTCGCGGTCGGGGAAGGGCGTGCTCGGATCGATGGGCGAGCCGAAGAGGCCGGGGAAGATCACGATGCCGCCCTCGCCGGCGTTCACCCGATGGGCGAAGGCCCAGTCCACCTGCTCGTAGGA